>Ga0224722_1001034_pt1 | contig 15783 bp, 11 predicted proteins | sample Balambano_FR1_Me_FD_161646 | JGI IMG/M metagenome (GOLD analysis project Ga0224722, IMG submission 161646) | Freshwater sediment microbial communities from Lake Towuti, South Sulawesi, Indonesia - Balambano_FR1_MetaG | ecosystem: Environmental > Aquatic > Freshwater > Lake > Sediment | place... | reverse complement strand
ATTCTCGGGCTGTTGTTGGTTCAATTCGCGGAGCATCAAAATGCCCTTCATCGGTTCATTCGGCGGCGGCATCTCGGCGTAGGTAAGTGCCAGGTTGACCCGGTGAGCGGTGTTAGCCGGGTTGATCGAAATGGCATTTTCAAACGCTTTGACGGCTCTGCCCTGGCAATATTGCCGTACCAGGTCGTTTTCCCGATTCATTTGCAAACAAATCGAAAACGTGGTGCCGGTGATAGACCAGCTTTGCTCGTCGTTTACCTGCTCAGCTACCTGCTGGGCATAGGTGCCGGCAATGGCAGGCTGCCCCAGTTGATACCACGCACCGGATAGCTGCTTAAGAGTTTCTACGCGCCCCGAATCGGTGGCGGCACTGTCCAATTGTTGCTCCAACTGCTCAAGGTCTGCCGCTTGTACAGCAGAGAGGCTGGCTTTGGCATTCAACAACAATTCGCTCAAATCGGTACTTTCTACCGTCAATGCTCTCGACTTTTCGAGGGCTTTTTGCACGGCGGGTTTGGTGTCGCATCCAAAATACAGGATCAAAAAAAGCACCACCGCCGAGCCGAGTACCGTCCATTGCATTCTATTCATTGGGTATGACCTTTTATCGAAATGTTTGAATCTAAAGGGTCAACTTTGAATGCGAAACAGCCCCGTAGAGTTGTCATTAAAAATTAAAAATAAAGCCTTTCAATGTTAAACTTAATCATCCTCGTCTTCGATTTCCGGCATACTGGTCACTTTATCTCTCACCTGCTCCACAAACACTTTGGCGGGTTTGAAAGCGGGAATAAAATGCTCCGGTATTTCGATGGCTTCGTTGCGTTTGATGTGGCGCCCTATTTTTTTGGCTCTTCTTTTGATGACAAAGCTGCCGAATCCCCGGATATAGACGTTTTCGCTCTGTGCCAGGGAATTTTTCACCTCTTTAAAAAACGTTTCCAGCGTGACCAATACATCTACTTTCGGCACTCCGGTTTTTTCGGAAATGGCGGTAACTAAATCAGCTTTCCTCATCTTAGTAATTGGTTTATAGTAAGTTATGAAACTTTCCGACTTGTTCTCACAAGCGAGTGGCAAATTTCGCAATTTTATCCATTTCTCAAAAGCAAAAAATACTTTTTGTTGTATTTTTTTTCTTTAACAGTCAATCGGTTATGTATAATTTCTTGCTGACAGCAATTTTTTTGTACGCCTCAAAAATCAAGCCTGCACTCATCGGGGGTCTTTGAAAATAAACTATGTTTTCCGGGGGTATTATCTATCTTTGCCACACTTTAAAGAAAGGAGGGTTGAGGCAGGAGGATTGGCACCGCACAACAGAAACCAACGTAACTGTAATTTTCTAAATTCAATCCTCTTTCCTCAATCCCCATTCCTCAATCCTTTATATCAAACAACGTTTACATGTTATTGTCTATGACCGGGTACGGGCGCGAATCGCTGCCGTTTAAAGATAAGACCATCACGGTGGAAATTCGTTCGCTCAACAGCAAATTCACCGATATGCGGCTGAAAATTCCGCAAAATTACAAAGAGAAAGAAACCGAACTGCGCCGGGTGGTAATGGAGCGGGTGGAGCGCGGGAAGATTGACATGATGATTGAGGTGAAATCCCACCAGGGCGATGATGAGTATGGCTTGAACGCCGCGTTGTTTAAAAAATACTACCGCGAGCTGAGCAAACTAGCGGATGAACTGGCGATGCCCAAAGGCGATCTGATGACGGCGATTTTGCGAATGCCCAACGTGGTAGCCACCGATGCCGACGAAATTGAGGAGGAAGAATGGGAAGCCGTGCTGCAAGCCCTGCAAACTACGCTGCACCATTTTGAAAAATTTCGCTTAGCCGAAGGCAATGTGATTGAACTGGATATGCGCAAGCGCGTACACTGCATTCAGCATTTTTTGAGCCAGGTGGACCCCTATGAAACCGAGCGCGTCAGCCGCCTGCGCCAACGCCTGCACCAAAACCTGGAGGAGTACCTGGGTAAGGAAAAAATTGACGAAAACCGGTTTGAACAGGAAATTCTATTCTATTTGGAAAAAATTGACGTGACCGAAGAAAAGGTGCGCCTGGGGCAGCATTGTATTTATTTTTTAGAAGAATTGGACAAAAAATACGCGCAAAAAGGGCGCAAACTCAGTTTCATCAGTCAGGAAATGGGGCGCGAGATCAACACGCTGGGCGCCAAAGCCTATTCGTCTGAAATTCAGAAACTGGTGGTGGGCATGAAGGACGAATTGGAAAAAATCAAGGAGCAAATCGCCAATACGGTGTAAATTGGAAGATAAGAGGATGGGAGGATAGGATTCGTCAGGTACACCCTCCTATTTTCCCATCTTCCTGTATTCCATAAAATGAGTAAATTGATTATCCTCACGGCTCCTTCCGGTGCCGGTAAGACGACCATTGCGCGGCACCTGCTGGCTGTGTTTCCCGAACTGGCTTTCTCCGTGTCGGCTACCACGCGTGCAAGGCGGGCGCACGAGGTGGACGGGGAGGATTATCACTTTATGGAGGTGGCTAAATTCAGGCAACTGGCGGCAGACGGCGCGTTTGTAGAATGGGAAGAGGTGTATGAAGACCAGTGTTATGGCACCTTGCGCAGCGAAATCGAACGGCTCTGGGCAGCCGGTAAGCACGTGGTTTTTGATGTGGACGTAAAAGGGGCAATGAATCTGAAAAAACAATATCCGGATCGGACGTTGACGATTTTTGTCAAACCACCCTCGCGGGAAATCTTGTTGGAACGGCTCCGCCAGCGCCAAACCGAAACTGAAACCAGCCTGCAAAAACGCATGGCAAAAGCAGATGCCGAATTAAAATATGAAAACAATTTTGATGTTATCCTGATTAATGCTAATTTAGAGGACGCGTTGCAACAAGCCAGCGCCATCGTGCAAAATTTCATCTATGGAAGCCCTCATCACTCGCGGCATTAAGGTAAGCGTAGAGACCTCCTACCAACCGGCGTACTCCCGCCCGCTGGAGATGAAGTATATTTTTTCTTATCATATTTTAATCGAAAATCTAAGTACCGAAACCGTGCAATTGCTGCGTCGGCATTGGTACATCCTGGATTCTACCGGCGTGGTGCGCGAGGTGGAAGGCGAGGGCGTGATCGGCAAACAACCTATCCTACAACCCGGCGAGTCGCACGAGTACGCCTCCTGGAGTCCGCTCATGACGGAGTTGGGTAAAATGTCCGGCACGTATCTCTTCGTTCGTCCGGCGGATGGCGAACAATTTGAGGTCGAAATCCCGGAGTTTCAATTAATTGCGCCTTTTAAGTTGAACTGAAAGTTTAAAATTTAAACGTTCAAGGCTCAAGATTCAAACCTGACTAAGTTCAAACTTTGAACTCCCTACTTCCCCACAAACGTCCGCTCTACTTTCAACAAATTCATCAAGTATTCGCCGTAGCCGCTTTTCATATATTTATTGGCTAAGCTTTCCAGTTGTCCGGCATCAATAAAACCCATCTCGTAAGCCACCTCTTCGATGCACCCGATTTTCAAACCCTGGCGGTCTTCAATCACTTCAATAAACTGCCCGGCTTGTATCAGCGACTTGTGGGTGCCCGTATCCAGCCAGGCTACGCCGCGCCCTAGTACGCCTACCTTGAGCTTGCCCATTTCCAGATAGATTTTGTTTACATCCGTAATTTCGTATTCGCCACGCGGACTGGGTTTTAGATTTTTGGCAATTTCCACCACCTGATTGTCATAAAAATACAAACCCGGCACGGCAAAATGCGACTTGGGTTGTTTGGGCTTTTCTTCTATCGAAATGGCGTGAAACTCGGCATCAAATTCCACTACACCATATCGCTCCGGGTCGGCTACCTGGTAGGCAAAAATCACGCCGCCATCCGGGTTTACACTCGCCTGCAACAGCTCTTTCAAACCCGCTCCGTAAAAAATATTATCGCCGAGAATCAGTGCCGCCGGGTCATCATTGATAAACGCCTCGCCCAGCACAAAGGCTTGCGCCAGTCCGTTGGGTTCTTTTTGTGGCACATAGTAAAAATTGCATCCAATATCGCTGCCATCGCCCAGCAGTTTTTGAAAATGCGGCAAATCATACGGCGTTGAAATGAGCAAAATATCGCGAATGCCCGCCGACATCAGCGTGGAAAGCGGATAATAAATCATCGGCTTGTCGTACACAGGCATAAGTTGCTTGCTGACTGCGAGCGTAAGCGGGTACAGGCGCGTGCCCAGCCCACCGGCGAGAATGATTCCTTTCATCAGGTTTTTTTTGTTGGGCGAAAGGTAAGGCTTTTTTGTAAGATGGTTTTAAACACATATAGACTATATGCCTGCAACGCATTTTTTAGCATTAACCCCGGAAACCTAAATTTTACAAATGTTTAAAATTTTAAAACGATCTGGGCAGCCGTCTGCTGAAATTTGAATACTCCAACAAACGGCTGAGTTCAGCAGTTCAGCACATTGGCAAATTAGCGCATTTGCACATCATCAAGGTTTCACCCGTTTCTTTTGCTGCGCGGCTTTTTGCATGGGGTTGGGTTGCGGCTCGGTTTTGTGTTTTTTGAATACCTGAAAGCGTGTAGGCAATTCTTTGACGGGCCAGTTGTTGTTGCTTTCGTCAATATCGGCGGTTTCCCGATAGGGGTCGAGGCGAATAGAGGTGACCACTTTATCTTTGACAAACACTTTTTTCACCGCGTTTTCATTCAACCGCCAGATTTCTACCGGCACGCGCTCGATTTCGGTGGTACCGTCTTCAAATTTCCATTCCAGCACAATGGGCATCACCAAGCCGCCTTTGTTGCTGAAACTCAGTTCGTAATAATTATTTTTGCCAAAACGCTCCTCCTTTTCCTTTTTAGAAAAAGTTTCATCGTACAAATAAGTCTTGGTCGTTTGCACGGAATCGGCGGTTTCCCAGGGGCGGTAGGTGCTGTAAAAATCCTGCAAAGCAGTATCGCGCTCTACGGCGAAGGGCACTTTTGCTTCGCGGTTTCGAATTTGGGAAATATGCTCAGTGGGCTTTTCTGTCTTTTGGGTGTTGACTTTTTCTTGTCGCTCCGGGTTATTGTCCAAATCCACCTTATACCATTTTATACTGTCCAAAGAAATATCCACTGCATCAATACTATAAAACCAACCCCGCCAGAACCAATCCAAATCCACGCCGCTCGCGTCCTCCATCGTGCGGAAGAAATCAGCCGGGGTGGGGTGCTTGAACGCCCAGCGTTTGCAATATTCTTTAAAAGCATAGTCAAATAACTCGCGTCCCATCACGGTTTCCCGTAAAATATTCAATGCCGTTGCCGGTTTCATGTAGGCATTGCTGCCATAATCTACAATATTTTCGCTGTTGGTCATAATGGGCTCCAACTGGTCTTTCGGCAGTTTCATATAGTCCACCGCAATGCTGGCAGGACCGAACCAATGCTGGTAATTATTGTCAAATTCGGCTTCTGCCAAAAATTGTACAAAACTGTTGATGCCTTCGTCAAACCACGCCCACTGCCGCTCATCGCTATTGATAATCATCGGGAAATAATTGTGCCCGACTTCGTGCGTGATGACCGAAATGGCGGAGTTTTTGGCTTGCTCGGTGTAGGTGCCGTCTTCTTCGGCGCGCCCCGGATTAAAACAAATCATGGGGTACTCCATGCCGTTGGCAGCTTCCACGGAAATCGCCACCGGGTATGGGTACGGGATCGAATATTTAGAATAAGATACCAGTGTATGCGCCACGGTTTTGGTGGAGTAGCGGCGGTAAATCGGGTAGGCTTCCTTGCCGTAGTAGCTCATGCACATCACTTTTTTGCCCGTTTCGGTGGTGTGCGGTAGGGCGTCCCACACAAATTTGCGGCTCGCCGTCCAGGCGAAATCGCGCACGTTTTCGGCTTTGTAAATCCAGGTTTCCAGATTTTTGGAGGGCTTTTCTTTTTCATTTTTGCGGGCTTCGTCCAGCGTCACAATTTCCAGCGGCTCTTTGGCATTTTTCGACTGCTGCCAGCGTTGCAACTGCTCGGGCGTAAGTACGGTGTTGTAATTCTGGCATTCGCCGGTAGCACCCACGACGTAATCATCGGGCAGGGTCATTTTCACCATAAAATTGCCGAAAGTGAGCGCAAACTCACCTCTGCCGGTGAATTGCTTGTTCTGCCAGCCCTGAAAATCGCTAAACACGCAGAGCCTCGGATACCACTGTGCAATGGTGAAAATATAATTGCCGTCTTTCGGAAAAAACTCGTAGCCGCCGCGCCCGAAACTCACGCCGATAAACCGGTCAATGAGGTAGTAATGCCATTTTACCCGAAACGAAAAACGTTCGCCGGGTTGGAGCGGCTGCGGCAGGTCCACCCGCATCATCGTCTTATTGATGGTGTATATCAGCGGCGCGTCGCGTTCGTCGGTGATGGATTGAATTTTATGACCATATTTATCCAGTTCGCGCCAGGGTTCGAGCCGCCGCAGTGCCTGTTCGCTCATGGTATTTTGAATGGTGGTTTCGTTGGAACGGTGGTTATCACTTGATGCCGCGTGTTGATTTTCATCCAGTTGGAGCCACAGATAGCGCAGGGTTTGCGGCGATTGATTGTAATACGTGATGCGTTCCGAACCTTCCAAACGGAGTTTCTCCGGGTCGAGGGTGCACTCAATGTCGTAGTCGGCACGTTGTTGCCAGTACTTGGGTCCGGGTGCGCCGGAAGCATCGCGGTATTCGTTGGGCGCGGGCAGCAGGGCACCGAGTTGTTCAAACTTCACGCCATGGTTGGAAGCATTTTGAGCGGTCAAACCCACTGTTGCAAGCAGGCAAATACCAATTGTAATTTTTTGTAAGAATAGGAAAGGTGATTTCATGTTTGGTTGCTTTTAGTTTCAAAATGAGGCGTTAAAATAGAGAAAATTTAGCAATCACAATGGATGAATATACGTCCTCTCGCCAGTGGACTGCTACTGCAAATTTGATTCGTGCAAACAGTATGCATCAGATTGCAAATCCCTACTTTTAGGTATATGCCACTGCTGTTATTAATGAAAAGTTAGGTAGAACCGCACTCTTTACACGCAGTTTACATTCCGCCGCTTACCTTTGCACTTGATTGGAATTAGTCTGAATAAAGATTACTTCACAACATTCTAAAACATCTTCTTGTGCATCCATCTAAGAAACGTACTGTTATGAACAACAAGATACTTTTACTGATAATTAGCTTATTTCCAATTGCTTTGTGGGCACAGTCCAATACCGGTATAGTAAATGGAACTGTTACGGCAGCTAATCGCCAACCTGCTTCCTATGTGAATGTACTGATAAAAGGTACGACCATTGGCATTTCTACCGATGAAACCGGCAGCTTCAGCTTGGAAAGCCCGGAAGGGAGTGTTACCCTTGTTTTTACCGGTATTGGCTTTGCGGAATACGAGCGAGCCGTAGAAGTAGTTGCGGGGCAAACGCTGACGCTGGACGTGCAGCTTTCCGAACAAGTAACGGCACTGCAAACCGTAGAAATCACCGGACGGAAAGAAACGACTTACAAAAGTGAGTACAGTTTTTCGGCTACCAAAACGCAGGTACCCGTCAAGGATATTCCGCAGACTATTTCTACCATAACCAAAGAATTGATTACCGACCAACAGTCCTACCGCTTGCAGGATGTGGTTAAAAATGTGTCGGGTGCCAATCAGTTTTCGGTGTATGATGACATTACGATTCGGGGCTTTCGCAGTTCGGAAAACCGCCTGCTCAACGGCTTGCGTTTTTCGGGCAATTTCTGGACGAGCCCGCTTTTAGTCAATATCGAACGGATAGAAGTGATTAAAGGTCCGGCTTCGGCAATGTTTGGCAATACCAATCCGGGCGGTACTATCAATATGGTGACCAAAAAACCATTAGACGAAACGCGCGGCACGGTGCAAATCAGTGCCGGTAGTTTTAAAACCACCCGTGCGACGGCGGATTTTACCGGAGCAATTAATGAAAATAAAACGGTTTTGTATCGTTTGAATCTGGGGTACGAAAATTCGGAGTCCTTCCGCGATTTGGTGCATTTCCGCACTTTAGCCATCGCGCCTTCCATTTCGTATGTGCCGAACAACAAAACCCGCATCAATTTTGACCTGAATTACCAGGACATCAACACCGTCCTTGACCGGGGTAGAACGGTTTTTCAGGGAGAGCAAAACCTGGAAGCCACGCCCGTTAATTTCAATCTGACCCAACCGGGCGATTTCCTCCGCCCTAAGGTATTCTCTGCCGCGCTCTCCTGGTCGCAGCAACTCACTGACCGGCTCAACTTGAATGTCGCTTTCTTGCGTTTCCGCGAAGACCAGCAGTTGCAGGAGCATCGCTTTAGCCGCTACATCACACCGGATTCCATTCGCCTAAGCTATACCGACCGGATTGTGAATTATGTGAATGACAATGTCAATGCGTATTTGACGTATCGGATCAATACCGGAAATGTAGAACACACGCTGCTGGGAGGCTATGACCTGGCGAATCTGGATTATAATTTTACAGAAAACCAGGCACCTACTGCGTTCAATATGTCGCTGCGCAATCCCACGTATTTTCCGCGAGATGTAGCCAAATATACCTTTAGCCCGCGTCCTTTGGCGGATAATAATGACCAGTACAGTACCTACGGTTTTTATATTCAAGACCAGATTAAGTACCATAAGTTGCAACTTTTATTAAGTCTTCGCCACGAGCGCTACAATATTCCTAAAACAAGTGCCAACGCAGTCACCGGTGCAGACATCCCGACCAATGCCACTTTGCCGCGGGTTGGTGTAGTGTACAGCGTTACAAATAATACAAATTTGTATGCTACTTACAATCAAGGCTTTCAAGTGCCTGACCCCTATAGCATTCCGTTTATCGTAGGCGGGAATCCCCAACCACTCACCAGCGTACTGTACGAAGCGGGAGTTAAATCCGATTGGTTTAACAAACGTTTTTTCACGACGCTTTCCTTGTATAACCTCTTGCAAAACAATGTAATTACCAATGCCAATGACCCGGCTAACCCCGACGCCTTGGTGCAGCGTGGACAGGAAAGAGCCAGAGGTGTCGAACTGGAACTGGTGGGTAATCCGGCACCAAATCTGAGTATCATTTTGGCGTATGCTTACAACGATGCCATCATCAGCAAAGACAGCGACGAAAAACTGGTGGGTTTGACCAAAGAGAATGCGCCCTTGCACAACAGCAGCTCCTGGATACGGTACACCTTTACCGGCAGCATTCGAGGTCTGGGCTTAGGCGTAGGGCATAGCCACAACTCGGTACGCAATGGTTTCAGAAATGCCGATTACGTGGCGGTTATTCTGCCGAGCTACGTCGTATTCAATGCTATGGCGTATTACCAAGTGGATAAGATGCGGATATCTTTGAATGTGAATAACCTCACCGACGAAACTTTCTTTACCGGTGGATATAATTTTGAACGTAATTTTCCGGGTGCCCCGCGCAACTACTTAGTGAGTGTAGCTTACTCGTTTTAATTCTTAAAAAAAAAAGCCCTGTGAAGCCTCTGTTGCTTTGCAGGGCAGTCGTAAAATACTGCGCATGAACAACTTCTGGTGGAAAATTCATAGTTGGACTGGGATATGTGCTGACGACCGTTGGGGTGACTATTTTGGTAGAGCTTAGTTTGATTGTCGGCGTATTACACACCCTTATTCGATATTTTATAAAAAGACGCACAAAAGTTAAAAAGGTATCGGATTATGTTGCTCAAAATTAAAACCACACCCCTCATTTGGGGCTTTTGGTGAATGCAGGAATAATAGCTTGCATCCTATTGTTGTACTATTTAAATCAATAACGTGTGACGTTCAGGAAAATCGTTGGAAAACTACACCTATGGCTGGGGCTTGCCTCCGGGCTGGTAGTGTTGGTCAGTATGTTGGCAGCGGCAGTATTTGTGTGGGATGAAGAACTGACGGAATGGTATTACGGGAATTATGTTTTTGTACAACCGGAAAAAAGCACCGTTCAACCGATGGCACTCCTGCTGGAAAATGCCCGAAAAGCGGTGCCGGGCAAAGTAGTTTCTGGAGTTGCAATAGAGCATGACCCGCGTAAATCCTACGTTTTTTATACCTATAAAGGCAACGAAAACCCTCAAGGCTTCACTCACTGGGCAAATTATGAATATTGGGATGAAATCTACCTAAATCCATACACCGGCGAGGTAATAGGCACCGTAAATATGCTCACTAACTGGATTGACCTGACCCGTCGATTGCATCAAAATTTACTGCTGCGCTATGATATCGGTCATTACATTGTAGGATTTGCTACTCTGTTTATACTGGTCATGCTTGCTACTGGTTTGATATTATGGTTTCCCAAAAACAAGGCGGCACTCAAGCAACGATTTTCCATCAAATGGAAGGCACGCTGGCGCAGGGTCAATTATGACCTTCACAACGTCGGTGGTTTTTACACCTGGTTACTCATTGCTATTCTTGCCATTACCGGTTTAGTGTGGACTTTTGATTGGTGGACGGATGGTATTTATCGAATTTTAGGAGATAACCCCGACACCGTATTCAAGCAAAACGAACACCCGCAACCCGCCGTGCTGCCATCCGGAACCGACAACCCTTTAGATAAAATATTTGCCGATTTACTTACAAAAAGAGAAAATTGGAATGAATTATTTATGGATTTTGCGGATTCAGAAGCCGAAGAACCCCGCAATGAAGTGTCTGCTTATCTGTCCTTCGACAAAACCGGCTGGGATGACAGCGACAGTTATTACTACCATGCCCAAACCGGAGAATTGGTGCATCAAGTGTTGCAGGAACAAAAAACCATCGGCGAGAAGTGGCGCAATTCCAATTATGCTATCCATGTAGGCAGTATTTACGGCTTGCCAACTAAAATTTTAGCCTGTTTTGCCGCTTTGTTCTTAGCCAGTCTGCCTGTCACCGGTTTTTACATCTGGTGGGGGCGCAAGAAGAAAAAAAAGCCGGCGGCAAAAAGCAAAGCCCCGCCAACAAAAGCACTGGAAACCATTGCCTGACGGTTTTTTACATTTTCACCAAACAATCCCGCATGCTCTTCTCCAGCATCTGGCGCTTCACGCTTTTGCAGAGCAAGAAGAGGTGGGTTTAAGCCTCATACCTGCGCACTGCCTACTGCTGCGTTCGCCAAACCACTTGCAATAATGCTTCGCGGCTCGGCGGCGTATTGTTGTGGTCACAAGCTTTTTTCAAGCCTAAAAAATAGAGCAGGAGCAAGAGCGCAAGCACCCCTTTTGCCGGTTTAGGCAACCGGATACCTTGCAATTCATTCTTTGTTTTAGAATGGGAGAATCGCCAGTTCCAATAATGCGCACCAGCAATAAGCGTTCCACCCACCGCCATGCACCAGGGAACGATAGCTGCCTCCCTGTTTTGGCTACCCAACAGGAGCAAAAGCCCCAGCCCGGCAAGCAGCAAGGGCAAGGCATTCTGGTGCTGTTTGGTATAACTTTGCAACAGTGACCATGCCGCAACCGCCATGCTAATGCCGATGAATGACCATTCCAACATTGGATTTGCCAACCAACTTGCTCCGGCATACGCGCTTAGCGTCAACACCACCGGCATCAATGCGCAATGAATTGCACACAGCAGCGATGCCCAAAATCCTACAAAATCTAAATGCCAACTGAAAAATTTCATCTGTAAATGATTCATTCGGAAAATAAGCCTGCAATTGCAACGTTGTTGCAAAAGTAAAAATAATTTCCGTACTTGCAACTATGTTGCACCTAACTTTTAAAACTGATTTTTGAACGATGAAAAACGTTATTGTCAGCTTGATGTTAATGGTAAGTTTCGCAGCGATTGGCTATGGTCAATCCACTTTGACCTGGAAACAACTGGCGGATGTGAAGTATGAACCGCGCTACTTTAAAGAAATCAACCAAAAAATCTTAACGCCCCTATTCGGTAAAACGCCGAAAGCTTACGAAGGCAAAGAGGTGCTGATTGCAGGCTACGTGCTGCCGCTGGATGTGAAATTGTACGCGCTGTCCAAATTTCCGTATGCCTCGTGCTTTTTCTGCGGCGGGGCGGGCGCGGAGACGATTATCGAACTGCAATTGCATCCCAAAGCTGCCACCCGCTACAAAATGGACGAGTGGCGCACATTCAAAGGCACCCTGCGCCTGAATGATTCCGACGTGATGCATTTTAATTACATTTTAGAAAACGCCATGCCGGTGGCAAAGTAAGTTGCCAACCCTGTTTAGGGGGTCTGGGCTAGAAAAAATAGAACTGCTCACTGGCTTGTTTTGCATCCTGCCTCCACAATTGTCTTCCATCAGCGCATTTTTTCCCTTGTCTAAACCTATTTTAAGCACTAACTTGTCGCCGTTTGTACGAATTGTACGCAAAAACCGTTATCTTTCGCACACGCTAAGCCCATTGCCGGCGAACGGCGTGCCTGGCATTTTTGAACGGATAGCCAATTTCTAAAAACAACCGCATGAAATTAAAAATTGTACTCTTTACCCTGAGCCTTTTTACTACACTGGGAACACTCCAGGCACAAGACCTTCATTACACCTTGTACAATATGTCGCCGCTCACGCTCAATCCGGCACTCACGGGGGCGTACGAGGGCACGGCGCGCGTAGGGGGCATTTATCGCTCGCAGTGGTCGAGTTTCCTGGCAAGGGATTTATTTGGTACGCCTTCCGCTTATGTAGATGCGCCGATTCTCCGAGGTTTTCGCAAACGCGACTGGGTAGGTGTGGGAATGGTGGCAGTCAACGATGTATCGGGTAGCCCCAGCTCGCGTACCACCTCGCAGTTGTATGCGATTTCGTACCACCTTGCGATGAATGGCTCAGGGAGTACGATGCTGACGCTAGGTGTGCAGGCGGGCGGTGTGACCCGTTTTTTAGGCGATCAGTATGTAACGGAGACCAGCATTCGTAATAATGGAATGGATAACGATATCCAGGAGGAAACCAAAAAATACACCGATATCAACGCCGGTTTGCTACTGCGCAGTGCTATTGGCGAGGGTGCCGGTTTTGAAATTGGTGCTTCGTTCCAGCACATCAACCAACCGGAGTATGCCTTTGGCGGTGGCGATGCCAAAAAGCCCATGCGTATCAACATACACGGCAGATACGAAAACCAACTGACGGAAAAATGGAGTATTTCGCCCACGTTTTTGTACGCCAGCACGGGCGGTGCCAGCCAGATTGTGCTGCAGGGCTGGGGCGGCTATCAGTTTAATCCGGATGTGAAATTCAACTTTGGTGCGGGCTACCGCTTTGGTCGGGATATACAGCCACTGCTAGGGTTGGATCTGAAAGAAACTATTCGTTTTGCGGCAAGCTATGATGTAAATACCTCCCCTTTGAATACCGCGACTAACGGCGGCGGCGGATTCGAGGTGGCGGCGTGGTATATTTTTAAAATTTACAAAAAACCGAGCGTAAAACCGGCGATTTTGTGCCCGCAGTTTTGAAAAAGTTTGGAAGTTTAACGTTACGTAACTCTCAAACCTCCAAACTTTGAACCGTTTTTTAACAAAATTTTAAAAAATCACTTTTTCTTTTAGACGTTAGACAATAGATGTTAGACTTTAGACAACCGCATATTATGAAAAATAATATTCTATTTATCATACTTTTAAGTTGTATAGCTGGTGCTGCTCACGCCCAACCCATTCGCAAAGCCGCCTATGAGGTACTGATAGACATAGCCGACGAGCAATACGCCAAAAAAGATTATTACAACGCCCTCAAAAAATATGAGGAAGCCTACGAGGACAAGCAAGACCGCACGTTGCTGCCCCGGATGGCAGACCTGTACTACCTCGTGCGCGACTATGTGAAGGCGGAGCGCACCTACACCCGCTTCCTGCGCAATGACAAAACCGATGAATTCGCCGATAAGCGATTCTGGTACGGCAGGGTGCTGAAAATGAACGGCAAGTACGAGGAATCCATCCTGGAATTTCAAAAATTTATTGGCACCACCAAAAGCGATTCTTTGAAAACCCTGGCGCAGATTGAACTCGCCGGGTCGGAAATGGCAATGGGTACGCCACCTTCCACCAAAGGTGTGAAGATTGAAAATATTGGTAAAGAATTGAATACGACTTTTTCGGAATACTCCCCGGCGTACGCCCGCAGCGGCGATTTGTACTTTGCGAGTTTCAATACGAAGGAAGTCATCATCATGGAGGATTCCACGAAGGACGAATATTTTGCGAAAATCTACGTGGCTCCGAAAGCGGAGAAAGGCGGATTCGGCAAGCCAACTGTACTGGACACGAAAGTAAACCGTCCGGGTTTTCACAATGTAAATCTGAATTTTTCGCCCGACGGCAACCGCTTGTTTTTCACCCGCGCCACACTGGAAGGCAATGTGATGAGCGACGGTAAAATCTACATGAGCGTAGGTGGCGACGGTGCCTGGGGCGCTGCCAATGAAGTGAAGGGCGTAAATGGCGACTACATCAGCAAAGACCCGGCGGTGGGGGAGTTGTTTGGCAAAGAAGTGCTGTTTTTCGCTTCCAATATGCCCGGCGGCAAAGGCGGTTTTGACCTGTACTACGCACCGCTGGTGAGCGAAGGCGTGTACGGCGACCCGGTGAATCTGGGTGCAAAGATCAACTCCATCGGCGATGAGGAAACCCCGTTTTATAACAACGGAACCCTCTATTTTGCAACGAACGGGCATCCGGGTTTTGGCGGGCTGGACATTTTCTTCACCCTGTGGAATGGCACCGAATGGAGCGAACCCGCCAACCTCGGCAACGCCTACAACACCAGTGTGGACGACCACTCGCTGGCACTCGACGCGGAAGGCTACAAAGGCGTACTCACCTCCAATCGCGAGGGCGGTCGCTCGGTGGAAAGCAAAACCTGCTGCGACGATATCTACACCTTTACCATTCCCCGCAGAGTGGTGGATTTGAAAGTGAATACCTTCGACGATGCGCGCAAAGGGCTGGCGGGCGTGACGGTGCAGGTCATTCAGGCGAAAGACAACAAAACCAACTCCCAGACGAACGCGAAAGGCAATGTGTTTGGGTTTGAAATTGATTTTGATAATTCTTACCAAATCATTGGCACCAAAGAGGGCTACTTCCCCGATACCGCGCAGATCAACACGGTGGGTTTGAAAGAATCCAAAAGTTTTCTGGAGCGCTTGTACCTGAAAGCCATGCCGAAACCTCCGGCAGAACCCGAATTTGATACCATCACGCTGGAAAAAGCCATTGTACTGGAAAATATTTTGTACGACTTTGACGATGACCGCATCAAAGCCGAATCGGAGCCGGATTTGCAGGTGGTGTATGAATTGATGACCGAATACCCGGATATGGTGATTGAACTGAGTTCGCATACCGATAACCGGGGCAACGATACTTACAACAAAGACCTCTCGCAACGCCGCGCCGACTCCGCCCGCCGCTGGCTGGTGCGCAAAGGCGTGACCCGCGAACGCATCGAAACCAGAGGCTCCGGCGAAACCGTACCCAAAACCGTGACTGCCAAGCAAGCCACGCAGTACGATTTCCTGAAAGAGGGCGACGTGCTGACCCCCGACTACATCGAAAAACTGGCAAGCGAGGAGCAAAAAGAGGTGGCACACGCCATTAACCGCCGCACGGAGTTTAAAATTGTGAAAGGTCCAACCAGCATCATCATCAAAAGTGCCCGCTTGCGCAAACAGACCACGACCAAACCCGCTCCGAATAAAAACGAATTGATTAGAATGGACACGCTGAAAATCAGCGAGTTGTCCTCCCTGCATGGCAAAAAA
>Ga0224722_1001033_pt1 | contig 15792 bp, 12 predicted proteins | sample Balambano_FR1_Me_FD_161646 | JGI IMG/M metagenome (GOLD analysis project Ga0224722, IMG submission 161646) | Freshwater sediment microbial communities from Lake Towuti, South Sulawesi, Indonesia - Balambano_FR1_MetaG | ecosystem: Environmental > Aquatic > Freshwater > Lake > Sediment | place... | reverse complement strand
TTCCAGCCACTGCCCCAGAGCTAATCACCAATAGGGCGATCGGCATCATCCACAACGTTTCTACCGCTAGCCCCACCCTTCACCTGGCAACTGGGCCAGAAGGTGGCTGGACAGAGGCAGAAGTTGAGCAAGCGATCGCGGCGGGTTATCAAGCCGTTTCTCTTGGTGATCGCATTTTGCGAGCAGTGACGGCTCCAATTGCGGGAATATCGTTGATTGCGGCAATTTATGAGCGGGAGTCGCGATCGCGACGCAGCCAGGATGTGGTGGAATAGGTCAGCAGCGCCAGCCAGATGCAGCTAAACGTGAGCAGATGCGTGCGGGTGAATGGCTCGTTGTAGAGAAAAACGCCCAGGAGTAACTGCAAACTGGGGGCAAGGTATTGAAAAAATCCCAGCGTAGAAAGACGTAACCGTTTAGCGGCATTGTTGAACCACAGCAGTGGTAATGATGTGACTACTCCCGCACCAACAAACAATCCGGTTAGCCACGGGCTTGTGGTGAAATGCCCCGTTCCAGCCACTGCCCCAGAGCTAATCACCAATAGGGCGATCGGCATCATCCACAACGTTTCTACCGCTAGCCCCACCATGGGCGCAACCGGCACAATTTTGCGCAGCAGGCCATACATAGCAAATGAAAATGCCAGACTGAGGGCAATCCAGGGTACGGTGCCTAACTGCCAAACAAAATTGGTGACACCCACAACAGCAAGACCAACAGCAAGTTGCTGGCCCCAGTGGAGACGTTCCTTCAATACCACAAAACCCAACAGGACACTAACCAGGGGATTGATGAAGTATCCGAGGCTGGTTTCCACGACGCGATCGGTATTCACCCCATAGATGTATAGACCCCAGTTGACAGATAGCAGCAGCGCCGTGAGCAAAAGCAACAACAGCTTTTTCGGCGCTTGCCAAAGTTGAACGAACTCTTTGCCACGGTGTTGGAAGGTCAGTACGCCCAGTAGAAAAACCAGGGACCACACAACGCGGTGACTCAATACCTCGATCGCCGGAATCGAGCCAAAAAATTTCCAGTAGATGGGAAACAAACCCCAGGCGGAGTAGGCTAAGAGGGCATAGAATGCTCCACTTTGGCGCAAGGCCAACCAGCCACAATGGAAATATTGCTGTTTGCTCAAAATGTTAACAATGCTAAACAGAACTCCTATTTTAGGGGGAGCGGCGATCGTCCCACTTCAACCAGCCAGGTAAACCTTAACCAGGCAAGCCTCAACAGGTTATCCTGAAGCATCAGCTTAGAAGTTGGCGCTTGGATGCAATCTTGCTCATCCAGAAAACCCTTCTGGCAGAACGTTCTGTAGAGCAAACCCCTATGTTGGATCAGGTTGTAGCAGCATTTGAACGGCAGGATTACCAGACCGCAGCATCGTTACTGCGGGAGTTGGTGCAGCGATCGCCGAATGATCCCTGGGTCAAGTTCTACATGGGCCGCTTGCAAGAAGTCTCCGGCAAAGCCAGGGCCGCAGAGGAAATTTATCGGCAACTGTTACGTCATAACACCAATCCCAAGTTGATCGCCCAGGCTCGCCAGGGGTTACAGCGCTTAGATGAATTGGCCAAAGAGCAACGAAAAACCGCGATCGCCCAGGCAACCGCGAACCCGGAACAGCAAGAATTAGGCTTTTTGGTGCTGGAGGCCATTCCCCAGGAACGTCGCGCTGACTTGGCTAAACGCTTTGCGGCCATCATTCATACGGATGCCTACACTGCCCGTGGATTGTTGCCCAGTCGGGGATGGCGTTTATATCGTACCGGAGCGATCGGTGAATTAGCCGTACTGGGGCAAGAACTTTGTGCCGCAGGCATTCCGGCGTTGTGGCAGCCTTTATCCAGGATTCAGGCGATCGAGGTATTTCAGGTCAAGTATGTTCAAATGGTGCAACCGAAAGCCGCAGTAGTTTGTCAGAACCAGGCTGGTCAAGTCGGCCTGTTGACCTTTGACTGGTCGGAGGTGTTGCAACGGGTAGAAGGCTTGTTACCGTTATTTTCGCAGGTGGTGGATCTGGGTTATCGCGATCGCCTGGAGTGGAAAGAACACATCGAGGACTATGCCCACTTTTGCGATCTGCATTTACCTCAACGCCGGTGCATCCTGCGGTTGCACGACGATCGCTACGACTTTCAGCAAGGCATTACTGCCCAGCGAAACCATGACACACTCCGCCAACGCTGGAATGAGCTAACCAGTGTGCTTTTTCGCCAAACTTCAAATTGCCCAACCTGGACCGATTTCAACGGATTTGCCGAAAGTGCTGCCGACTTTTCGGATGCGATCGCACGCCTTCCAGCTCATATGCATATCCCGCGCGGCTCAGATTGCTATCTTGACCCCACCTTTCATCTCTACAGTTGTTTAACTTTGCTCAAACTGAGGGCATAAAAAAAGACGCTAGTTATAGCGTCTTTAACAAGGCTATGGAACTTAAACCAGGCAACAGTTTTTAACTGGCAGCGTTCATCTTACGAGCCATGTCGAGGTAGGACGACATGTTGGCCCCAGGACGACGACGAGCCCCGTTGTTGGTAGGCACCAAGTACTTGGTTGCAAAGGCAGTTTCAGAAACAGGCGCTTTTGTCACTGCGGGGGTGGGGGTAGATGTCGCTGGTGCTTCAGGAGGGGCTTCAGCAGTCGCAGCCGCGGGTGTTGCAGTTGCAGGTTTATCGCCAGCAGCAAGGGCCGCCAACTTCTCCTTGCGGGTTGATTTTGCTGGCTGCGCATCAGAATTGTTGGTTGCTTCGGCGATCGTCTCCGTTGCAACTGTCATGGGTTCAGCCTCAGGTGTCGATGTTGTTGGGGCTGGGCTAGGAGCCGATGGACTCTTGGAGTCGTCGAACTCCAGAAAGTACCCACCATTTCCTTTTTTTGATTTGGGTGCGTTACCTTCGATCGCTTTCTTGCCCCCAAACAATCCACCGATAAATCCGAAAATGCCGGAAAAAATATTTTTGATTACATTAATCAGACCGCTCATCTCTATGCTCCTGAAGAGGTATCACTGCTGCTAAGCAAATGACTGGGAAAAATTCAAATTTGAAGAAACTCGGATATTAGAGCTACGACTATGCCAGCCAGCGAAATGGTAAAATCTTGACAAAATTACCCGGTCGCAGGGGTTTCAAGGCAAGTGTAGCGGCGATCGCATCTCGATCCACCATGTCTTTGATTATCTGAGTTGACGGATCAACCAAGCAAGATTAGTCTACATTTCTTCACTAAAATTCACTTCTTCACTCATCTACATCAGCGTCTAAAACTATTGAGTTAGAGAAAGTGCTTGGGCCTGTCGCGCCTGCAACTCTGCCATCAGGTTTTCGCCAGTGCGATGAGCTTCCCACTGACCTGAATCAAATCCTCTAATATCCCAGGTTCCCCGCATCGATTGTTCGTCTTCGGCGATCGTGCCCGTGTAAGCGATCGGAATGGGGGATCCTGTCATGTAACGTTTGGTAAATTGAACTACTCGACCCACCACTTCTCCCGCTACGAATGCCTCTCCCAGGTCGTTGTCATCCAGCACATTGCCACTGAGCGCGCTGCCGCCTTGTACCAGAGATGCCTCAAACCGAGTGGGGCGATTTTGCTGCCAGTAGGTGCCTAACCAGACTCCAGTGATATTTGCCATCGCCCCACCTCACGTTGATAAGTCTCCAATTTGCCCAAACGATCGCTCACCTAGCACCGCGTCTGGATACACGTAGTACTTAAACTCCAACAAATTATGAAACGGGTCTTCCAGAAAAAAAGTACGATGTTCCAAGGGGGTATGGGGAAACCGCTGTTTCGGAGATTGGTAGAACGGCAGTTGTTGCCGTTCAGCGCGATCGAGCAGCCCTTCCCAATCGGTTTCAGAACGGAAAACCACCCCAAAATGACGCGGATAGATACCCCGCTGGGGGGTCAACAGCTCATCCGTCACATGGGCAACCAGTTGATGGCCATACAGGTCAAGAATGACGGACGTGGCAGTTTCGCGCCCCACCTGGCAACCCAATCCAGCGACATAAAATGCCTTGGTATCGGGAATATTTTTCACTGGAAAGGAGAGATGAAATAACGTGGATGTCATCGGTTGCAATCCCCTCTCGTTCATCGCAAACGCAACAGGCTAATGTCACAATAAAGAGTGTTGTACCACCCCAAACTCCATGGCTCTGGTTGAGCTTAGCCCCACTTTCTACCCTACACCTTCTCTCACCAACTGGCTGATTGCAGTCGGGTTAAATACGGTTCTGGGCGCGATCGCCTGGTTTGCTCCCCAAAAGCTCCTCACTCCAGCCGGGTTGCTCCATGCCTGGTTCTTAGGGGTGCTGGTGTGGGGTTGTTTGGGCTGGCAGGGGTACGCCGTGGTGATGTTCTACTTTCTGGTAGGGTCGGCAGTTACGAAAGTCGGGCTGGCCCAGAAAGAAGCGGAAGGCATTGCCGAGAAGCGAGCGGGCGCACGGGGACCGGAAAATGTCTGGGGGTCGGCGTTGGTGGCGGCGTTCTGTGCAGTGGGTGTCCTGGTGGTAGTCCTGGCATTTCCCAACGCGCCCACAGCTCCGTTCGTGATTGCACTGTTCCTATTGGGCTATGTTGCCAGCTTCAGCACCAAACTTGCGGATACTTGCGCCAGTGAAATGGGCAAAGCCTACGGGAAACGCACCTTTTTGATTACAACCCTGCAATCTGTACCTCGTGGGACAGAGGGAGCCGTGAGTTTAGAGGGAACATTGGCGGGGATTGTGGCGGCGATCGTCATCTCTATTCTCGGTTGGGCAGTTGGACTGATTCCCCTCATCGGCATTCCTATTTGTATCGTCGCCGCCTTCATCGCCACAAATCTAGAAAGCGTTATTGGTGCCACTTTGCAAACCAAATTCGATTGGCTGACCAATGAGTTGGTGAATATTTTGAATACGTTGATTGGAGCCTTTGTTGCCGGGGCGATCGGGTTTCTGCTTACTGTGTAGCGAACCTCTGCAAGGAAAGTTCATTCGCTCTTTGAGGAAAGACTTTGTTCTAGGCTTTCTGACCGCAGAACATTCCCCAGCCAGCCAGCGGACTATTTGCCAGAGTGTGACTGATACAAGGCATACGCTGGTGATTTTTCCTGGCATGGCTAAATCGCAGTTGTAGCATTTTTCATTTGTGTGGATGTTCAAGCAAAATTAGGCTAGAGTTTCTGGGCAGTAGCCCAAGCCCCGCACAAACTGATTGCGGAACTCTTCAATTTCTTGGCGATCGGGCGTTCCGTGCGAAACAACTGCAACCTGATAGCGTTGCATCACTTCCACCGGAGATTGCCCCGTTTCTAACCCCCAAAGGGCCATCTGAACTCGAATATCGGGTTCACAAGGAATCCCCAACTCATTCATAAAAGCTTTGAAATCTCCGTGCTGTTGAGGGTTGAGATACTCACTCAGTTTAACTCGTACAATCCAGCCATCAATTTGATGAATGACGGTCATGAAGCGAACCGGTAGGCGACCGCCATGCAAGTACTCAACTGTGCGGAGAGTCAAACTGGTATTGGCAAGAAAGTAAAGGTAGTCCATACGTTGTCTACCCGATCGGGCACAGTGCTACTCTTTCATGATCGGTGGCAATGACCTAATTCTGACAGGGGAGAAGCCCCCGACCTGATAGAGGGGTTTCACCCAAATTTGAGTTGCTTGCATGAGAGATTTTTCATCCACTCGTGAGAGATTCCTCCTACAATGGTAAGTTCGGAAATGGTTCATGATTGGATGGGCTGTGGTGGACGGCGATCGCTTACTCTCGGCTTACGATTATCACTTACCCTCAGAACGAATTGCCCAAACTCCCGCAGTTCCTCGGGATAGTTCTCGTCTGCTTGTCGCTAAAAATCGCACAGAACATCAGTCAGCAGTTTTTCGAGATCTGCCAGACTTGCTCCAACCAGGAGACTTGTTGGTCTTGAACAACACACGGGTGTTGCCAGCACGTTTATTTGGGTATAAACCAAGTGGTTTATCGGTGGAGGTTTTGTTGCTGGAACCACAAGCGGGAGCAACCACAACTGAGGCAGACTTTTCTGCCCGTTGGTTGGCCTTAGTGAAGCCAGGACGGCGCTTGAAACCAGGTACCATCATTTGTTTTGATAAGGTTGACCTGCAAGACTCGGAACAAATCCTGGCGGGGGAAAAGTCGCCTGCAGGGGTCTTTGCCAGAGTCTTGGAAACGGATACTGCCACCAGTGGGCGAATCCTCCAATTTGAAGTGCCTGAGGGAATTTTGCTTAAGAATTGGGTGTATGAGGTTGGGCATGTTCCGCTTCCTCCTTACATTTCTGCCACGGATTCTAACCCAGACCAATATCAAACGGTTTATGCCGATCGCGTTGGAGCCGTAGCCGCACCAACCGCTGGCCTCCACTTCACCCCTGAATTACTCCAACGCCTGCAAAACCGAGGCATAGAGCAAGTATTTGTGACTTTGCATGTGGGAGTTGGAACGTTTCGCCCTGTGGAGGCCAAAGATATTACAAGTCACGAAATGCATTCGGAATGGGCCGAAGTTCCACCGGCAACAGTGGAATCTATTCACCGAACACGAGCGGCAGGCGGACGCATTATTGCAGTCGGCACAACGGTTGTGAGGGCGTTAGAAGGTGCGGCTCAAGATGGCGAACTCAAACCGCTGTACGGCAAAACTAATTTGTTTATCTACCCTGGTTATCAATGGCGAGTGGTAGAAGGGTTGATTACAAACTTTCATTTACCTAAATCCAGTTTAATGATGTTGGTGAGTGCGTTAATTGGTCGAGAACGATTGCTCAACCTCTACCAAACAGCGATCGCGGAGCACTATCGATTTTATTCATTTGGAGATGCGATGTTGATTCTGCCAGAAGCCCGTAGTTGGGTTGCAGCCACTCATACACCAAACCAATTACCCGTGAGCGGTTGAGTAAATAATTGACCGATCGTTCGAGTTCCATCCATCAGCCAAACGATATTGTGGCCTGTAGCATGGTTGCGCCAGATCACGTCTGTTTTGCCATCTCGGTTGTAGTCGCCCGTATCAACGACATCCCAAGTATTACCCGTAGGGGCTGGAAGAATCGCGATTTGAAAGAAGGTTGCACCGGGCGAGCCATACATCAACCAACTGCCGGTCAAACCACTTTGGCGGGAACGCCAGAGCAGGTCTAAGCGCCCATCATTGTTTGTATCGGCGATTGCCTCCAGTGCCCACTCCTGATTCACGGTACCCAAATAATCGATCGCGCGCATGTCAATTCCATTCATGTACCACACTCCTGTGTAACCCGTGTTGACATCGCGCCAAACAATATCAGGTTGGCCATCACCATCGAGATCGCCAACCCCTTCGATCTGCCAATTGGTGGCGATCGTTGGCAGCAGGGTAATAGATTGAATACTAGAGCCAGCCATCATCCAGATGCCAGTCGTACCGCCGATATATTCGCGCCAGAGAAGATCAGGGTTGCCATCCTGGTTAAAGTCACCAACCCCTTCCAATACCCACTGGAGTGGAGCTGAGGGGAGAGAAACAATGGAGGTGGGGAGGGTCGCGTTCATCAGCCAAAGCTGGTTTTCGCCTGTGGTGTAGTTGCGCCAAACAATATCGTCAATGCCGTCCTGATTGAAATCGGAGTTAGTACGGCTGTCATCGTTGATGATCGTCCCGATCGCGGAATTAGTGCCCAGAATGCCATTGACTGGGTTTTGCAAAGCAAGGGTCAATGTTTCGTTCGGCTCGATTTTGCGATCGCCCACGATGCTCACCGGGATCGTTTTTTGGGTTTCCCCTGGTAAGAAGCGGACAGTACCTGCTGTAGCCAAATAGTCTCCGTCTGCCAATGTCGCTGTGCCATCATTAGTCGCAAAGCTCACACTAACAGTTTGATCGCTAGCATTGGAGAGTGTGACCGTAAATAGCATATTGCTATTGCCAGTGTTTCCTTCGGAGCGGCTGGTACTGCTGACCCCGATCGTTGGTTGGGTATCATCATTGACAATTGTCCCGATCGCGGTTGCCGTTCCAATTAAGGCGTTCACGGGGCTGCTGAGGGTGACATTGAACGTTTCGTTGAATTCAAACTGGGTGTCGCCTAGAACCGTGACAGAAATAGCTTTGCTCGTTTCTCCAGGTAGAAATCGGAGGATGCCACTGGCTGCCAAATAGTCGCCCTCAGTGACGCGAGCCGTGCCATCGCTGGTGGCATAGTTGACGCTGATCGTTTGAGTGCTGGCGGTGGAAAGGGATACGGTGAAGGTGTAAGCCGTGTTGCCACTGTTGCCCTCTGGCTGACTAACTCCAGTCACGCTGAGCGTGGGTTGGGGCGGGGTTGGGGTAACGGTGATGGTGAAGGATTGAATCGGGGATTGATCGATGCCGCCATTGGCAGTGCCGCCGTTATCTCGGACGCTGACCCCAATCACGGCTGTTTCAGTGCTGGCGATCGTATTGGCGGGCGTGTAGGTGAGGGTGCCTGCGGTGTTGACACTGGGATTGACGGCAAAAATGGCCGGGTTGGAATTGCTGACCACTTCATAGGCTGCGATCGTTTGGCTTGACTCATTTGCCGCTCCCGGATTGAACCCTGTTGCCCAATTGATGACGGTGCGGCTGCCACTCCCTGCGATCGCGCTTTGATTGGCTCCAATCACAAAACTGGGAGCATCATTCACCGGATTTACGGTGAGGAGAACGGTGGCCGTATTAGACTTGGCTCCTAAAGCATCTTGCGCAAAGTAGGTAAAGGTTTCGGTGCCGTTGGCATCGGCATCGGGCGTATAACTAAAACTACCATTGGGGTTGAGCGATAATGAACCTGTGCTGGGAGCGGTAACCAGGGTGGCCGCGAGAGGAGTATGGTTGTCTGGGTCGTTGTCGTTGGCCAACACATTCCCTGTCAGGACGGTATCCTCATCGCCCGAAATGGAATCATTCACCGCGATCGGCGGTTGATTCCCAGCCCGATACATAAACACATCCGGCCAGCCATTGGTATCGGTGGCAACCAAATCAGCGGCGGCACTGGTAAACGCAATGACATTTCCGGCGGCGTTGATGACGGCAAAATTGGACTCGCCATTGCCACTATTTGTTCCGGCCTGGTTGCGGCTGAGGAGAGTCGTGGTATTAGTCTGATGATCGCGCAAAAAGACATCCCGCTGCCCATTGGTATCACCACTCACCAAATTACTGGCAGTGCTGCTAAACACGATGTATCGTCCATCGGCACTGATGCCCGGAAGCATGAAGTCCTGATCGCCGGATGCGCCGTTGCCTCCTCCTGTGTTTGCCTGATTAACGCTGACTAAGCTGGTGGTGCCTGCGGCCAAATCTCGCAGGTACACATCGCGATCGCCATTGGTATCGATCGGGCTGAGCTTGGCATAACTAGTGAACACGACAAACTGCCCATTACCAGCAATTGCAGCTTGGGAGGCTCGTTCATAATCGAAGGCTTGCACTTCATCCGAGTCTACGCTCACCTGCTGAGTAGTGTTAGTTTGCAAATCTCGCACAAAGACCTGCATTCCTCCATTTGTGGTGCCACTGGCAACCAAATTGGTAGCGTTACTCAAAAAGGCAACGAAACGCCCATCATCACTAATGGTTGCTTTGCTAGAACCTTGATTACCAGGGGTGGAATTGGTGCCGTCCACGGAAACCAAAATCGTTCGGTTTGTTTCCAAATCTCTGACAAAAATATCGGCTGCGTTATTAAGGTCTGGATCTGCAACGTTATCGTTGTTGAGGTCAATTAAATTTGAAGCATCGCTTTCAAACACCACATAGCGACCGTTTTTACTAATCAGGGCTGGAACGTTTAACGCTGATTGCTGGTCGCCCCTTTGCCCAGCACTATTGATGCTGACTTGGCGAATACTGCCTGCCGTCGGGTCGGTTGTCCACTCATAAACAAAGACTTGATTGAAATAGTCGCCATTTCCCAGAAGATTTCCTGGTGTGGCGAACACTACCCGCTTACCATCTCCACTGATTGAAGCCCCGCTCGCCCCCCCCTCACTAGCTTTACCACCATTGCCACGACTAATTAATGTGGTGCGGCGAGTGTCTCGATCCCATAAAAAGATGTCCTGAACGGCTCCGTTGCCATCATTGGCGACTAAATCAGAAGCGGTGCTGCTGAAAGCGACAAAGCGTCCATTAGCACTAATGACAGGATTAAACGATCGCCCCGATCCAGCGATCGTCGTGTTGTTATTGTTGGCACCTGGATTGTATTGGGCACTCACGAGAATGGTTTCCCCCGTGGTTACATCCCGCAGAAACACATCATCGACTGCATTGGTATCGGTGCCCGCGAGGTTACTGGCCTGACTGGTAAACACGATGTAACGGCCATCATCACTGATGCTTTGCCGGTGCGAGTTCATGTCAGTCTGTTTCCAAGTCGTGGGGTCATCGCTGGCGGTCCAAGAGACTCTGTTGCCTTGGGTTGTGTTTTGGATGGAGATTAATTGGGTGGGCAAAATGTACTGATAGTCAGCGATCGCCGCAGCTTGCGCAACTAAGTTTGCCGCAATTTCGCCAGTATGCACTTCCAGCTCCCAATCCCCCCCCAGAACGACGTTTCCGGTGCGATCGCTAGATGCGGCCAGATCAGCCCCAGTGAGCTGGGCAAACTGTTGCAGAAAAGCTTGCCCAAATTCTCCTGCGCCCACCTCGCAACCATAGAGCAAAATATCGGCATCGGGCGTGAGAACGGTTGCCCAAGATTGCAGTTGCTGGGCGTATTGACTCAGGGTTTGAGTGTTGAGTTGGGTTCGGCCCATCTGCAAGTTGCCGCTACTGCCATGAGACAGGAGATGAACGCTTGTGATGTTTTGATGCTGCAGTAGGGTTTGGGTAATTTGACTAACAGCATCTTGCAGCGGATTGAGTACATAAACTGTGGCGTGAGGAGCGATCGCTGTGGCGAGTTGGGCATAATCTTGCACCGTCGAGTCAATGAAGGCGAGCGTGGGTGGTGCGATGTCCTGTAAGAGGCTGCCTGATCTGCCTTGATAGGGAAGTGAGTCTGATAAAAGAGATGGTGCAGCATTCCACGCCGCGATCGTGGCAGCCGAGAAGGCTGTTGGTGAAGCAACGGTTAAGGGGGGAAACAAATTGATAGACGACCAGGACGATTCCACAGGTAATTCCTCAGACTTGGTAGATGAAAGGGTCTAGGGCCAAACGATGCACCTCTAGCGTTCCCTGGGTCTGAGGAAAGAAAACAGTATACTTTGGGAGAGATAGTTAGCTCAGGAACGACTCCAGACTCCAAACTCAAGTAGCTTTTTTCTGAGCAGTGATTAAGTCAAATGCAGTTGCAAAATCAATGCTTTCGATGTGGATCTGATTTGGGTCATCGAGACCTTGAGCGCGACAACGACGAATTGCTTCTAAGGCGGCCTGGTTACTTAAAAGGGCTAAATCAGCTCCATTCCATCCTTCAGTTTGCGTGGCCCAGTCCTCAAGCTTGATATGCAGCAAGGGACGATCGCAGTTATGCACCTGCAAAATAGCAAGACGGCTTTCCTGGTTGGGTAAATCAACTTTCAGTTGCAAATCCAATCGCCCAGCCCTCAGAAGCGCGGGGTCAAGAGCATTGGGTCGGTTTGTTGCACCAATTAGCAGCACGTTGAGACAATCCTGCAAGCCATCTAACTCGGTTAAGAGTTGCCCTACGACGCGATCGCTGATGCCAGAATCGCCTTGAAACGTACCCCGAATCGGCGCGAGCGTGTCTAGTTCATCAATGAATACAACACAGGGAGAAGCCTGTCGTGCCTTGGCAAATAACTCTCGCACTTCCTGTTCCGCTGCTCCAACCCACTTGCTCAATAACTCAGGGCCATTAACCGCGATAAAGTTGGCCCGTGCTTGAGCCGCAACCGCTTTGGCTAGAAGTGTTTTGCCAGTGCCGGGCGGCCCCCAGAGCAGAATTCCCCGTGGGGCCTTAGCTCCCGTCCGGGCATACAGTTCAGGATAGAGTAAAGCTCCTTCAACAGACTCTTGCAGCTTCTGCTTGACAAATTCCAACCCACCGATTTGACTCCAGGTCACATTGGGGGTTTCAATTTCTACTGATCGTAATACCGAGGGCTTCACGGCCTGCAAGGCTTGGAAAAAATCGGCTTGATTGATGTGCAAATCTTCTGGAACTGGGGCATGGGAAGAGGAAACTTGCCTGCGGAGAGCACTGTAGGCAGCCTTCTGGCACACGGCTTTTAAGTCGGCACCGACCATTCCAACGGTGAGATCGGCGATCGGCTCTAAATCGACAGCCGTTAGTGGCATAGAGCGAGTTAACACAGTCAGGATTTCCAGGCGACCGATGCGATCGGGAACTCGAAACTGCACCTCTCGATCAAATCGACCCGGACGACGCAAAGCTGGATCAAGATGATCCGGGCGATTTGTGGCCGCTAAGACGATCACTCCTTTTGTTTGAGCGAATCCATCCATCAAACTCAGCAATTGAGCCACCAACCGCTTTTCAACTTCTCCTTCGACTTTGCTGCGATCGGGGGCTAAGCTATCAATCTCGTCAATAAAAATAATGCAAGGTGCGGCTTTTACGGCTCTCTCAAAGATGCTACGCAAGCGCCCCTCTGCTTCCCCGTAATACTTGCTCAGTACTTCCGGGCCTGCGATCGCGATGTAGTTTACTCCTAATTCCTGAGATAAGGCACGAGCAGTCAGCGTTTTGCCAGTTCCAGGTGGGCCAACTAACAACACCCCACGGGGCGGTTCTAAGCCTAACTTGGCTAATAATTCAGGCCGCTTGAGCGGAATCTCTACCAGTTCCCGCAATTCCAGCAACACCTCCTGTAGTCCGCCGATCGCCTGGAAGGATGTGGGGAAATCTGCGGCGGGAGGAGGCGTTACGATCGCGGGGGAATTGGGTTCAGCGTGATTCTCTGCAACTTCACCAGTTCCAGTTTGCCTTCGGCTCGTGCCATGCGGAATATTACCCTGACGCGGGATACTGCTTAAGCTGCGCGAATTGATGCGCAACTCTGTTTTCAACTCACCGGTTTCAGCCTTTTCTTCTAAAGCTTTTGCAAGTTCCAAGAGTTGTTCAAAGCCTTTGAAAAGTTCTGTCATTATTAATATCCAGTGGAGAGAATGAGGTTGCGGGAAATGAATACTCTTAGTTATTCCCGAATTTTGCTGGGGTAAATCATTCTCTAGCGTTGGAAAATGGGGATAGTAATCAAAAACTCAACGCCTTGCCCAGGTGCAGAGACACACTTCAAAGTCCCTTTATGCTTATCGGTTACGATCTGGTAGCTAATGTAGAGACCGAGACCAGTGCCTTGACCGACAGGTTTGGTTGTAAAGAATGGATCAAATAGGCGATTGATAGTTTTTTCATCGATCCAGGGGCCATTATTGCGAATGAGAATGCTGACATGGTCTGAGTCTACCAATTTTGTTTGAATCCAGATGGTTGGCTGAAACGATCGACTTTGTGCTTCTGTGGCTGACTCTGTCACAGTTGGGTTTGGTACAACCAGGTTCTTATCGAAATGTTGATGATTTTGCCCTGTCACCTGGGGCCTATTTGCAGCGCGGAATTCATATAAGGCATCGATCGCGTTGCTCAAAATGTTCATGAACACTTGATTCAACTGTCCGGCATAACATTCGATCAGTGGCAATTCACCATATTGTTTAATAATTTGAATCTCACCCAAATGCAACTTACTTTTGAGTTGGTTTTGGAGAATCAGGAGTGTATTATCAATTCCTTCGTGAATGTTGACAGGCTTCATTTCAGCTTCGTCGAGGCGCGAAAAATTGCGTAATGACGATACAATTTGCCGGATGCGATCGGCTCCCATTTCCAGCGATTGAAAGAGCTTTGGTAAGTCTTGCTGAATAAATTCCAGATCAATTGCCTCAACTTCTGACTGAATTTCCGCCACTGGTTCAGGATAGTATTGCTGATACAACCGCAATATCATCAACACATCTGAAATGTAGTTTTGTGCAGGATGAATATTACCATAAATAAAATTTACAGGATTGTTAATTTCATGGGCAATTCCTGCCACTAGCTGCCCTAAACTCGACATTTTTTCCGTTTGAATTAACTGTGCTTGGGTCTGGCGGATTTCTAGAAACGCTTGCCTGAGTCTTTCGGCTTGTTGGCGAGATTGAGCCTCCGATCGCCGTAGCGCGGCTTCAATCTGTTTGCTGTGAGTAATGTCGTGAAATACCGCAACCGCACCCTGGAGGTCACCCTGCTTATCTTTAAGCGGGCGGGCGGTGACGCTGAGCCATCGCTTCTGCTGGCAACTGTCGAGTGTGTATAATTCCATATTATCGATCGCTTCTCCCGTCATCGCGCGGGCGATCGGGCAATGACTGGCTGTCAACAAAACACTATCTTCTCCCGGCAAAAACCATTGTTGATCCCTACTCGGACTCAAATCACTGCCAGTCGTATATCCCATCTCAGCAGCGGCAGCATTGTTAAACAACAACTGACCTTGCTCATCCACAACAACAACCCCATCACCCATACTTTCTAAAATCGACTCCAGCACTCGCAGCGCGGCTTCCGAGTGAATCAGTTGTTGGAGCGCCTTTTCCAAACGAGCTGATTTTTCCAGAGTTTCCTGTTCATAAACTTCTAACAATTCTTCGAGGGCTGCAACTTGTGCTTGCAGTTGAGCTATTTCTTCATTTGCAGCAGACTCATTCACGCTCAAGCTGTCTCCACAATATTGCTTTTCACTAGCCTGCAATGGTGTTACTAAACCTAAAGTGATCTAGCAAAAACTCGATTTCGATCGAACGGCAATACTGCCATCTTGATATTTAACGCCAAAGTTTTGAATAAATCAGCCGTTTCACGGGTAATCGAAAGTTTGGAAAAAAGAATCAGCGCAATCAAGTCGCCTGAGGGTAGCATGCCTCCAAAACCCAACACAGAGCGGATTCCGAAAGGAAGAACAAATTCTGCTTGGGCTGGAACGTAGGGACTATTGAGCGCGTTTGGCACCAGAAAAACATTGAATGTCCGCTGTTCTAGATCCAAAATTAAATCAGGACTGGGAGACAATACTGCTCTTATTTCCAACCCAAATTGTTGAATCAATTGCGAAATCATTGGAAATTGTGCTACTAGCTTTGCACTCATCAAAGGAATTACCTGATGCCCTTTCGATGCTTGCCGGGTTTGCCATTCTGGGCGATTGCCCGTGGTTGCCAACAGGGTTAAACATTTGGTTGCCGAAGAAATTGGAGCATCAGCAACCATTGTTTGCGCAAACGCATGCAGGTCAGGAGTTAGTGCCTCATAGGGATGAGTTTTGAAAAAACGCACCAGCGCAAATGGACTCTCTCCTGTTTGCCGATCGCGAAACTGCTGATAAAAATACTGCACCACTCGATCGGCAGTCTCTTCCATACTTTGAGCGCCCGTGCCGATTTTGCGTAAAGCAGCACCACACTCCGTCATCTCCCTTAAATTAAACTGTTGCAAATCATACATTTTGCAGCCACCTTGCCAGGAAAAGTTCAAACAGCAGACTTGTACGTTTCACCCACTAGAGCTAAAGGTATCTGCGATCCAGATCATTTGTTGTTAAATACGTTTCCTAGTTTTCCCAGTTAATTGAAATAGTGCTAATTGCAGGAAATATAGCTGTCGCCAAGACAGTTAGGACGTAGACTAAGAGGTATCCACCCCTCTAAAAGCCCTTGTAATCATGGCAAAAGCTTACAGTTATGACTTGCGACAAAAGGTGATCAACGCCATCCAAC
>Ga0224722_1001032_pt1 | contig 15793 bp, 10 predicted proteins | sample Balambano_FR1_Me_FD_161646 | JGI IMG/M metagenome (GOLD analysis project Ga0224722, IMG submission 161646) | Freshwater sediment microbial communities from Lake Towuti, South Sulawesi, Indonesia - Balambano_FR1_MetaG | ecosystem: Environmental > Aquatic > Freshwater > Lake > Sediment | place... | reverse complement strand
GCCACGCAGCTTCGGCTGGCCCAAGAATCCCTGACCCGCGAAGAAGGCATCGCCCGGCAGGGCCTCCGCAATGCACGTGAAGTAGATCTCGCCCGAGCTCAGCTTGAGACGGCCAAGTCTAACCAAAAGTCGGCGGAAAGCCGGCTGATTCAAGCGCGTAGCGATGTCAATCGGGTGCAAAGTTCAATTCGCGTATCCCGTGATCAAATCGCGCTCTTAGGGGGTAGTCCTGGGAGTGGTAACACCATTACCGTCACCGCTCCCATCTCGGCGGAGGTCGAGGATCGCGAGGTGAGCGTTGGACAAACGGTTGCCGCCGGCGAATTGCTTTATGACTTGCTGAACGCCGACATTGTGTGGGTTCTCGCCGACATTTACGAAAGCGATGTACCCAAGGTACGAGTTGGACAAACGATCAAGGTTGTCGCGGATGCTTATCCGGGCCAGGTGTACCAAGGGACCGTTGCCTTCATCCATAACGAAGTCGATCCGCAGACGCGAACCACACAGGCGCGCATCGTCCTTTCCAATCCCGGTGAACGGCTCAAGCAGAACATGTTTGTACGAATCATGCTCGGGGTAGGCGCGAACAATGCGGTTACGGTTCCTTCTGCGGCAATTCAAGACGATCGGGGATTGGCCGTGGTTTTTGTCGAAGAAAAGGCCGGAGTATTCCGACGGAAGCTTGTTCGGTCGAAAGGCAACTTCGGCGACCGCACGATTGTGGAAGGGGTGGAAGCCGGCCAAAAGGTGGTTACCAGCGGCTCGTACCAAATGCTTGCTTTCGGCGGTGCCGCATGACACCCTTGATCCTCGTTGCCGGTTTGGCGCTTGCGCCAAGCAGTCCTCAAGAACAGGTGAAGAGCCGCTACCAGCAATGGGATGCGGCATACTACTCGCATGATGTCCTTCGGCTTGCGGCCATGCTCCATCCTCGCTTCGTACTGATTTCCGGTAGCGGCAAAAAGGTGGGACGTAAGGAGTACGTGGCGCGGCTGTGGAAGTCGGCGCTACCGGAAGCTTACACAACTGACGTGTTGAGGATTAAGGTGGATGGGAACCAGGCTACCGCTTGGACACTGGAACGAAGTAAAGAAGCGGGTTCCGCACTGGCCGAGCATCGCTACGAAGATAGATGGGAGCTGAGCAACGGCCGCTGGCTTCTCTTGCAGAGCAAAACGTTGGGAGAACGCTAATGCTAAATCGCTTGATTCACTTTAGCCTTCAATACCGATGGCTCGTCATTGCGCTAACCGGCATGCTGATCGTGTTTGGCGTCATGACCATCCCGCGAATGGACGTGGATGTTTTGCCCGACCTGAACCGACCGGTGGTAACGGTCATGACGGAAGCGCACGGATTAGCACCCGAAGAAACCGAAGCTTTGGTCAGTTTTCCAATCGAGACCATGATGAACGGTGCCACGGGTGTACAGCGTGTACGCTCGGCCTCGAGTGCGGGCTTTAGCATCGTTTTTGTCGAGTTTGATTGGAATACGGACATCTACCGCGCTCGCCAGATCGTTAACGAAAAGTTGCAGCTCGCGCAAGCCCGCCTGCCCGAAGGCGCCGTGGCATCCCTCGCCCCCATCAGTTCGATCATGGGCGAGATTATGCTACTGAGCGTCTCGAGTAGATCGGGCAAAACCGAACCAATTGAAGTGCGTTCGTTGGCGGATTTCGTCATTCGTCCTCGGCTGTTGGCGGTTCCCGGGGTGTCGCAGGTAGTCGCCATAGGGGGAGGCGTCAAGCAGTACCAAGTACTTACCGATCCCGCCCGGCTTAAACAATTCGGCATTACGCTCGATGAACTATTAGAAGCGGCGCGCGCCAGCAATACCAATGCGGGCGGAGGGTTCTTCCAGGAACCCAATCGCGAAGCCGTCATCCGCATTCAGGGCCGGGTAAAGAACCTGGCCGATATCGAGAACACTCCGATAAAATCCGTAAACGGTGTGCCGATCACCATCGGTCAGGTCGCCGATGTGGTGTTTGCCAAAGGGCTTCCGCGCGGCGATGCCAGCGTCAACGGTGATCCCGCGGTCATCCTTTCCGTGCAGAAGCAACCGGATGCGAACACCCTTGAGCTTACGAAGCAACTGGAGCGCGCACTCGATGAAATCGGCGACGCGCTTCCCGAGGATGTAACCGTCAATCGGGAGTTGTTTCGCCAAGAGCACTTCATCAACAACTCTATTCACAACGTCGAGAAGGCACTGCTAGAAGCCGGCGTAATCGTTTTGTTCGTGATCCTGGCTTTCCTCATGAACGTTCGGGCAACCGTGATCTCGCTTATCTCGATTCCCGTCTCGTTTATCGTGACGCTCCTCCTGCTGAATCGCTTCGGAATCAGCGTCAACACCATGACTCTGGGTGGGTTGGCTATCGCGATCGGCCTCGTGGTGGATGACAGCATTGTGGACGTCGAGAATGTCTTCCGGCGGTTACGGCTTAATGCGGCGAGAGCAAATCCGGCTCCGGTTCTGAAAGTCATCTACGAGGCGAGCGCCGAAGTACGAAACAGCATCGTTTACGCGACGCTCATCATCGTATTGGTGTTTGTGCCTCTCCTTTCCTTAGAGGGCATGGAGGGAAGGGTATTCACGCCTTTAGGACTAGCTTTCATCTTCTCGATGATGGCTTCTCTCTTGGTCTCCCTAACGCTTACTCCAGCCTTATGTGCGTTACTTTTGGGCCGAATCACCCCGAAATCTCACGGAGATTCCCGGCTGGTGGCAACCCTTAAACGGTGGAACGAACCTTTGGTTCGAGCATCGATGAGGCACCCGGCGGTAGTCCTGTTGGCGACGCTATTAATGACCGTGATTGCGGTTTTGATGTTACCGAGTTTGGGGCGAGAATTCTTACCCAAGTTCAATGAGGGCTCGCTTGCGCTAAGCGTCATCTTGCCCCCCGGTACCAGCCTCAATGAGAGTAACCGCATTGGAAAGATCATCGAGAACTCCGCTCTTACAGTGCCTGAGGTAACGCATGTGGGCCGTCGGACGGGTCGCGCCGAGATGGATGAGCACGCCGAAGGCGTGAATTATTCCGAAATCGATGTTGGCCTCGCTCCCTCCAAGCGGGGCCTCGCGCTGGCTACGGCGGAACTGCGCGCTAAAATTGGCACAATCCCCGGCGTGTACGTCGCCTTTGGGCAGCCCATTTCTCACCGATTGGATCACCTTTCGTCGGGTGTTCGGGCAGCTCTCGCAGTAAAGGTATTTGGCGGTGATCTCCATGAGCTGCGCCGTCTAGCCTCGCAAGTGGAATCCACCATGAAGAGCGTTCCTGGCGTTGTCGATCTTCAAGTGGAGCCGCAAATCGAGGTACCCCAATTGAGCATCCAAATCGATCGGGCAGCGGCGGCCCGCTATGGGGTAACGCCATACGAGTTGGCAGAAAACCTCGAAGTTGGACTCGGCGGCCATACCGTCTCCCAGGTACTTCAGGGCCAGCAAACCTTTGATTTGGTCGTTTGGTTCACCCCGGATGCGCGCACCAACCTGGACGTTATCGGGGCGACTTTGGTTGATACGCCCACGGGCCAACGCATTCCCTTGTCACAACTGGCGACGGTCGAGCGAGTCACAGGGCCCAACACCATCAATCGGGAGAATGTATCCCGGCGCATTGTGGTGCAAGCCAATGTGGAAGGCCGCGATTTGAACGGGGTTGTCACGGAGCTGCAATCCAAGATGAAACCCCTCCAGGCCAGCTGGCCGAGGGGGTACTACCTTGAATACGGTGGCCAATTCCAAAGCCAACAAAGCGCAATGTCGCGCATCTTGCTTATTGGGTTCTTCACCGTTATCGGCATTTTCCTGGTGCTCAATCTCGCGCTGAAGTCGTGGCGTCTCGCCTTGCAGGTCATGGTCAACTTGCCATTGGCGCTGGTTGGCGGTGTCATTGCGGTCTTTCTTACCGGCGGCGTTCTATCGGTTGCTTCGATGGTTGGATTCATCACGTTGTTCGGAATTGCGACGCGCAACGGAATCATGATGCTCTCGCACTACGTGCACCTGATGAAGGAAGAAGGTGAGACGTTTGGGCCGGACATGATTGTACGGGGAACGTTGGAAAGGCTTTCGCCCGTACTCATGACCGCTCTGGCGGCCGCCTTTGGACTACTGCCGCTTGCGCTATCGCGGGGAGAACCGGGTAAGGAGTTACTGCAACCAATTGCGGTCGTCATTCTGGGCGGGCTTGTTTCCAGTACGTTTCTCGACCAAATCGTCACTCCGGCTTTGTTCTGGCTTTTTGGTAAGCGGGAATTTGGCACCAGTGGCTCTGAGTCACCGATAGAGGTAGTGGAGGAACCTGACCTGAAACCCATCCCCGCGCTGCGTTGATTTCGCACTAGATAGCGTTTCAAAGGCGCGCGGTGAGTGCGGCCACGAGCAGTTCGAGTTCGGCTCGTGGCCGCTTGTTAACCCGTACGGCTATTGGCCTCACTCAATAATTGGATTTCGGTAGCGCGGCTAATACTCTCCTCGGTGGATCCCCACGATTGTCCTAGCAATCCAGCCGCATAGTTCCAGACCCACGTTGTCCCGGTGCGTCAAAAGCGTACTTCACGGACTGCGCCGACCTTCCTCAGACGTTGGTCTTCACAACGAAACCAGACTACTTTGGATCAAAGTTCCGCGTTACAGGGCAAGACCTTTACGACGGTGATTCCGTTCGTCGTAACACCACGTGGGTAGCCTTCTCCGAAGCGGAGAATTGAGCGCACCGATAGCCCAAACCCCGCATGTCGAGACCATCGAACAAGCGCTCCCCCCGCCCCAGCAGGACCGGCGAGATGGCGAAGTGGATCTCATCGATAAGCATTTCTCGAATGTACTGTCGTAGCGTACTGACTCCACCGCCGATGCGCACATCGCGACCGTTAGCCGCTTCGCGCGCTCGGTCGAGCGCCTCGTGTATTCCGCCCGTGACAAAATGGAACGTAGTTCCACCTTCCATTTCGATAGCAGATCGTGGGTAATGGGTTAGCACAAACGTTGGTACGTGGTAAGGCGGGTTATCTCCCCACCAACCCTTCCACTCTTCATCGGGCCAAGGACCCCGAATCGGACCGAACATATTGCGGCCAAGAATCCACGCACCGACATTACGGAAACCTCGGGCGGCGAAGTCGTCGTCAATGCCGGTTTCACCGTCTTCGGAGCCAAGGAGCGTGCGTTGAAGGGTGCGCGTCGGGAACAGCCACTTGTGCAATTCGCCACCTCCTTCTCCCAGCGGATTTTCGAGACTCTGGTTGGGACCGGCGCCAAAACCATCCAAAGAAATCGTGAAGCTTTCCGCTCGTACTCGCGCGCGCTCATCCCTTTTCGAATTCGAACCCATCGCGCTAGGCCCCTTCCGAGCGCGTCATGATCGCCGCACAAATCATTGCCATCGCTGATTCGATCGCAACGCTCCTATCGATCGAACTGAAGTATCCCGCGGCGGGCAGGATTTGGTTGGCCGATAGCGAGGAAAGACCATGCACGCACGACCAGGCAAATAGGGCGCACTCCCTGTTCAACGTTTCGTCTTCCGATCCGGTCAATCGCTGCACGGCCACCAGAACATGCTCAAACGCGATGGCGGCCTTGGCTTCTACCCCCTCAAAGGCCGCAAGCTCGCTCAGCGGGTACTCAAACAGTAATCGGTAATGTAATGGATTATCCTTAGCGAATCGCAGGTATGCGCGACCAATCTCTCCTAAATCCTCATCCGGTCGATCACGTCGGGGCCGCGCTTCGATCGAATAGCCCAACAATTCATAAGTTCGTCCGATAGCCTCGGCCAGAAGGTGATCCCGCGAACGAAAGTGTTTATAGGGCGCCTGGTGAGAGACCGAGAGCCGCCGCGCAATATCCCGTAAGCTCAAACCCGAAACCCCGCCTTCCGCAATAACCGCCATGGCTTCGCTCAGGCATCGCTCTCGTAAATCGCTTTTCATGCCGCCGCCGGACCCACCGCAGACAGTATAGCGACCCGAACCCCTCAACCGGGAAAACACCGTCCAAAGCTCTCCAAACGCTTCAGATTTCCGCGAAATCGAAGCTTACCGCTCACCAAAAGGTTCACAAGGCCGATACGTTTTGCCATGAAATCGATCCAAGCCTGGGAATCCACCCACACCGCTAAATCAGGGCTACCGGTATGACCTTCTTGAATCTCGAGTCGTTGATCGAAGATCGAAATGGTCACTTGCCCGGGCTCCTTCCCCACAAAGGTAAAGTGATAACGTACCGCGATTCCTTTAGCGCGACCGCGTTGGAAAGCCAGGGGAAGTGCGGCAAGTAGCTGACGTACCCCGTGGGGCCTCACTCCGCTGGAAACACGCCGCACCACCTTATGCGGAAAACGTTTACTTACATGCAGCTCGGCATCGCTACCTTTCACCACATAAACCGGTTCAACCTTCTCCTGAAGAGGATTCACCACTTGTTCGATAAAGCCCCGTTTATCGTCCAAGAATTGACCCAGAATGTCATCTCCGGCCGGGCATACCGCCATGCAATACGCCGACTTATAGTTGGGTCCCATAGATAAGCTTTGCCAGAGCGACGCCGTCTCGGTATCGTCGACCTTACTTTGGTATGCCTTTCGGTTAGGGCTATCGGTTACGTTATCTACCCAATCGATAAACCCTCCCATAAACTCTCGGTAGTTATGGTTTAGGCAGGCGACCGAATCAAAGTGACCGTCGGACGATATTGCCCCAACCGGACAAACTGCCACGCAAAGTTTGCACTCCACACACGGGTTATAATCGAGCGGCTTGCTTTCTTCGGTTACTTCTTGATCCAAGAGCACGGTGTTTAAGAGAACGAAGTTTCCGAACTTGGGGTGAATCACGTTGCGGTGAATGCCCATCTTGCCTAGTCCGGCCGCTTCGGCGACTAGCTTGTGCGATACCACCCAGGTTCGTCCCGGGAACTCGGCCATTTCCATGGGAAATCCCGGTGTTGTGTTCAGCGCTCCGATTCCGCGTTCCGCGAGTGCGACCGCCAAGCGACGGCCGACTTCACCCACATCATCGGTCGAGGCGTGGAATTCCCCGTTCGCCAAGCTACGGCGGGTTGATCGAATCGGTTCGGCCGGCATCTTTTTCACCAAGCAAATTGCCGCCTTGGCGCGAGCCATTGCCGCGTGGATGTACGGTAGCTCGGCGGCCATTTCCGGGCGCGAGAGGTTGATGGCGCCGGCATCATCGGCTCCGCATTCCATGGCCAGCGCGCGCAGTTCCGAACCCGAAAGCGAAGCACGCGGCGCGGTCGCTTCGCGCTGGCGATAACGGGAGATGGAAGGATGATCCGACTTCATGGGAAACGGTTGACAGTGTAACCCATTCCAGTAGACACTGTCAACCGATTCGTTCACGGACCCGAAGAATTGCGGATCCATCCGGCAGCAAAGCTACTATTAGAGTGAGGCCATCACCGGGAACTCCAACGCGACCGGCATCGACATTTCGAAATCGTCCGGGTAAGCCTCCACCAATCCGCGGTTATCCGCTTCGGCGCCAGAAGCAGGCAAGAATCTGTGATAGAAGGCGTCGATTGTGCCGCGGAGCTGGTCGATCGTCGCCCACGCTCGGTAAACGGGGCCGCCGGAAACGGTCCAAAGCGTAAGCCCGGGCGGCACTTCATCCGCGGGGCCAACTTCTACGCCCGCCAAATAGTCGAAGTGCCCCACCGGTAGCCCCTCGCGCATGCGCGAAACTCCGAAGAAGCCCTTTCGGTTCGGCACGGACTTCAAAAGCGCATCGTTGGCGCCCCACAGTCGCCCGATCTCCCCTTCTGCACCATTACCGGTATAAAGAACGCCCACAATGTGCCGGGTTGGCGCTTCGGACGGCACGAATTCATATTCCATCACGCCACTTTATCCTATGGACTGTACATTAGCAACACGCAAAACTAGCCGCGCTACTTATGCTCGCACCCCAAGAGCCCTATTGGCCCTCCCGAAGCTCCACGAGCCTTCGGTTCGCCATGAGGACGTTCACCGTTCGCTCGCCGAAAAGTCCCAAAAACGGGTCGGTGGTCGCACCGGCAATGACGCTCGCCACGGCTTCTTCGGAGAGGCCGTTCTCGCGCGCGACCCGCACCGCCTGCAGCCTAGCATTCTCCGGAGATATATGCGGGTCGAGCCCGCTGGCCGAACGTGTTACCGCATCCACCGGCAAGACAACTTCCTCGCCGGTCTCGTTAAAGGTACGGTATTGCGCCGCCAACTGCCGCACGCCATCGAAACCTTCGGCACCTTCTAGCAGCTTGGGGTTAAGGGGACCCAAATTAGTTCCGCCGGAATTATTGGCGTCGTAACCGCCGCTGGAGGGCCGGGGATGGAAGAATCGCGGATTACTAAAGGCTTGGCCGATCAAGGCGCTTCCGATCACCTTGCCCTGTACCGTCACCATCGAACCATTAGCCTGGTGCGGAAAGGAGGCTTGCGCGACCGCCGTGATGAGCAGCGGAAACGCGAGCCCAGTAAAGAGCGCGAAGAACGCGGTAAGCGCAATAGCGGAGCGAAGATAATTCATGCGAGCCTCAAGAGAACGAGAATTTTATCGATTAGCCAAATGAACGGGAAGGGAAGGAGAACGCCCACCACCCCGTAGAGCAGCAGATTTCGGCGCAAGACGCGAGCCGCGCTCATGGGCTGGTACGCCACGCCTCGCAGGGCCAGCGGGATGAGGGCGATAATGATGAGCGCATTGAAGATTACAGCCGCCAGTACCGCTGATTTCGGATTGGTCAGAAAGTTCATTTTGGCGAGCTCCGGATGGGTCACGATGAACATGGCGGGAATGATGGCGAAGTACTTGGCCACATCATTGGCAATGCTGAAGGTGGTTAGTGCACCTCGGGTCATCAGTAGTTGTTTGCCAATCTCGACTACTTCGATAAGCTTAGTTGGGTTGCTATCCAGGTCGACCATGTTCCCCGCTTCTTTGGCAGCTTGGGTACCGGTGTTCATTGCCACGCCTACGTCGGCTTGGGCCAGTGCCGGGGCATCGTTGGTGCCGTCGCCCGTCATGGCCACCAGGCGTCCGCCCGATTGCTCGCTGCGAATGTAGGCCAGCTTTTGCTCGGGTGTCGCTTCGGCGATGAAGTCATCCACTCCGGCTTCGGCGGCAATGGCGGCGGCGGTGAGGGGGTTGTCGCCGGTAATCATCACCGTCTTAATGCCCATTTCGCGCATCTGGGCAAAGCGCTGCTTCATGCCCCCTTTCACGATATCCTTGAGCTGAACAATTCCGAGTACGCGCTTACCATCCGCTACCACCAATGGCGTCGATCCTTCTTTGCTCACCTGATCCGCAATTGCGGCGACCTCTTTGGGAAGCGTTCCGCCATGCGCCTCGACAAATCGGCGAATGGAATCGGTGGCCCCTTTGCGTATGTGGCGTCCATCGTAGTCGATGCCACTCATACGCGTTTGGGCGGTAAATGGCACGAACGCTGCTCGCATCGATTCCAGACCGTGCTCGCGGATGCCGAACTTTTCCTTGGCCAGAACCACGATGCTGCGGCCCTCCGGAGTTTCGTCGGCAAGTGAGCTCAACTGAGCTGCCTCGGCAAGCTCTTGCTCGTTAACTCCCGGGGCGGAGTAAAAGGCGCTTGCTTGCCGATTACCGAGGGTAATGGTGCCCGTCTTATCGAGTAAGAGGGTACTCACATCGCCGGCCGCCTCCACCGCACGTCCACTCATTGCCAGGACATTGCGCTGCATCACCCGGTCCATGCCTGCAATTCCGATGGCGCTGAGTAAGCCACCTATCGTGGTCGGTATTAGGCATACCAAGAGCGCCGCCAAAACCGGGATGGTTGGCGTTTCACCTTGGCCGGCCTGGTTAACGGCGTACTGGGCAAAGGGCAACAGCGTTACTGTCGCGATCAGAAACACGAGGGTAAGTCCACTTAGCAGAATGGAAAGAGCAATTTCGTTTGGGGTCTTTTGCCGTTGAGCGCCTTCGACCAAGTGGATCATACGATCGAGAAACGAGTTGCCCGGCTCTTGGGTCACGCGCACAACGATCCGATCGCTCAGGACTCGGGTTCCGCCGGTGACGGCACTACGGTCGCCGCCGGATTCGCGAATAACCGGCGCTGATTCTCCTGTAATCGCGCTCTCATCCACACTGGCGATGCCCTCAACCACTTCCCCATCGGCAGGAATAAAGTCACCTGATTCGCAAACAACGAGGTCGCCCTTGACGAGATCGGGTGCAGCGACTATGGATTCTTGTTCGTTTTGTAAGCGGCGCGCGGTCATCGTTGTTCGCGCTTTGCGCAGACTATCGGCCTGGGCCTTACCTCGGCCTTCGGCCATGGCCTCGGCAAAATTGGCAAAGAGCACGGTAAACCACAGCCAAAGCGTCAACTGCCCGGTAAACAGAGCGTTTGATGATGCCGTAAAGAGGTCCCGGGCAAAGAAGTAGGTCGTGACCAGGCTACCGATAAGCACCACAAACATAACGGGGTTCTTGGCCACCAGCCGCGGGTCGAGTTTACGAAACGCGTCTTGTGCCGCGCGTGCGACCAGGTCGGATTGAAATAGCGAGTTGGATTTCAACATAGTTAGCGGCCTCCGGTCATTTGAAAGTGTTCGACAACTGGTCCTAGGGCCAGCGCAGGAAAGAAGGTTAGAGCGCCGATGATAAACACCACGCCGACAAGGAGTAAGCTGAAGGTGAGCGAATCGGTCGGGAACGTTCCCGCCGAGGCCGGAGCGATCTTCTTGCGTGCCATATGGCCGGCGATGGCCAGAACTGGAATGATGACCAAGAACCTCCCCACGAGCATGGCGATGCCGAGTAGCGTGTTATATATGGGCGTATTGGCGGTTAATCCGGCGAACGCGGAGCCATTGTTCCCGGTCGCCGAGGCAAAGGCGTAGAGAATCTCCGTGAATCCTCGCGGGCCGGGGTTATTCAGGTTGCCGGTCATGGGCCCGTATACGGTTTCACCCAGGGTGTTCAGGGCGGCGTTGGGGCCTTCTTTCGGAAGTTCGAGCACGCTTCCCACGGCGGACAGTCCCAATACCGATAAGGCCATGGCCAGCACGGCAACCATGGCCATTTGCACTTCAAATTTGCCAATCTTCTTCCCGAGGTATTCGGGGGTTCGACCGACCATCAAGCCGGCAATGAACACCGAGAGGATCGCAAAAGGAAGCATCCCGTAAAGACCTGCGCCAACCCCTCCGAAGATAACTTCGCCGGTAAGCATGTTGAATAGCGGCACAAGCCCTCCGATTGGCGTGTACGAATTGTGCATGGAATTTACGGCGCCGCAACTGGCTGCCGTGGTAACAGTGGCGAAGAGAGTGGAACCGGCAATGCCGAACCTGGTCTCCTTCCCTTCCATGTTGGCTTGCTCGACGCCGTATTGTGTGAACGCTGGATTACCCATTTGCTCGGCGTTGGTACTGATGAAAGCGCCCAACAGAAAGAGCACCGACATCGCCGCGAATACGGCCCAACCTTGGCGCACATTGCCGACCATTCGGCCAAACATGTACGTGAGCCCGGCGGGAATGAGGAAGATGAGTACCTTTGTAAAGAGGTCCGTCCATGCGCTAGGATTCTCGAAAGGATGTGCGGAATTGGCATTAAAAAACCCCCCACCATTTGTGCCTAGCTGTTTGATGATCTCTTGCGAGGCTACCGGTCCGAGCGCAATGGTCTGCTCAGCGCCTTCCAAAGTTGCCACCGTTTTCGGTGCCTCGAAGGTTTGGGGTACCCCTCCCGCAATGAAGATCAAAGCACCCACTACACAAATGGGCAGAAAGATGTACAGCGTGCCGCGTACCACATCGCTCCAGAAATTCCCGATTCCGCTGGCCGACTTACGGGATAAGCCACGCACCAGTGCAACCGCCACCGCAAGGCCCACCGCTGCTGACGCCCAATTGTGAATGGCGAGGGAGACCATATTGCTGAAATAAGTCAATGTGGCTTCGGGCGAGTAGGATTGCCAGTTGGTGTTGGTCATAAAACTGGCGGCCGTATTGAAGGCCAGGTGTGGAGTCATCTGGTCGACTCCGTAACCCTGGGGATTGAGAGGAAGCGATCCCTGCAACCGGAGCAGCCCGTAGGTGAGGAGCATCGAAACGGCACTGAAGGAGAGCAGAGATAGGGCGTACTGCTTCCAGTCCTGGTCCTCCTCTGGCTTGGTACCGAGTAACGCGTAGAGCGGCCTCTCCAGCCAAGATAGTGTATTGGCTCTTCCTTCGAATACATGTGCCAAGTAAAGGCCCATGGGCTTTGTAACGGCCAGAATAATGAGGAAATACAGAACGATCTGTAGCATCAGAATTTCTCCGGCCTGAGGAGGGAGTAGCCAAGGTAACCTGCAAGGGCAAGGCAGATGACCGCGAGAATGCTCAGATCATTCATCATTCGACCCCAAGCGAAGGTTCTCCGTACCCCTCACGAGCGCAGCGAGAAGAACAAATACAAGGGCGGTTAAACCCAGAAAAACAAGGTCTTGCATGGCGGTCGATTCCAAAGTAAGAGAATCGCCGGGCTGAGCCTCAGCGCCGCCTCAAGGAAGCGGTGCACCGCATCAAGAAGTTGTCAAAGTTCGTCTCTCAGCCGGTAGCCGACACCGGTTTCGGTGATGAGGAACTTCGGCTGAGTTGGATCGGCCTCGATCTTGCCTCGAATCTGCTGGGTGTACACCCGAAGATAGTGCAATTCATCCGCGTACTCCGGCCCCCATACTTCGGTAAGGAGCTGCCGATGTGTCAACACCTTTCCCAGATTCTTGGCTAGGTACGCCAAGAGGCGGAATTCCGTTTTTGTTAAGTGGATATCGCTTCCGGACTTCTTGACTACATGCGCCGCCAAGTCGATGACCACATCTCCAAAACTGACTACGGGCTCGGTGGGTGAGAGCCGACTAAGTCGAAGCGCGGCCCGAATGCGCGCAAAGAGCTCGCCGAGGCCAAATGGTTTGGTGAGATAATCGTTGGCGCCGGCATCCAACGCTTCAATTTTGTTCATCTCATCCCCGCGCGCCGAGAGAATAATGATGGGGACTTGCGACCATTCGCGAATTCGTCGCGTAACTTCCACGCCGTCCACGTCAGGTAGTCCAAGGTCGAGCAACAGCAAATCCGGCGCTTCGGTGGCCACCAAACGAATTCCTGATTGTCCGTTATCGGCTTCTATCAGGTGATACTCCGCCGGATCGATGCTCGCCCTTAAGAACTTTCTTATCGCGACCTCGTCATCGATAACGAGTAACTTGGCCCTATTCAAGCGGCGCCTCGGGCCGCTCAAACGGAACCGGAATCGAGAGGGTGAACTGAGCACCGCCCTGGGGAAGGTTTGCCACATCCACCTCTCCTCCATGCAGATCCATAACGGCCTTGACAACGGCAAGACCTAGACCATATCCCCCCGAGGGTGTGCGGTACCCCGGTGTGAAGAGCCGGAGCAAATTCTCCTCCGGTATACCGGGTCCGTTATCGCGAACCGACACCCTAACATGATCGCCGCGAATCGAAGTCTCTATGGTTATCGCAGAAGTTGGCGGTGTGTAGCGTCCCGCGTTCTCGATAATGTTCACCAGCGCTTTCTCGATAAGTAAACCATCGACGTTGAGCAACGGTAGGTTATTCGCGTTCCGTATAGTCACATCACGCGCTCCCAGACTTGCACGGGCACGCTCTAAGGCTGTTGCCACCAGATCCTGCGGTAGGTGCCATTGCCTGTCGAGCTCGACTCCACCGCTCTGAAGTCGCGTCATATCGAGAAGATTTTCGATCTGATGATTCAGCCGAACCGACTCATCATGAATGGTATCGATGAGAGAGGATTGGTTAACACTCCCTTGTTTGAGGCTTGTCGCTGCACCGGTAATGCTGGTGAGCGGGGTCCTTAAGTCATGCGAAATGGAGCTTAGCAGGGTACTTCGGATGCGCTCGGCTTCGGCAAGCACACGTGCATTGTTTGATTCCTTGGCCAGTAATGCACGCTCCAACGCCATGCCCAGCGAATTAGCAAATGTTTCGAGTAATCGACGGGCCGATAAGTCGAGGGGCTTAGATCCGGACTGGAATCCCAAGACTCCTACCTGATGTTCCGCACCGAGTAACGGTAGGTACAGTCCGGAGGCACCAGGCAAAGTGTCAGTTCCCAAACCGGCGGGCTGGCCGTGCTCTCCGACCCAACTCGCCACCGCAAATTCAGACGGCTTCAATTCAAACTTATCGTTTGAATCGGCGAGGGTAACCAGTTGGTCCTTCTCACGGATAAACACCGCAACGTCACCATCGAAAACACTTCGAATCTCGTTCGCGGCGACGTTGGCCAACTCTCTCTTACCTCTCTGCTGAGCAAGCAATTGACTCAATCGATAAAGGCTAGAGTTCCGTCTTTCCCGATCACTCGATGAAGCCAGTTGGGATTTCAGTTTCTGCGTGAGCGTACTGATGACAAGCGCGATGCAAAGCATCACGAAAAATAGAACCAGGTAGCGCACGTCACTTACGGCAAACGTGAACCGCGGCTCGACAAAGAAGAAGTTAAAGGCAAGCACGCCCATTGCGGCGATTATCGCGGATTCGAGTTGGGTCGTTCGACCGGCGGCAATGGCCACGGCCAATACAAACAACATGGCCACGTTAGCCAGACCCAATGGCTCTAAAAGGGGGAATCCAAGTCCGGTCACAATCGCCACTAACGCGGTGCCCATCAAAAGTCCCCCGAATGTAATGCCCGGCGGGGAGTTCGCCGGCGTCCTCAGCGCAACCGGGCGATCCTCGACTTCGGCGGTGATTACGTAAACGTCCACATCCCCGCTCGCGCGCACCATTTCATCGACAACGGAACCAAAGAGTAACTCCTTCCACCGAGGCCGAATCGGTTTGCCGACAACCACCAGGTTGGCATTTCTCTTATGGGCAAATCGAAACACTTCAGCTACGATATCGTGTCCGCTAAGCGTCACCACTTCCATGCCTAGCCCCTTCGCGAGTTCCAGGGCTTCGGCCGCATGAGCGCGCTCTGCCTCGCTGCGTGCCGCTTGCCGGTCGCTTTCCACGGTCACCGCTATCAACTCCGCGTGCGAAGCGGCAGCCAATCGAGCGGCGGCGCGAACAACACGACTGGCCAAGCGGTTAGGTGCGACGCAAACGACGACTCTCTCACGTGTAGTCCACGGACCGGTTGCCCCTTCTTGTGTCCGCAAGCGACGCATCTCAGCGTCGACCGTATCCGCCGCCCGGCGCAGGGCTAATTCACGTAGTGCGGTCAGATTCGAGGTCTTAAAAAACCCGCCTAAAGCTTGGTCTACTTTCTCGGGAACGTAAACCTTTCCTTCCTTTAACCGCTGGTGAAGCTCCGCCGGCGGGATGTCGATCACCTCGATCTCATCGGCGGCTTCCAAGAACGCATCCGGCACGGTTTCGTGTACCCGTACTCCGGTTACCTGAGCGACGACATCGTTAAGGCTCTCCAGATGCTGGATGTTCATCGCCGTGTAAACGTCGATGCCGGCGTTCAAGATTTCTTCTACATCTTGCCAGCGCTTACGGTGACGCGAGCCCTCCGCATTGGTGTGCGGCAGTTCATCGATCAAAACCAAATCGGGATGTCGAGCGATGATCGCATCGGCGTCGATCACCGGTAAGCGTGCCCCCTTGTGCTCGATTACTTGCACAGGAATCGTTTCCAGATTTTTGCGCTGCGCTTCGGTTTCGGCGCGACCGTGGGTTTCGATAAAGCCGATCACCACATCGCGGCCGCGTTTGTGCTGCTCGTGGGCCTCGCCCAGCAT
>Ga0224722_1001030_pt1 | contig 15815 bp, 10 predicted proteins | sample Balambano_FR1_Me_FD_161646 | JGI IMG/M metagenome (GOLD analysis project Ga0224722, IMG submission 161646) | Freshwater sediment microbial communities from Lake Towuti, South Sulawesi, Indonesia - Balambano_FR1_MetaG | ecosystem: Environmental > Aquatic > Freshwater > Lake > Sediment | place... | reverse complement strand
ACCCGATCAAGCGCGACGACCTGACCGCCAAGCTGGCCGAATACGCCCCCGTGCAGGCGCGGGTGCAGATCCTGACCGTGACCTGAGGGGAGAAACGCGATGACCGCCGATATCACCAGGCTGTTCCCCGACCGCGACACCCGGTTTCACGCGCTGGTGCGCCAGCAGGGCCGCCTGCCGATCGACGCCGAGGAGAACTTCGCTTCCGACATCGCCGAGTGGGAACGCGACGATGCCTTCACCGAGACCATCGCCCCCTCCGGCTCGCCTGACGACGGCTTCCGCGTCACCCTGCCGGTCGCCGCGGCGCCGGTCAGCTTCACCATCGGCGCCGGCAGCTACTATCTCGGCGGGGCGCGGATCGAGAATCCGGCGGCGCTGACCTACCGCGGCCAGCGCGACCGCAACTGGCTCGGCTTCCCGCTCGACGCCGAGGGCGCGGCCGAGGCGATCGGCGCGGCGCGCCGGTTCCTGGTCTGGCTCGACGCCTGGGACCAGACCGTGACCGCGACCGAGGATGCCGAGCTGCGCGACCCCGGGCTCGGCGGCGCCGACGGGGCGGCGGCGCGGCGGTTCGGCTGGCGGGTGCGTGCGACCGCGGTGCCGGGGCCCGACTGCGTGCAGGCGCGCGCGCAGTGGCTGGCGGCGCAGGGCTGGACCGGCCTCGTCGATGCCGGGACGGGCGCGCTCCGGTCGGGCGCGAGCCTCGGCGTCGGCTTCAACCCCGCCGATGTCGATCAGGACCTCTGCGCCCCGGCGCTGACCCCCGGGTTCCTTGGCGCGCGCAACGAATGCTACCGGGTGATGACCAGCCGCCCCGGCCGCTATGTCTGGGGCCGCGACGATGCCGCCCCGGTCTACCGCGTGCGGGTGGAGGCGATCAGCGGCCAGATGCGGCGGATCGTGTTCCTGACCCAGCCGCGCGACGAACACGTCCGGCCGCGGCAGGGCCAGACGGTGGAGCTTCTGCGGTGGGACGAACGCCTGCCGAACGGCCAGAAGACCGCCGAGCCGGTGGGGCGGTTCCTGACCGTCGCGAGCGGCCTGTCGGACGGCGCGATCACGCTGACCACGGCGGTCGATGCGGCGACGCTCGCCTGGCTCGGCGCGCTGCCCGCCGCGATGCTCTCGCCCGAGGATGCGCCGGGCGAACAGCGCTACTTCTACCTGCGGCTCTGGACCGGCGGCGGCGCGGGCGGCCAGCCCGACCATCCGCTCGCCCCGGGCGACCTGACCGGCACCGGGCTGCGCCTGAGCTTCGCCGGCACCCCGCTGCCCGGCGATGCCTGGGTGATTGCCGCCCGCCCGAACGCGCCGACGCAGCTTCTGCCTTGGGCGATGCGGACCGGCATGCCGGCGCACGGTCCGCGCCGCCATGTCGTGCCGCTGGCCTTCGTCGATCTCGACGCGGGCACGGTGATCGACTGCCGCCGCCGGTTCCGCCCGCTCTATCGCCTCGGCGGCTGCTGCACGGTGACGGTCGGCGACAACCAGTCGAGCTGGGGCGACGTGTCCACCATCGCCGAGGCCGTCGCCCGCCTGCCGCCCTCGGGCGGCGAGATCTGCATCGGCCCGGGCACCTGGCGCGAGGCGATCACGCTGCAGGGCCTGCGCAACATCACCTTCACCGGCTGCGGGCCGCGCAGCCGCTGGCTGGCGGGCGCCGATCCGGCCGAACCGCTGGTAACGCTGAACCGGTGCGAGGGTATCCGCTTCCGCCGCCTGGCGATGGAAAGCGACGCCGGCCCCTGCCTCCGCGCGGGCGCCGACGCGAACCGTCAGGGCAGCCGCGATCTGGTGCTGGAGGACTCGACGCTCGCCACGCCATCGGGCGGCGTGGTCCGCGTGGACGGGGTGGAGCGGCTGACGCTCGACCGCTGCCGGGTGACCTCCGGCCCGCTGGCCGACCCGCTGGCCGGCAATGCCGCCTTCGCCGCGCTGACGCTGCAGGGCGAGGCGCTGACGGTCCGCCACTGCCTGATCCGCGGGCAGGCGGGCGCGACCGCGCAGGCGCTGCCGCTCGGCGGCATCCACATCGGCGGGCAAAGCCGCGACATCGCCATCACCGACAGCACCATCACCGAAGGCGCGGGCAACGGAATCACGCTCGGCTCGATCCGCACCATCCGGATCCCGGCGCCGGCCTTCACCGCCGACCCCGAGGCGGCGGTGGACGAGGCGGTGCGCGCGGCCGGCGGCGCGCTCGGCCTGGGCGGCTTCATCGTGACCATCGACGCGGCCGGCTGCATCCGCGTCGAGGAACAGGACCCCGACCCGAACGAGCCCGGCGACGGCACGGTGGAGGTGCCGGTCTCGGACGGCGCGCTCGAGCGGATCCACATCGCCCGCAACCGGATCGAGCGCTGCGGCGCGAACGGCATCGCCACCTATCCGCTGTTGCCCGTCAACGAGAAGGGGCAGGCCGCCTATGACGCCATCGCGATCGAACGGGTGCTGATCGAGGACAACGCCATCACCGACAACTTGCGCCGCGAGCCCGCGCCGATCCCGGTGCTGCAGCGGCTGCTCTCGGGCATCGCCGGGATCACGCTCGGTTTCGCGACCGACCTGACGATCCGCCAGAACCGGATCGCGGACAACGGGGTGGAGCCGTCGCGCGCGGCCTCGGGCGTGTTCGTGGGCTTTGGCGAGGGCGTGGCGATCACCCAGAACCTGATCGAGCGGAACGGCGCGCTGGCGGGCGATCTCGGCGCCTCGGTCGGCGGGATCGTGGTGCGCATGGCGATCGGCGGCGCGCTGCCGGTCGTGAGCTTCTCGGCCCAGACGGCCGATCCGCCCGCACTCCGGGTGCAGGGCAACACCGTGCACGCCCCCGCCGGCCGGGCGCTGAAGGCGATCGCGCAAGGGCCGGTGACGGTCAGCGACAACCGCCTGACCGGTGCCAACCGCTCCAGCCTGTTTGCCAATCCGCTGCAGGCCTTCATCCTGTTCCTGCTGGGCATGCAGTCGGCGCAGGACATCCTCGCCAGTCCCGACGACCCGCAGGTGATCGACTTGCTGCTCTACGACGCGGCACTCGACTTCCTCGGCGGCGATGCGGTCAGTCTCGTCAACCTGAGCTTTGTGGACGAGTTTCTGCTCGCCTTCTCGATCAACCGCCTCGGCAACAGGCTGACGACCGGCGCGGGCGCCAATGTGACGGGCTCGGCCAAGGCGGCGGTCGGGCGGTTCAGCGCCGCGAACTTTCGCGGCGGCGAAACCCTGTTCAACGACAACCAGGTGGCGCTGAGAGGCGGCCCGGGCGATCCGGCGGGGCACGTGTCCTCGGTGCTGATCGTGTCGCTCGATGACGTCGGCTGCGCCGACAACCAGATCGAGATCGAGGCCGACGTGGCGCTGTCGCTGGTCGACACCATCCTGGTCGGCACGACGCTCCGCGCGACCGGCAACCGGCTGCAGGATTCGGCGCTCTGCTTCGCCTCGCTGGTCAGCTTCGGGTTCTTCATGAACACCACCGCGATGAACCAGGGCACGTTCGGGATCGCCGCCGGCTGCGGGGTGCCCGCGAAACTGATCGACACGCCGAACCTGACAATCTTCTGAGGGAGGGGGCCGTCATGGCCTGGATCGACAATGAGACGCTGCAGCGCCTGGCCCGCGAACTGGCCGAGCCGCAGCGCCTGCAGGATGCCGCCGGGCTGGCCGGCGCCGGGCTGCAGGTGCCGATGGCCGGCCTGCGCGCACGCGCGGCCCGGCGCGAACTGGCGCGGATCGAGGCGCGCGACGGCGCCCGGAGCCCGGCGGCGAAGCGCCAGGCGGCGCTGGTCGCGGCGCTCGACACCCGCGCGGCCGAGGCGGCAGCGACGTACGCCCGCCGGTCGATCGAGCCGCCGGCGCTGAGCAAGGAGGAGGCAGGGCTGGTCGGCCGGGTGACGCGCGACTGCGTGCCGCTGGCCGGGGTGACGCTGATGGCGCTCGACCCCCAGAACCAGCCGCTCAGGCAGACCTGCACCGGCCGCGACGGGCGCTATGCGCTGGCGCTGCCGGGCGGGGTCGAGGTGCGGCTGGAGGCGCGAGAGGACGGCAAGCCGTTCTGGCGCGACGACGAGTCCTTCGCCTATCCCGCAGGTTTCCGCGGCCAGCGCGACATCGAGACCGGCGCGGCGACGCCGATCTGCAACCCCACCGGGACGACGGCCGGCGGGACGGTGCAGATGCCCGACCTCGTCGGGCTGGACGTGGGCCGCGCGGTGCGGAGCATCGAGGCGCTCGGACTGACGCTCGAGCGGGTCGAGGAGACGCCGTCCGAGACGGCGGGCATCGTCCTGTCGCAGCGGCCCAAGGCCGGCGCGGCGGTGGACCGCGGCGCGTTGGTGGCGCTGCAGGCCGGGGCGCGCGACGACCGTCCGGCGGCCCGGGTGGGCGATCTGGCGGGCCGGCGCCTGAGCGACGGGCTGGCGCGGATGGCCGAGGCGGAGGTGGCCCCGGCCAGCATCACGCTGGTGCCGGGCACGCAAGCGGCGGCGGTGATTCGCGCCAGCCGCGCCACGGCGGCCGGGGATGCGATGCACCTGTCGGTGGCGGTACCGGAGGGCGAGGCGGCGAAGGTCGAGGTCGCGGCGGCGCTTCTCGCGTCGGGCGAAGAGGGCAGGGCGATCGGGCTCGACAGCCCGGAAGCGGCGGTCAAGTGGCTCCGGACGGCGAAGATCGCGAGCCTCGCCGATGCCGCGGCGGCCGCCGGCGAAGACGACGCCACGCTGCGCAAGCGCCTGGCGCTGGAGCCGCGCGCCAGCGTCGTGCCGCAGCGCCGGGCGCTCCTGTCGCTGGCGACGCGGCTGCGCGACGGCTGACCCCGCGATGGCCGAAGCCGCCGCCCCCCAGACGAAGGCAGCGCCGGCACAGCCGCAGCGCCTGGCACGGGGCATGCCGCTGGCCCGCCTGCAGGCCAAGCTGGAGGTCGGGTCGTCCGCCGACCGCTTCGAGCGCGAGGCCGACCATGTCGCGGCCGCGGTGATGCGTGGCGGCGAGGCAGCGGCGATCCCGCCCAGCATCAGCCCGCTCGGCGCGCAGCGGAAAGCGGCGAAGCCGATGGAGGAGGAAAAGCGCGGAAGCGGCCGGGCGAAACCGGCGCAACGCAAGGCCGCCCGCCCAAAGGAAGAGGAGAAGAAGGCCGCCCGCGGCAAGGGGGCCCAGCGCAAGGCGGCCGGGGGCAGCCACCTGCAGCGCGATGCCGCCGCGGCGGCAACAGGCGGCACTGCCGGCGCGGCTGTCTCGGGCGCCATCGCGGCGCTGCAGGCGGGCAGCGCGCCGGGGCTCGATCAGGCGACCCGCGGCTTCATGGAGCCGCGGTTCGGACGCGACTTCGGCACGGTCAGGGTGCATGCCGGCCCGCGTGCCGCCGCCGCCGCCGAGGCGCTCGGCGCCCGCGCCTTCACGGTCGGCCGCGACATCTTCTTCAACGCCGGCCAGTACCAGCCCCGCGCCAGGATCGGCCGCCAGCTGCTGGCGCATGAGCTGACCCACACCGTGCAACAGACGGGCGGCAGCCGTGTCGCCGCCCGCGCGCGGGTGCAGCGGATGACCGAGGAGGAACGGGCCGCGGCCAATGCCACCGCCGGCAGCAATGCCGCGACCGCGGCCCCGACCAGCTTCGACATCCCCGGCATCCCGGGAGCCCGGGTGGACGTGGCCGATACCGGCGGCGCGAAAGGCACGATCACCGTCCCGCGGCTGGCCCTGCCGCCGGTGGCCGGGGCGCACAAGGGCACCGCCGGCGGCCGCGTCACCCCCATCGCGGCCAGTAACCCCGCGCGCCGGGTGCCCGTGATCGGCGCACCGCTTTCGTTCAACAAGCCGATGCCCCGGCGCGACCAGGACTCGGTCCCGGCACAGGTCTGGACCGATGCCGCCCGCGCCGATGCCGATATCCAGGCCGGGATCCGGGGCAAGCTGAACGCCAAGATCGCCGCGACCCCCGCCGCCGCCTCGATCGTCGAGAACGGCACACGGGTCTATTACCTGAAGCTCGCCGAGGGCGGCCCGAACCAGATCTTCATCGGCACGGTGGACGAACTGGCCGTGAGCGATGCGCTCCTGCGGCCGCAATGGTCCATCGCCGGCCGCCCGCTGTTCGGCAACGAACGCTTCGACGCGGACCATTTCCTCGAGATGCAGCTCGGCGGCGCCGATGTCGGCGCCAACATGTGGCTGCTCGAGGCGTCCTACAACCGCTCGGTCGGCTCGCGCATCGCCTCGAACATGCGCAGCGACATCACCGCCATTGTCAACCAGGCCAAGACGCTCATCACCGACGACTCGGAGGAGCCGGTGAGCTACGATCAGGTGCGCGGCGAGTGGAACGTGACCTTCGCCGAAGTGGTCGAAGGCACCAATTTCGCCAGCAAGGCCCCGACCTTCTGGACCCGCGACCAGATCGCGGCGGGCGCGCATGTCGAGGTGATGCGGCTGATGACCGAGGCCGACCTGGTGGCCGCTGGCATCCGCCTCGCCCCCGGCCAGCAGCCGACCGCGATCAGGGTGTTCCCGTCGCTCGGCGGCGGCTGGGTCAAGTCGCTGGCGCTCGGACCGAACGGCACGGTGATCCGCCCGGGCGACGGCGAGCTGTTCAAGGGCGTCGTGCTGAACAGCGGCACGTACATGGGCAACCAGCCGCTCGACGCGCCCGAAAGCGACCTGATGTCGCTCAACGTCACCGTGCTCAAGACCCGCCGGACCGAGGGCGAGGAGGTGATCGAGCGCCGGACCGGCGAGGTGGCAGTCAAGCGGGCGCCGCGGCTTGGCATCGCGGGCTACCTGTCGCGCGCCTCGATCGTCGCCGCCGCCGGCACCACGCGGTTCAAACCCCTGAGCCCGCTCGTTTTTGCCGATCTCGGCATCGCCCCGGAAGGGGTGCTTTCGGGCACCGGCTCGATCGGGTCGGAAAAGCTGATGCTGCCGGGGCTGAACGTGCCGATCAGCCTTTACGGCGACCGGATCGGGCTCAACTTCCCGGTGCCGGTCGAGAACCTGAGCCTCGGGTCGGTCACCGTCACCGAAGCCGGGCTGTCGCTCGGCGTCGGCGACCGGGGGTTTTTCATCGAGGGCTATGCGGGGTTCGAAATCCGCTCGCTCGGGACCGGCATGGTCACGGCCGCGCTGACCGAGGCCGGCCCAGAACTGGCGGGCGATTTTGCGTTGGCGATGGATTTCCTCGATCCCGCCGTGATCCGGGCGACCTACAACCTCGCGACCGACACGCTGACCGCACAGGCGACGCTCGGCGTGCAGGAGGGGCGGATCCCGGGCGTGCAGTCGGGCAGCGTGACGATCGGGCTGACCCGCGACACCGTGTCCGTGAACGGCACGATCAACCTCGGCGGCGCGCTCGCCGGCACAGTGGTGAACGTCAGCTATTCCGAGACCGAAGGCCTTCGGATCGGCGCCGACAACATCCCGCTGCCCTTCGCCAACCTGCCCGCCGTGCAGAATGCCACACTGTCGGTCAGCGCCGCGAAGGCCCCCAATGCCGAAAGCTGGAGCTTCGCCGGGCGCGGCAGCGCCACCCTGTCGGTGCCCGGCGCAACGGGGATGCTCGCCATCGACTATCTCGACGGGGCGGTGACGGTTCACGGCATCGGGCTGGTGGCGCGCGGACCGGCGACCGGCACGCTCGATTTCACCGCCACCAACCGGCCGGTCGATGCCGAAGGGCGCCCGGTGGAGGGGCCCTTGACCGACAGCCTGACCGCCTGGGGCCGCGGCACGGTGACGGTGGCCTTCGGCGAGCTCCTGACCGGCACCGCCGGCATCGAACTCACCCCCGACAACCGGGTGATCCTGTCGGGCACGATCGCGATGCCGCCGGTCTACGAGGTGTTCGCGCGGCGCGACTACATGCGCGACATCTTCACCCTGAGCCCGCCAGAGTTTCCGATCTGGGGCGTGTCGGTCGCCGGGGTGGGGGTGGGCATCTTCGCCTTCGTCGATGCGCGGGTGTTCTTCGAGGCCTTCGTCGGCCCCGGCCAGATCCGCGATGCCGCAGTGACCGCCACGCTCGACCTCGACCGCCCCGAGGAGGCGCGGGTGCAGGGTCACGGCGAGTTCTACGTGCCCGCCTATGCCGGGCTCGGCCTCGATGTCGGCGGCGGGCTCCGGGCGCGGCTGGCGGTCGCCTTCGCGCAAGGCCGGGTCGGGTTGACCGGACGGCTCGGGGTCGAGGCCGGGGCGGGCGCCATCATCGACTTCGACTGGAGCCGCGCCAGCGGCCTGTCGCTGTCGGCCGACCTCCATGCCGAGGCGACGCCGAAGTTCGACCTTTCCGCCACCGCCTCGATCACCGTGGGCGTGGACCTTCTGGTGGACACGATCGAAGAGACATGGGGTCCCTGGACGCGCCAGCTGGGGTCGTTCGGGCCGGACATGACGCTCGGCGTCAGCATGCCGGTGCGCTGGACCGAGGCCGGGGGGCTCGAGCTCAGCCTTGACAACATCGTCGTCACCCGGCCTGACCTCGATGCCGGTGCGCTGATGACCGACGTGTTCGACCGCCTGGCGGGATGACGCGGCCGACCCGAGGGCCCGCGCCGTCAGCCCTCCCGCCGTCGCCGGGCGGGCCAGCCGCGCCGGTCCGCCAGCACCCGGGCCGCCGCCGCGAGCACCAGAAGGCAGAGGCCGATCTTGGTGGCCGTCTCCATCGTGCCGTCGATCAGGAGCGCGTGAACCGCGGTCCCGACCACGATCACCGCCGCCAGCGCGCGGTGGGCGATGCGCCATGCCGCCGGGCCGAGCCGCCGGCGGAAGACCGCGACCAGCGCGGCGGCGAAGACCGCCCACATCGCCAGGACCCCCCAGACCGAAAAGGCCGTCGGCGAGCGGAACAGCAGCGCGTCCACCACGTCCGGCGGGCTGGTGAGCCAGAGCGCCCCGACATGGAGGATCACCGCCGCCACCAGCAGCGCCCCCACCCGGCGATGAAGGCGCCGGCCGCTGGGGCCGGCAAGGCCCGGCAGGACGCCGCCGGCCAGAAGCGGCTGCAGCAGCAAGAGCGCCAGCGCCAGCACGCCGGCGAGCCCGGCCGCGACATAGACCGGGTCGCGATAAGCCAGCAGCGGGCTGCGTGCCGCCGCGATCACCGGCAGGGCAATCGCGGCCGCCAGCAGGGCCCAGATCAGGAGCGGGCGCATGCCGGGCGTCCGACGCCGGCCGGTCAGACCGGCTGCAGCACGAACTCCGCGTGGAGCGTGGTGTCGCGCGGGCTTCGCATCACCGGCCGCAGGAACACCGTTTCGAATTCGCCGCTGTCATAGGCGAGGTGCCCGTGGGCCTGCCCGAAGGCCGGGATGATCTGCGGCATCTCCAGCCGGAAGGTGCCGTCCGCTAGGGTCAGCGTGGCGCCGTGGCTGTGCGGATCGCGCTCGTGCCCCTCGGTGGTGTGCGCCCAGATCTGGATCCGCTGGCCGGCGAGCGGCGCCCCGTCGCCGGCGCGCCGGACCGTGCCCGTCATCCAGAAGCCGCCGCCGCCGATCCGCTCCACGATCGGCGCGCCGGCGCGGTAGTTGTTGGCGCCGCCGCGCATCGACCGCGTCGGGGCAAGCCCCTGCGCGCGGGCGGGCAGGCCGACACCGGCAAGGCCGGCGGCAACCAGCGAACCGGCCGCGGCGGTCATCAGGCTCCGGCGGGTCAGGATGTCAGGCATGGCGCACTCTCCAGGGGGCCGTGCGGGCCGGGGCGTGCCCGCTGTCGATGAGAGCATAGCGCATCGCGGACCGAGTCCGACCCCGGGAATGCCGCTCAGCGCCCCGACGTCGTTCAAGGCTGCGTGATCCGGGGTCCGTGGCCGCAGTGTCCGAAATTGCGGGCGAGGGATGCGCGGTGGCTGGGGCGCTAGGATTCGAACCTAGGTATGGCGGTACCAAAAACCGCTGCCTTACCACTTGGCGACGCCCCAACTGCGCGGCTGTGTAGCGAAGCGCCGGAGACGCCGCAAGGGGGCATCAGGCCGTCCGGGCGGCATTGCCGGACCGGTCGGCGGCAGGCTAGGAAGGGCCGGTGGAGCGCGTCGACGTCATCGTGCTGGGCGCCGGCGCGGCCGGCATGGTCTGTGCCGCCGAGGCCGGTCAGCGCGGCCGCCGCGTGCTGGTGATCGAGCATGCGGCCGCGCCGGGCGAGAAGATCCGCATCTCGGGCGGGGGGCGGTGCAACTTCACCAACCGGTCGGTGGCGCCGGAGCGTTTCCTGTCGCGCAACCCGCGCTTCGCGCGCTCGGCGCTCAGCCGGTTCGGGCCGGAGGACTTTATCGCGCGGGTCGATGCGGCCGGCATCGCCTGGCACGAAAAGGCGCTCGGGCAACTGTTCTGCGACGGTTCCGCCACGCAGATCGTGGCCATGTTGCGCCGCGCCATGGATCGCGCGGGCGTCGAGCTCTGGCTTGGCTGCGCGCCGGGCGCGCTGCGGCACGACAGTCGCGGCTTCGTCATCGAGACGGCGCGCGGGCCCGTCGGGGCGGCGGCGGTGGTGGTGGCGACCGGCGGCAAGTCGATCCCAAAGATGGGCGCCACGGCCTATGGCTACCGGGTGGCCGAGCGGTTCGGGCTCCGCGTGACCGAGACTCGGCCGGCGCTGGTGCCGCTGACCTTCGCCGCACAGGAACTCGAACGGATGAAGCCGCTCGCCGGGGTGGCCGTCGCCGGCCGCGCGGCGGCTGGAGGGGCGGCGTTCGACGAGGCGATCCTGTTCACCCATCGCGGCCTATCGGGGCCGGCGATCCTGCAGGCGTCGAGCTACTGGCGCGAGGGGGCGCCGCTGCGGCTCGACCTCGCGCCGGAGGCATCGGCAGCCGACCTGCTCGGCCGCGCCCGCACTGAGGAGGCGCGCAGTGCGCCGCGGACGGCGCTGGCGCGGCTGATGCCGGAACGGCTGGCCCGACACATCGAGTCTGAGGCGGGTCTGCCGCCGGGTATGACGCTCGCGGGCCTGTCGAACGCCGGCCTCGCGCGGCTGGACCGGCTGGTTCACGGCTGGACGCTGCGGCCGGTCGGCACCGAGGGCTACCGCACCGCCGAGGTGACGCTCGGCGGGGTGGAGACCGACGATCTCGACGCCCGCACGATGGCGGCAAAGGCGGTGCCGGGCCTCCATTTCGTGGGCGAGGTGGTGGACGTGACCGGCTGGCTCGGCGGCTACAATTTCCAGTGGGCCTGGTCCTCGGGCTGGGCGGCGGGGCAGGCGGTGTGAGGTCGGCGGCCCGCGGCACGCGGGCCTCGCCGCGCGGTGCCGGCCCCGGATCGGCCCGCCTGTCAGCCCGCCGGACTACCTGCCGGCCTGCCCGCCGGTCTGCCCGCTGCGCAGGTGCGGCGACCGGCGGCGCCCGTCGTTGCCGGGGTCAGACCCGCAGCGGGTCGGCCTTGGCCAGCCGGTCGAAGGCCATCAGGCTTTCGACCAGCGCCGGCATCCGGGCCAGCGGCACCATGTTCGGCCCGTCGGAAGGCGCGCGGTCGGGATCCTCGTGGGTCTCGATGAACACGCCCGCGATGCCGAGGCTGACGGCCGCGCGCGCCAGGACCGGCGCGAACTCGCGCCGCCCGCCGCTGGCGGCACCCTGGCCGCCGGGCTCCTGCACCGCATGAGTGGCGTCCATGATCACGGGCCAGCCGGTGCGGGCCATGATCGGCAGCGACCGCATGTCGCTCACCAGCGTGTTGTAGCCGAAGCTCGCCCCGCGCTCGGTCAGGAGGATCCGCCGGTTGCCGGTGGAGGCGACCTTGTCGGCGACATGCGCCATGTCCCACGGCGCGAGGAACTGGCCCTTCTTGACGTTGACCGCGGCGCCGGTCGCGCCGGCGGCAAGCAGGAGGTCGGTCTGGCGGCAGAGGAAGGCGGGGATCTGGATCACGTCCACCACCTCGGCCGCCCGTCGTGCCTGTTCGGCATCGTGGACGTCGGTCAATACCGGCACGCCCGCCGCGCGCACCGCGGCGAGCAGCTCGAGCCCGACCTCGATCCCCGGGCCGCGGCGCCCCGTCAGCGCGGTGCGGTTGGCCTTGTCGTAGCTCGCCTTGAACAGATACTGCGCGCCCGCCGCGGCGCAGGCCTCGGCCATTCGGCCGGCGATCATCTGCGCGTGGTCGAGGCTTTCCAGCTGGCAGGGGCCGGCGATCACCAGAAGCGGGCAGTCATTGCCGATGCGAAGGGCGCCGATCGCGACCTCGGTCATGCTCAGGATGTCACTTGTTCGCGCAGGATCGCCACCGTCATCGACGCCATCAGATAGATGCCCGCAAAGATCAGCATTGTCACCAAGGTGTTTTCGAAGGCGCGGGGATAGGTCGGCCGGTCGGGCGGGACCGGGCTGACCGCGAGCGACAGGTAGCGGACCTGGCGGTTGGCCTCGATCCGCGCGTTCTCCAGTTGCTCCATCGTCGCCGACAGCATCAGCTGCCGCGTGGCCACGTCGGACTGCGCCATCAACAGCTCGCCCTGTACCTCGGCCAGCGAGGCCGCGCCATCGGCGCCTTGCGTGAGTTCGGCGCGGAGCGCGGCGATCTCGGACTCCAGCGATGCGATCCGGCGTTCCACCGGCTCCATCCGCGCCGGGTTCGGGCGCAGGTTCGACCGCATCTGCTCCAGCGACAGCCGTTCCTGGGTCAGCTGCGTCTGCAGCGCGCCGACCTGCGAGGTGATCAGCCCCACCTCGACATCGCTTGACAGCACGTCGTGGCGTTCCTGCAGCGCGACCAGGCGGCGCTGCGCGTCGATCAGGTTCGACTCGGCCTCGGCGAAACTGGCGCGGGCGTCCTCCATCTGGTCCTCGCGCTTGCGCTGCGTCAGGTGGTCGATCTGCTGTTCGGCATAACCGATCAGGGCGCGGCTGTAGGCGGCCGAGGTCGCGGGACTGGTGGCGATCACCTCCATCCGGATCAGGCCCTCGGTCGGGTCGTAGGCGATCTTCACGTAGCGCTGGTACAGGCGGTAGATCTCTTCGTTGCTGGCATCGGCGGCGAGGCGCCGGACCGGGTCGACCGCGGGCGACCGGAACTCGGCGGCAAAGCCGTGGTCGGCATCGAGCCGCAGCATCGCCTCGCGCGATTGCAGGTAGCTCTGCACCGCGATCGAATCCTTGTTCGCCTCCATCGCGCCGCCGAGCATGCCGCCAAGGCCCGACATGCCGGCCGACACCGCACCGTCGGCCTGCTGGATCACCATGTCCGACGTGGTTGCGTAGAGCGGCGTGGCCACCACGTGGAAGTAGTAGCCGGCGATCAGCGTCGGCAGGCCGACGAAAACCAGAAGCCGGGCGGCGAGCAGCACCAGCTTGCGGCGGCGGCGGCGGCGGATGTCCTCGCGGATGCGGATGATGTCGGCCGCGTGTGCCTGTTCGATCCGGCTTTCCGGCGGAGGCAGCGCGGCGGGCGGCGCGGCCGGCGGCGTCGCTTTGGCGGCCGCCGGCGGCGGCGGCGCGGCCGCGGGGACGAGTTCGAAGAGGGGCGGCGGCTGGAACGGGTCGATGCCGCCCGCGCGCAGCAGGCGCACCGCGTCGAGGTCGGAGACGGGCCTCAGGTCGTGGCGCTGCGCCGTCCGGCGCGCGAGGCGCAACTGCCGCGCGCTCAGGCCCTCGGCCGCGATCGCCGCAGTCTCGGCCGTGTCGGGCACCGGGATGGCGGGCGGCGGTACTGCGGCAAGGACGGGATTGGCGCCGGGGCCGCGCGCCGCCGGCTCCGGCAGGTCCGGCGTGCGCGCGCGGCTAACTCTGGGCTTCATAGTCATAGAGACGCTTCGCTTCCTCGAGGGTGTCGAACAGGTAGAGCTGGCCGTTCCGCAGCACGGCGGCGCTGCGGCAAAACCTCTCCAGCGTCTGGGCCTGGTGCGAGACGACCACGACCGTCGCCCGCTGCAGCCGCTCGCGCAGGATCCGGCCGGCACGGCGGTTGAAGGCGACGTCGGTGGTGGCGGGCATCCCCTCGTCGATCAGGTAGATGTCGAATTCGAGCGCCAGCATCAGCGCGAAGGAGAAGCGTGCCCGCATGCCCTGCGAATAGGTGCCGACCGGCATGTCGAAGTATTCCTCGATGCCGCAGAGCCAGCGGCAGAAGCTTTCGACATAGTCGGGGTCAAGCCCGTAGAGCCGGGCGATGTAGCGGGCGTTCTCGGTGCCCGAATGGCGCGTCACCACGCCGCCCATGAAGCCGAGCGGGAAGGAGATGCGCGAGGTCCGCAGGATCACGCCCTCGTCGGGTTTCTCGAGACCGGCCATCATGTTGATGAGCGTGGTCTTGCCGGTGCCGTTGCCGGCGAGGATGCCGATCGAATGGCCCGGCGTCACCCGGAACGACACCCGCTCGAGGATCACCTTGCGGCGCGTCCCCGTCCAGAAGGATTTGCTGACTTCCACGAATTCGATCATGCCGCCCGCCGACCCGGACCCCGGGACCGCAGCGGCCCGGGGGATTGTCCACCCAACCCGGCCCTGGAATAGTCCCGCAGTGTTAACATTCCGCCCCACGGCGGGGAGTCGAGCGGCGCGATGCCGCGGCGGGCGCAGCGCCGGCCTGCGGTCCCCGGGACCGTCCGGCGCGAAAGGGGGTGGAGGTCGAGGACGGCGGTCCGCAGCCGGACGGCGCGACGCCGCGCACGGGGGCCGCGATGGCGGCGGAAGCGGCGGCGCTGGCCGGGGCGATCCGCGGCTGCCGGCTCTGCGCCGGCCGCTTCGCTTCGACGGCCACCGCGCACGCACCGCGCCCGGTGGTATGGTTCCACCCTGCGGCGCGGCTCTTGGTGGCCGGGCAGGCGCCGGGCGCGCGCGTCCATGCCTCGGGCCGGCCCTTCACCGACCCGAGCGGCGCGCGGCTCAGGGCGTGGATGGGCGTCGGCGAGGCCGCGTTCTACGACCTGTCCCGGGTGGCGATTGTGCCGATGGCCTTCTGCTTTCCGGGTCAGGATGCGGCCGGCGCTGACCTGCCGCCGCCGCCGGTCTGCGCCCGGACCTGGCGGGCGCAGGTCAGGGCGCTGCTGCCGCATGTCCGGCTGGTGCTGCTGGTGGGCGGTGCGGCGCAAGACGGGCACCTGCCCGCCGGGCGGCGTCCGGGCGGCGTGACCGCCACGGTCGCGGCTTGGCGCGAGCACGCCCCGGCCGTCTTTCCCTTGCCGCATCCGTCCTGGCGCAATACCTCGTGGCTCAGGCGAAACCCCTGGTTCGCGGCCGAGCTCGTGCCGGCGTTGCAGAGCGCGGTGCGCGCCGTGCTGGAGGACCGTTCCTGACCCCGCTCGACGCCGCCCATGCCGCCATGGAGGCCGCGCCCGCCAACGCCGCCGCGCGGCTCCGCTTCCACGCGCGGCTGGCCGACACGGCGCTGTTCCTGCTGCTGGAGGCCGAGCCCGAGGGTGCGGATGCGGCGCCGCGGGTGTTCGACCTGGAGGACGGGCCGGTGGTGCTGACCTTCGACAGCGAGGAGCGGCTCGCCGCCTTCGCGGGCGGCGTGGTGGACTATGCCGAACTCCCGGGGCGGGCGATCGTGGCGGCTCTGGCCGGGCAGGGGGTGGGCCTGGGCCTGAACCTCGGCGTGGCGCCGTCGTCGATTCTGCTGCCGGCCGAAGCGGTGGACTGGCTGGCGGCCATGCTGGCGCCGGGGCCGATCGCGGCCGAGGCGCGTCCGGTCGGCTTCCAGCCGCCGCTCGGGCTGCCCGAGACGCTGCTCGCCGCGCTCGACGCCACGCTTGCGCGGGCGGCGGGGCTCGCCACCGTCGCGCTGCTCGCCGGGGTCGCCTACGCCGACGGGCGGCGCGGACACCTGCTCGCCGTCCTCGGCGCCGCGCCGGGGGCCGAGACCGCGCTGGCCCGGGCGGTGGCCGGGGCCGTGGCC
>Ga0224722_1001029_pt1 | contig 15823 bp, 22 predicted proteins | sample Balambano_FR1_Me_FD_161646 | JGI IMG/M metagenome (GOLD analysis project Ga0224722, IMG submission 161646) | Freshwater sediment microbial communities from Lake Towuti, South Sulawesi, Indonesia - Balambano_FR1_MetaG | ecosystem: Environmental > Aquatic > Freshwater > Lake > Sediment | place... | reverse complement strand
CCAATCTTTTCAGTAATCAGATTAGACAACTGGGGATTACTAATTAGCAACCAACGGCGCGGCGTGATGCCGTTTGTCTTATTCTGGAATTTCTCGGGAAACATCTCATAGAAATCCCGCATCTGCTCGTGCTTCAGCAACTCTGTGTGCAAAGCTGCTACGCCATTGACGGTGTGGCTACCTACGACAGCCAGATTTGCCATCCGCACCTGCTTTTCGCCGCCTTCTTCAATCAGCGACATCCGCGCCAATTTCTTCTCATCATTGGGATATTTCAACCGGATCTCATTCAAGAAACGGTAATTGATCTCATAGATAATTTCCAAGTGGCGGGGGAGCAGACGACCAAACAAGCCAATTGACCAGCGTTCCAGTGCTTCTACCAATAAAGTGTGATTGGTGTAAGCAAAGGTGCGTTGCGTTAGATCCCAAGCCCTTTCCCATGCCAAGCAATGCTCATCAATCAGCAGTCGCATTAACTCTGCTACGCCAATTGCTGGATGGGTGTCATTCAACTGGATAGCAACTTTGTCAGGGAAGGCATCAAACGTCGGATGCTTTCTCAAGTAGAGCCGCACAATATCTTGCAAAGAACAGGAGACAAAGAAGTACTGCTGTTGTAAGCGCAACTCCTTGCCTTGGGGGGTGTGGTCGTTGGGGTATAAGACCTTGGAAATATTTTCCGAATACGTCTTGGCAGCGACAGCGTTAGTGTACTCGCCCGCGTTAAATACCTGGAAGTTGAAATCCTCGCCTGCCCGGGCACTCCACAACCTCAGGGTATTGACCGTGTCATTCTGATAACCAGGCACCGGAGTATCGTAAGGCGTGCCATAAACCGTGGTTTGGGGCAGCCAGCGGACGCGATAGCGACCCTGCTCATCGACAGAGGCTTCGGTGTGTCCTCCAAACTTGACTTCAACCATGTAATCGGGACGAGCGATCTCCCAAGGATTGCCAAATCGCAGCCAGTTGTCAGGGCGCTCATGCTGCCAACCATTAGCAATGAACTGGTCAAAGATGCCAAATTCATAGCGAATGCCATAGCCGATCGCTGGCACTGCTAAAGTGGCCATAGAATCCAGGAAGCAGGCCGCCAAGCGACCCAAGCCCCCGTTGCCCAGTCCGGGTTCCTCTTCTCGCTCCAACAATTCATCCAGGCTTAGCCCAGACTCTTTCAAAGTTTGGCGAATTGGCTCGTACAGTCCCAAGTTAATCAAATTGTTAACAAGCAACCGACCAATGAGAAATTCTGCGGATAGGTAGCAAACGATTTTGCTGTCTCTTTCAAAATAAGTTTGGGCTGTCTTGATTCGGCGGTGAACAAGGCGATCGCGCACGGTATACGCGAGGGCCATGTAGTAATCATATAACGTGGCAAAGCGTTCGTCTTTGCCCTGGATGTAGTACAGATTGTCTGTGACAGCACGCTTGAGAGTCTGAATAGAAACCCCAGTGCGATCGTCTTCTATATACATAGCGAGTTGCCGTTTGAGGAATACGCAGGCTTTATATTAACCTAGCCACCTGAAGCTACACCTGTAATCTTCCTGAAATTCGTACCGCAGGCTACAACACTGCCAACCTTCAGGTAAATTTAAGGAATACCCTGAATGAATTAACCTTTGGTTGCAAGGTGATTGCCGCAGTGGTGCAGATCTCGCCAAGCCATCTCTAGCTCAAAGTGAACCAAACGGCTGAAACATCCCAAAGATGCTGCCGAAGTGCCAGAACAGGCAATGACAGAATAAGAGTTTCAGCTTAACGCGAACTCAGGCAATATCACTAGTGTTCTTTCAAGGGAGTTTTGAGGGGTCACAGACCCCTCAAAACTCCCTTTAACCTAATTTTGATTTGCGGGATACCCCACAAATCAAAATTGCCAGACCACTAGCTTCTATCACAGATTATGCCGCGCTATATCAAGCATCTCCAAACTGCTTGTTGTACGACCTACTTAGGTTTCCAGTAATCATTAGGGTCTGGATTGCTGTCATAATATTCTATTGCCGTTTTTACATCTGCAATGTGTCGATATGCCCACTCACCCAGAACTGCCAATGGCTCAATTAGTGAAGCCCCCAATGGAGTGAGTGAATATTCGACTCTTGGAGGAACAGTTGGGTACACCTCTCTCTCAATTAATCCATACCGCTCTAAATTCCGCAGGTTTTGAATCAGCATTTTAGGTGATATACCGATAATTTGTTGCTTGAGTTCGCCATACCGCTTTTTGCCTTGGGTTAGAGCATAGACGATCAAAATCGTCCATTTATTGGCGATGTGTTCAAGAACTTGATGCCCAGCACAGTTTGTATCAAACAGATTCATCTTGGCAATCCGCTCAAGTGCTGGCTGAGGCAAGTAGCTCAATTGAGAGCCGTTGAAATCATGATTTAGAGCCATGTTTACTAAAAAGTAACTATTGCACTTTGCTGTAAATCCTTACGGGCAGCAGTACTGCAATCTTACTTTGTAAATGTCAGTTTTCGCAGGAGAGCAAAACAATGAAAGCTCTAGTGATTGAGCAATTTGGCAATCCCAGTATGTTCAAGGAAACCGATTTAACGACCCCAGATGTTCTTCCCAATCACGTCTTAATTCAAGTGGCTGCAACGAGCGTTAACCCGGTTGACTATAAAATCCGACAAGGGGTTGTAGCAGATATTGCCCCTGGCTTTCCAGCCGTTTTGCATGGAGATGTGGCGGGAACGATCGCAGCAGTTGGGGCGGGTGTCCATCAGTTTCGCGTTGGAGATGAAGTGTATGCTTGTGCAGGTGGCGTGAAAGGACTGGGAGGCGCGTTAGCCGAGTATATGCTGGCTGATGCTCGCTTAGTTGCCCATAAACCAAAATCTCTCACGATGGCAGAGGCGGCAGCACTTCCTTTAGTTTCAATTACAGCCTGGGAAGGACTGGTTGATCGTGCCAAAGTTCAGCCAGGACAAAAGGTTTTGGTGTACGGAGCAACCGGAGGAGTTGGACACATTGGAGTCCAACTGGCGAAGTGGGCAGGGGCAGAAGTCTATGCCTTGGTCTCCAACGATGAGAAGGCAGCGATCGCCCACCGCTTGGGAGCAGATATCACCATCAACTACCAGCATCAGCCCGTCGAGGAATTTGTGGCAGAACATACGAATGATCAGGGTTTTGATATGGTGTTTGATACAGTTGGTAACGATAATCTTCAGAATGCTTTCAAAGCCGCAAAACTAAATGGAACTGTTGTGTCGATCGTTTCTCTATCTCAGCAAGACTTGACCTTACTCCATGCAAAAGGGCTAACCCTGCATCTAGTTTTCATGTTGATTCCGATGCTGTTTGGTATGGGTCGCGCTCATCATGGAGAGATTCTGTCGAAACTGGCTCAAATAGTAGATGAGGGCAAGATACGCCCTCTGCTAGATTCTAAGACCTTCCGCATGACTGAAATCGCTGCTGCCCATCAACACGCTGAGTCAGGTCAAGCAATTGGAAAGGTTGTGCTGACGCAATCATTCAATCTTTAGTAGAAGGTTCACACCATGACTCAACTGACAGTGATTGCCAAAATCCAGGCCAAAGCAGGTTCAGAAGCAGTTTTGCGTCAAGAATTATTGCAGTTGATTCAGCCAACGCTGTTAGAGGAGGGCTGTCTCAACTATAATCTGCACCGTTCTATTGAAGACAGCACTCTATTCTTATTTTATGAGAACTGGGCAAGCCGGGTTCTTTGGGAACAGCACATGGCATCCGAACACATTAGCGTTTTTCAAAAAAACACAGAAGGACTAATCGAAAATTGGGAATTACTCTTGATGGAACCTGAGCAATCTAGAAGTTAGAGTTTGCTCAGAAGGTGCAATCGCCCTATCAACAAGCGCAAAGCACCATCTCACCGACAGTCTTAGAGGGTGTTTGAAAAGTCGGCTAGGAGGTAAAAAAGCTCTCTCAGTATAATCTGTGAATAGATAACACACACAGAACTAAGAGAGCAACATGAGTAAAGCATATCTCAGCAACTTGAGCCGCGACCAATATGAATTTCTCAGTGACCTGTTGCCTGAGGTGAAACCGGGTGGGACTCTGCGTGAAGTGTCCTCAACGCGATTTTCTATGTTCTAGTGGCGGGAGTGTGCTGGTAGGCGTTTCAAACACCCTCTAAGTTCTACATCGCGGCCATAACTCAGTTATACCGGGAATGCAAGAACCACCACACTTGGATACCAACTGATAGCCTTTTTGTACGTCCCAAGCCAAAAAACAAAGCCAACTAACGTTCCCGCTCACCGGACGCTAATAATCTCGACATCTCACCAATAACTTGAGTTCGTTCCGGTGCAGCAGGATTGTGATGCTGCCCTTCTGCGATTATTAAAACATCTTAATTCAGCCTAAGAACATACTCTACTGCTATTCCTCAAACGAAATTAGAAGCTGACGCAGTAATTGAGCCAGTGCTTGACGTTCCGATTCTTTTAGAACTTGAAGTAGACAATGCAGATTTGCAACGTGAGCCTCAACCGCCGCTTCAATCACGGTAAAGCCTTGATCGGTCAACCGAATCAGCGTTCCCCGGCGATCGCCCGGATCAGGAATGCGAGGCATGGTATCCGCTAGATTGAGATCCCTATACTGAGCGCTATGCAGAATGATGTCCGCATCCATGCCCCGATTCAGCATCGTATTGCTATCAAACAATGCGGCTTGAATCCCAAGTTGAGCAAACATTAATAGATCTGCAAAACCAATGCCAGCGATCGCAACAATTAACCGCGATTTGCTTTTCTTCAGTTGCAGCCAGCCGAGGGGAGTACTTTCGCTCAAGGCTTGCCAAATGTTTCTTCGTGACGAACGTTCGAGCGATTCAGGTAACATGACTGTCATTGTTCAATCTCTCCTGTCACCTGTAAATTTGTCAGTTCAGCCACTTTCTGAGCAGAGGCAGCATCTAGCTCTACTCGTACTTCAACCACACGGGCATCAATGTTAGCGGAAGTATCAGAATTGATCACATTCTGGCGTTTGACCTGCACACCAAGTTCACTCACTTCACCAAAAAGTGGTTCAGGCAAACTATCTGCGACCAACTTCGTAAGCTGTCCTAGTTTCACCCGACCAATGTCCGCTTGGTAGACCTCCAACAATGCGGTCATTTGCTGTGTCTGTCCCAGTTCGATGATGCCTTCATTTGAAATCAGTTCACCAGGACGAGTATGAACTTCTAACACTAGACCATCTTGAGGATCGCGAACGGTCGAAAGCTCCAATTGAGCCTGTGCTTGTTGAACAGCAGCGAGTGCTTGATCAACTTGTGCTTGTGCTGCCTCAACATCTACCGGACGAATCTCAGTGATTCGATCCAGGGTGGCAATCGCTGAAGCAAGTTCTGGCGATCGCGTGGTTTGAATCCGATTGAATACGACCTGTGCCTCCTGTAAATTCCGCTGTGCGGTCTTCAGTTTCAATGTTTTGCTGTCTCGAAGCGATGCCGAAATTGCTCCCTGCTGAAAGAGTGCTTCATGGCGCTGCGCTTCCGTTTGAGCGTTTTGTAATTCTGCTTGGAGCCGAGCGACCATAACTTCTTGCGCTTGAATTTCGCCTTGTCGCTGTGCAACCAATCGCGCAATTTCAGACTGCTGTGCAGTGATTTCACCTCGTCTCGCGCCTGCTTTGACAATCGAGAGATTAGATTGAGCCACAGCGACTTGTTTCTGCGCCTGAACGAGCGCGGCTTGCAAGCGATCGTAACTATCCAACACCGCGATGTGGCTGCTTCAACAACTGAGACAAAAGAACAAATTCTGACTGTTGCCGAGCGATTATTTGCCGAGCATGGTTTTGCAGGGACAACGCTACGCACTATGGCGAGTGAGGCGGGGGTCAATCTGGCTGCCGTTCAATATCACTTTGGATCAAAAGAGGAGTTATTTAGGGCAGTGGTGGCAAGGTTTGCCCGTCCAGTGGTGGAACGGGAGTTAAGGTTGCTTTCTGAACTGAAGTCAAATTCAGAATTTCTTTCGATCGAAACGCTCTTAACAGCAGTTGTGCAGCCCTCTCTTGAGCTTCTGTCTGAGGGAGAGAATGTAAGATTGGTGCGGGCTAAATTTATGGGGCGTTGTCGAACAGAACCGGAGCCAATTCAAAGTATTGCTCATGCAGAATTTGCAGTGGCAGCAGAGGCATTTTTAGATATGTTTCAGCGGGTGTTGCCAGAACAACCGCGATCGCAACTCGGCTGGAAGTTTGACCTAGTAATTTCGACACTGGTGCGAGTGTTGATGGAAGAATGATGAGCTAGTACCTGGTATTACCTTTAAGACTGCTGAAGATGATCATCTCCGGTGCTGTATTTCTGAATCCTACAACATTGTTACATCAAGCTTCTCGCGTCGGAAGCGAAAAATCGGCACCAATTCATCGGTATTGAACCAGGGCGTTGCTTTCTTCTACCGTGGCAATTGTTATTCCTCTAAAGAGAATTATCCGAAAGCGATCGCAGATTTCACCCAAGCTATCAAACTCCAGCCTGACTTTGCGGTGGCTTACAACAATCGGGGCAGCTCCTACTACTTCAAAAACAATTACCTGGAAGCGATTTCAGATTTCACCCAGGCAATCAAACTTCAGCCTGACTTTGCGATGGCTTACAACAATCGAGGAATTGCTTACGGTGCTCAGGGCAACTATTCACAAGCATTTGCAGATCTTAACCAAGCAATCAAACTCAATCTCAACGATGCTGGGGCTTACAGTAATCGGGGTAATGTCTACGGTACACAGAACAACTACCCGCAAGCGATCGCTGACTATACTCAGGCGATTAAACTCAAGCCTGATTATGCTGGGGCTTATAACAATCGAGGTAATGTCTATATCAAGCAGCAAAACTATACTCAAGCGATCGCTGACTATAACCAAGCCATTCAACTTCAGCCCAACCTTGCCGTGGCTTATTACAATAAAGCTCGCGCTTACAGCTTGCAAAGATATATAAAAGCCGCTTTAGAAAATTTGAACCAGGCAATTACCCTAGATTCAGACTTCTAGGATACGGCGAAAACCGATGCTGACTTTGATGGCATTCGCCAAGATAAACAGTTCCAGGCTTTGATCGGGCAGTAGGGTAAGCAGGTTAATACTATGCCCTGAGTCCTACATAGGTCTGCTACGATCAAATTAACGAACTGGGTAGTACTTATGACACTCGCGATCGTAACTGAGCCGACTCCTCTAAAACTGAATGAAGATGGCGTGGTTCTTGTCAGGAACACTCGCGTCACATTGGATACTGTGGTTGCTGCCTTTTTGGAGGGTGCTACGGCAGAAGAGATTGTTGAGCAATATCCATCACTTCAACTTGCAGATGTGTACTCAGTGATTGCTTACTACCTGCGGCGCAAAACTGAAGTCGATGCTTATCTAAAAATTAGGCAAGAGCGTGCAGCGCAAGTTCGTCAAGAAAATGAGCGTCGTTTCAATCCAATTGGCATCCGCGATCGACTGATGGCGAGACTTGACCATCAAAGACAAGGCTGAAATGCTACGCCTTTTAGCAGACGAGAACTTTAACAACCAAATTGTTCGGGGGATTCTGCGACGAAGACCTAAGATTGATATTGTCAGAGTCCAAAATGTAGGTCTGTCCGAAACTGATGATCGAGTTATTCTGGAATGGGCGGCACAACAGGGTCGAATTCTATTAACCCATGATGTCGAAACAATGACTCGATATGCTTACGATCGCGTACAGGCAGGATTAGCGATGCCTGGAGTTTTTGAGATTAGTCGCAGCGTTCCAGTTGGACTGGCGATCGAAGAGATCATATTGATCGCCGAGGGAAGTTTTGAGGGCGAATGGGAAGGACAAGTGCAGTATCTGCCTCTCCGTTGAAGTCCAAGCTCAGTCTAACAATTCAAATGCAGCGGACGAACGAAAGCCTCTGGTGCAGAGTTCGAGGTTATCTGCCGCCGCTGATTTGGGTCGTTAGATCGTAGTGTGAATAATATACTTGCACTATATACTAAAATTATTACGTCACAATTTAACTCTGCGTTGCAACTGCACATCTGAATTTTCCTCTCAACATAGATGTCCCAGAGTGCGGTAAACTCCGTTTAGTTAGTTAGCCTGCTGAGGTGTTGGTCAAGATGTATTTGAAGGCTATCTGTAGGGCAGTTGAAGCAACAGAAGTTGAATCGCTCATAATAAGGAAAGTGATTATAACCAACAGACATTATTTAAGGCGGATGAAGAATTATGATCCCAGTCAATGAAGCTCAACAACAGTTGCAAGATTTGATTGATTCAGTAAGCCAGTCACATCAACCCATCATTATTGCTGGACAGAATAGCAATGCAGTGTTGCTATCTGAAACTGATTGGGCATCAGTGCAAGAAACCCTGTATCTTCTTTCAATTCCAGGAATGCGAGAATCGATTCGGGAAGGATTAGCAACACCAATTGAGGATTGTAATCGGGAGTTAGAGTGGTGAGTTGGCATTTGGTTTACACCAAGCAAGCACAGAAAGATGCTAAGAAACTGGCTTCTAGTAATTTGCAAGATAAGGCGCAAGTTTTGCTTGATGTCATTCAAACCAATCCGTTTCAGAATCCACCACCCTATGAGAAATTAGTCGGGGATTTAGAAGGTGCATACTCGCGGCGAATCAATATTCAACATCGTCTTGTGTACGAGGTCATCGAATCTGAGAATACGGTGAAGATTTTGCGGATGTGGACGCATTATGAGTAGCGTTTCTAACAGGTCGCAGATGTTATGTTTAAATACAACAACCATAATCAGCAGATTTGGGTCAGAGTGTTTGCCGAAGGCTAACAATTCAAATGCAGCGGACGGTCGAAAGGTGCTGGTGATGAGTTCAAGTTGATCTGCCGCCGCTTATCTTGGTCGTTGTGCTGCTTCGATTACAGTTGTGGCAGTAGTTTGAAACCCGTCTGTGAGCGTTCAAGATTAAGCTTGATTTAGCACTTTTTTGACCTGATGACCGCTAGTCGCTGAACTCTTGTTGCATAACGGGATGAAAATGTAGGTGACTGTGAGAATTTTGGATAATTGTGTTGGGTGAATGAGTATGGGTATGGTGTTCATCATGCGTGTGGGTATGTTCATGCCACAGCCCACTATCTAAGTTGGTCAGATTTCGCGGTTTGAGAGCTAAGTATACGATCGCCAGCACCGCGAAACCCATTAAACTACTGTAGAAAAAATTCTGCGTTGGGAAATGACCTCCCAACCATCCAGCAAACGGATAAGAGAACCCCCACCATAGATGACTCAAAGCAAAATGAGCACCGTATACTCGTCCTTGAAACTCAACAGCAACGCGATCAGCAATCAAAGTTTGAGTCGGGACATTGACTAGCGTTTGTCCAACTCCCGCGATTGCCCACAACAGCAATAACCCGCTCAGGCTCACTAGATTAGCAGGCAGCAAAGCCATCGTAATCAGAACTGTCCCAACGCTCGTGATCAAAACGGGACTGATTTTCTGGTGGAAATTACCTAAACCAATGGATGCCAATGTCGCCCCAATGCCAAATGCCGCCATCACCCAACCATATTCAATTTTGCCAAGATGAAGCGTGCCTTGAACATACCCCACTGTATTGACTAGAATTTCTGCACCCGCGATCGCAGCAATCAATTGCAGTGCCAGAGCATATCGAATCGGCGGGTCAATAAAGAGACAACTGGTTCCTGTGCGAATGTCTTGTAATGTTTGGTTAACAGTTCTGGCGGTTTGCTGACTCTGATTAACCATCAATTGTCCAGGCAGCTTGATAATCAAGATCGCAGCAATTAAGAAAGTGATTCCATCTAAGAAAAAGACTTGTCTTGTCCCTACAAATGCAGCGATACTTCCCGCTAAACCAGGACCTAAAACACTGAGTAGCTGGTAAGTTGCACTGGATAGCGCAATCGCCTGTGAACGCTCCGTTTCCGTCGTCACCAATGGGATAGTCGCGGTATAGGTCGGTGTAAAGAACGCATAAAACACATTGAGAAACAGCACGATCGCATAGATTTGCCAGACCTGAATGACGAAAGGCAATAGACAGACAATTCCCATCCGACCTAGATGGGTCGTAATCATTAGCCGTTTGCGATCAACTCGATCGGCGATCGATCCTGCAATGGGAGATAGCATGACAAACGCCATCACGCGCAACGTCAGCGCTCCAGCTAGAACCGTTCCTGCCTTCTCTCCCGCCAACTCAAACGCCAACAATGCTAACCCTAACCAAGTCAGCGAGTCTCCTATGAGATTAATGGTCTGAGCCAGATACAGTCGGGCAAAAATCGGATTCTTCAGCCCTTGGAGCCATTGAGGATGCTGTTTCATATGTTTACAACTGTTAATCTTTTAAGAGGAATTTCAAGCTTTGTATTGAATGATTACTTCTATCATATCCCCCCTGGAGGCATAGATCTAATCAATTTTTGCAGTGGTGAATCCAGAGAAACTAGACGCAGTGAAATGAGGCAGCAGCACAACAAACCTGTTGCAGCGGGCGGTATTGAGAGTTTGGCGGTGTTACAAAGGTTACTTGCTGCCGCTCAACCGGAACGACTATGAAGCCGTTTACGGTGTCAAGAGGGTTTGGAGCATTTCTGAGGTGATGTTGTGCTAACCAGAGACGAACGGAATCAGTCGCCTAGTCAAGTAGGTAGGGAGCGGTGTGGGATAGATCCATCTAAAGGGTAGAGCAAATTGAGTTCTAAACGACTATTTGAGGTGTCAACGCGAGTGACCGTGCGATGGCGAGAGTGTAGTTCAGATCTACCCTACGATTTTGATTCCCCGCGTTCTCTGGTGGTTCGCTTTTCTGAGTTGGAATTGAGTTCAGATGCAGGAATTTTGCTGGCACGACAAGCGGAGGCACAGATGCAGGTTTGCCAGGGGATAGCAGACTATATCAAGGAGTGGCGCGACCCCAACAAAATTACCCACAGTTTGCATCAGTTGGTCAGTCAACGGGTCTATCAAATCATCGGGGGTTATGAGGATGCCAACGATAGCAATCAATTGCGGCATGACCCAATCGAAAAACTGGTGTGTGGGCGCTTGCCTGTGGCCGGTCAAGCGCAGTGAGCCAGCCAACCGACGATGACTCGACTGGAGAACCAAGTAAGCAAACGGGAGGTTTCGCGGCTGCACAGTCGGATGATTGATGGCTTTATTCAGCAATATCAGCAGGCACCAGAGGAGATTGTGCTAGACATAGATGGTTGGGATGACCCGACGCATGGACAACAACAGTTGAGTTGTTTTCATGGCTACTATGGACAGCACATGTACTTTCCGGTGCTGATTAATGAAGCCAAGAGTGGTTATCCGTTGGTGCTACAACTACGAAGCGGCAATAGTCACCCCGGTAAAGGAGTGGCGGGCATATTGCGCTGGTTGTTTTGGGGCTTAAAGCGGGCTTCTCCCGATGTTCGCATCATTTTGAGAGCCGATGCGGGTTTTGCCTTGTCGGACATCTTACGAGTGTGTGAATGCGCTGGTGTAGGCTATGTGATTGGCTTTGGACGCAATGCGGTCACTGAGCGCAAAATCGCAGACCTGTTGGAGCGGGCACGACTTTGCTTCCAGAGACCCCATCCGTGTCCAGAAATCCATACTCGTAAATCTTGCCTCCTACTGCCGTTGCTTGCACGATCGCTGGCAAGAGCTTTCCCATACCGCATCAAAGGCAATATCAACGCCTCGCTTGTTAGTGATCTCAAGTCACTTGTTAGTATCGAAAACCAGGAATCGCAAAGCCGCCATCGATCGAGATCGTTTGTCCAGTGATGTAGCTGGCAGCATCGGAACAGAGCCAGACGATCGCCTCTGCCACTTCTTCAGAACTGCCCAATCGCTTCATTGGAATATGATGGGTAAATGCTTGCACTACCGCATCATTTGGATCATCAGGATTGCCAAACCGACGAAACATCTCCGTATCAATAATGCCGGGATTGACGTTGTTAACGCGAATACCATGTTGAGCGCACTCCAGCGCCGCTGCTCGCACCATACCATCCAAACCGCTTTTACTTGCAGAGTAGATAGTGGAACCAAGCAACCCACCTTTCGCTAACCAGGAGGACGTATTGACGATCGCGCCTCCTGTACCTTGACGAATCATCTGTTCAATTTCGTATTTCAAGCACAGCCAAACCGCTTTTAGATTGGTCGTAATGGTGTGATCCCAATTTGCCTCAGTCAGTTGCGGCATCGGAGCGAATGCACCCTCAGTTCCGGCATTGTTGAAGGCATAATCTAGCTGACCATACAATGCAACAGTTTTCTGAATCAGCGCCTCAATCTCTACTGACTGCGACACATCGGTTCTGACGAAGCTGGCTTCTCCGCCTACCTGTCGAATCTGGTCAACCACGCTTTGTCCTTCCGCTTCTCGACGGGCAGCGATGACGACTTTTGCCCCTTGTCGGGCAAATAGCAGAGCGGTAGATCGACCGATGCCCGAACTGCCACCGGTGACCAGAGCAACTTGGTTTTGCAATTTCATTGTGACTTCTCCATTGATTGATTGATTTAGTTGCAGCGCAAAGTAGAGAGTATTGTCGTTTGTAGACATCCTCCATGAGTAAAACCGGATTGCATCAAAATTGCCTTAGCGTGAGGTCGGAAGTGTCTCCTGTAATTGAGATGCACTCTCTGTCGCCGCATCTCCCTGTTGCAGGGCGCGTTCCAACATGAACGCTCGTCCCGCTGCCAGACATTCCTGGCGTTCGTGCGTTTGGGAATAGGAATAATCTGGATCAGCTTGCTGACGGGCTTCCAATCCTTTGTAGTAGCCAATCTTCCACTGAATCACTTCCAGGTTGCGCTGAAGTTCCTGAATGTGCGTCTGCACCTGTTGTTCGTGGGCTTCCAGCAGCTTGCGGCGATCGCCAATTGCGTCCGGTTGCTCCCGAAACAAGCGAGCAAACTCTTGCATCTGTCGAATTGGCATTCCGGTTGCCCGCAATCGAGTCAGGAATTCAATCCGGGCAATATCTTCCTCAGAGTAGCGGCGATGCCCGCTGCTGGCGCGATCGACAGGTTCTAACAATCCATTGCGTTCGTAGTATCGCAGAGTGTGCACACTCAATCCGGTTTGTTGGGCAACTTGTTGAATTGTTAGGCTTGGCATCGGACTAATCTCCAGAAGCATGGTTCCACCATAGAACTTAGAGCGCACTCTAAGTCAAGGCCTATCATGAAAAATCGTGAGAAATCACCTATAAACGGTGGTGATGTCGAGTCAGTAATGCCTCGATTAATTGTTGAGCCGTTTGCAACCGTTCAGGCTCATCAGACCGTGCGACCCACGCCGCTAGCTCATTAAGCGCACCATTTACCAAGTGAGCAAAACCCTCTGCATCGATCGCGATTAGCGTCCCCTCCGCAACAGCGATTTGAATTGCCTCATAGAGTAACCCAAAGCCATATTGGTCAAACTCGACGATCGTGTCTGCTGCCAAAACGGTTGGGGCTTCGATGAACACCAACCGCCGCAATTCTTGTTGATGTGCAATTTCTAAAAAAGCCTGACAACCCACTACTAACTGTTCCCAATTGTTGTCTAACGGCTGTACTTTAGCTCTGATGTAGCCTGTCATCTCATCGTAAGCTTCGGCAATGACAGCCTTAAATACCGCTAGTTTGTCGTTGAACTGGTGATACAACGCCCCACGAGTAATTCCTAAGTCGCTGATCATTTCCTCCGTTGTGGTGGCTGCATACCCTTTGGTGGCAAAGAGATACCGCGCTCGATCGAGAATTGCACGGCGAGTGCGTAGAGATTGCTCGGCTTTGGTCACTTTAGCGGACATGGCAGGCTGCTTGAATTAGACATACATACAGTCTGTATCTTGACAAAAACAAGTGAGTCTTCGTATGTTAGATACATACAGAGTGTATCTTTATATGAAAGCCTTCTTCAAGGAGACTGTATGCCAGTTGTCTTAAGCACTCGCAAAGCCACGATCGCAGATATTCCGTTTCTTGCCAGAATTGACTATGAAGCCTCTCTACCACCACTAGATCACTGCTTTTGGGAGGACATCTTGCAAGGCACCCAGACAGGCGCACTGCAATTTATCGAAGCAGTGCTGAGGGCAGAGGCTTCTAACTGGGGCAATGTGGCTGATTTCGTGATCTTAGAAGAGCAGGGAAAGCCAGTGGCAGCAGCAGCAGGCTACTCGCCAAATCCAGAAGATTACTGTCCGTTACGGCTATCCCTGCTTGATGAAATTGCCACGAATTTAGATTGGTCTAAAGAAACGATGACCACCTTTCAGGAGCGCTACCTACAACTCTGGGGTGGTGATCTACGACCGTTTTTCCTGACTCCCCAGGCACCCTGGATCATTGAAAATGTTGCCGTGTTACCAGAGGCGCGTGGTCGGGGATTGGGAAAGGCACTTCTCAAAGCTTTGCTGCAAGAGGGGCGATCGCAAGGGCACTCTCATGCTGGAATTATGGTGATCAACGGCAATGCTGTGGCTCGCCACACCTATGAATCCCTCGGATTCAAGGTTTACCAAACCTTTCACGCTGAGTATTTCAGCGACCAGTTTGACATCGACTTTCCAGGCGTGACAAAGTTCGGTCTTCGTCTTTAACCAAACAAAGTATTGTTTTGATGAATGAGCTTGGTTGCAAGAATGTCCCCTAAAAATCCAGTCGGCTATTTTGAAATTCCTGTCAACGACCTCGATCGCGCGATCCGCTTCTATACAGAAGTTTTTGGCTATGAATTCGAGCGAACAAGTGTGGACAGTAACGAGATGGCTTGGTTTCCCATCAATGAAGCTGCATCAGGCATTAGTGGAGCGTTAGCAAAAGGAGAAAGCTATGTTCCCAGCACGAAAGGAACGCTTGTCTATTTCAACACAGACAACATTGATCAAGTGTTATCCAGGGTGAACTCCAACGGAGGCAAAACCTTGTATCCAAAAACCTCGATCGGAGAGCTGGGTTGGGTAGCCGAGTTTGAAGACTCGGAGGGGAATCGGATTGCCCTATATTCGCAACAGGCTTAGAGTGCCGAAATTTTGAACTACTTTGAGGAAGCAGCGATGTTATTCAAAACAATCCTTGTAGCCGGTGCAAGTCGTGGGATTGGGCTGGCTGTGGCTGAACATTTGGTATCTCGATGCGATCGCTTGCTCAGCGTTTCTCGCACAGCCGCCCCAATCGGTGAGTGGATTCAAGCCGATTTGTCTGAGTTGGCAGGCGTGGAAACGGTAGCAAACACAATCGTAGATGATCCGTTAGATGCCTTGTTATACATGGGAGGAATGTGGGAAACACATGCATTTACCAACCAGTACAGCTTTGAAGATTGCTCTGATACAGACATTGCTCAAGTGATTGCCGTGAATCTAGTAGCGCCGATTCGGTTGGTGAAAGCCTTATTGCCTGCCCTATGTCGCTCTAATAATCCAAAAATTATTTTCATGGGTGCGCTCTCTGGTCGAGATAATTTCCCAGGACGGGAAGTTGCTAATAGCGCCTCTAAGTTTGGGTTGCGGGGTGTTGTGCATTCATTGCGGGAAGAATTGCGATCGCAGCGAATTGGTGTAACGATCATTAATCCTGGTAATGTTGGCACACCAGAAGTTCTGGCTGATCTGGCATCATCAGCCGGTCTATCTGGGGGTGAGGCAATTCCGCTGACCGATCTTTTGAAGATTAGACTTGTTGCTTTATAAAAGGTTCTGAAAGTGTTGCACAGACTGCCTTTCCCCTCCCTATCCGAGTTAAGCAGCTTCTAAGTAAAAGTTCCACAACCCAGCCGCTGTGAGCATGAGGTGATCA
>Ga0224722_1001027_pt1 | contig 15830 bp, 16 predicted proteins | sample Balambano_FR1_Me_FD_161646 | JGI IMG/M metagenome (GOLD analysis project Ga0224722, IMG submission 161646) | Freshwater sediment microbial communities from Lake Towuti, South Sulawesi, Indonesia - Balambano_FR1_MetaG | ecosystem: Environmental > Aquatic > Freshwater > Lake > Sediment | place... | reverse complement strand
GCGACGATCATCGCGGTCGCGGCAACCGCGATGATCGTCGCGGTGCCAAGCGCGAAGAGGAAGACGACGGCTTCATCGAAAAGCTGGTCCACATCAACCGCGTCTCCAAGACCGTGAAGGGCGGCAAGCGCTTCGGTTTTGCCGCGTTGGTCGTGGTCGGCGACGGGCAGGGCCGGGTCGGGTTCGGCCACGGCAAGGCCCGCGAAGTGCCCGAGGCGATCACCAAGGCGACCGCTTCGGCGCGCAAGAAGATGATACGCGTTCCGCTCAAGGAAGGCCGCACCCTGCACCATGACGGCAATGGCCGGTTCGGCGCGGGCAAGGTCACCGTGCGCACCGCGCCGCCGGGCACCGGCATCATCGCCGGGGGGCCCATGCGCGCCGTGTTCGAAAGCCTGGGCGTGGCCGATGTGGTGACCAAGTCGGTCGGCACCAGCAACCCCTACAACATGATCCGCGCTACCTTCGATGCGCTCACCGACCAGACGTCGCCGAAATCGGTGGCGCAGCGCCGGGGCAAGAAGGTTGCCGACCTCCTGGGTCGGGGCGGGGCCAGCGCGCTTGAGGCGGAAGCCGAAGCCGCGGCGATTGTGGAGTAATCCGACATGGCAACCATCAAGATCAAGCAGGTCGGTTCGCCGATCCGTCGTCCCGCCAGCCAGCGCCAGATCCTCATCGGTCTGGGGCTCAACAAGATGCACAAGATCGTCGAGCGTCAGGACACCCCCGAGGTGCGCGGCGCGATCGCCAAGATCCCGCATCTGGTGCAGGTGGTCGAATAAGATTGCCGGTCTTTCGTTGCTTTGCGAGGGCGGAAAATTTCCCGTCGATCGAGAAGGGACGAGTTCGCCGCTGGGGATTCTACACCACGCGGTGGGTGACAGCCAAGGACGCTGCCGACGCTGAGTTGGTTGCAATGAAGCTGTTGAGACGAGAATTTCGGCATCCACGAATTCTGGGCCGTCGTTTGCGAACGATAGTCTTTTTCGAGGAGGTCGATGAATCAAGGAAACCACCGGGCCGCCAAAGCGGTGCAACGTGGTTTCCGATGAATTGAATCAGCGCGAACAAAGCGAAAGCGAGTGCACACATGAAACTGAATGACATCCGCGACAACAGCGGCGCGCGCAAGGGCCGCATCCGGGTCGGGCGCGGGATCGGCTCGGGCAAGGGCAAGACCTCGGCGCGCGGCCAGAAGGGCCAAAAGGCGCGTTCGGGCGTCGCCATCAAGGGCTTTGAGGGCGGCCAGATGCCGCTCCACATGCGTCTGCCAAAGCGGGGCTTCAACAATCCCTTCGCCAAGGACTATGCCGAGGTGAACGTCGGGCTTGTCCAGAAGTTCATCGATGCAGGCAAGCTCGATGCGGGCGCGACCATCACCGAAGACGCGCTGCGGGCTGCTGGCCTCGTGCGCGGCGGCAAGGACGGCGTGCGGCTGCTCGGCAAGGGGGCCTTCACGGCTAGGGCGAGCTTTGCCGTCACCGGCGCGACCAAGGGCGCAATCGCCGCTGTCGAGGCGGCCGGCGGCAGCGTCGAGGTTGCCCCCGAGCCGACCCCCGAGCACGAAAAGAAGCTCGCGCGCCGCGATGCCAATCGTGCTGCCTCTACGGCGGCCAAGGCGAAGTAATCGACGAAAGGTTGTGCGCGGGGGTTCGACAAGCACCCTTGCGCTTCCTATTTACGCTCTCGCGCCCGCAAGTTCAGCGCGGCGCGCAACAGGATGGCCCGGATCGCCGACCCGAGCGGGCGAGTATCCGGGTCATGGGCTAGGATCGACACGACGACATGGCATCACGGGCCGATAACATCGCGAGCAACCTCAACCTCGGCAATTTCGCCAAGGCGACCGAGCTCAAGCAGCGCATCTGGTTCACCATCGGGGCGCTGATCGTGTTCCGGTTCCTGAGCTTCGTGCCGCTGCCCGGCGTCAACCCTCTGATCCTGAGCGAGCTTTACGACCAGACCCGCGGCGGCATCCTCGATTTGTTCAACACCTTTTCGGGCGGCAGCCTTGAACGGATGAGTTTGATCGCCTTGGGCGTGATGCCCTATATCACTGCCTCAATCGTGGTGCAGATGGCCTCGGCGCTCCACCCCACGCTCGCCGCGCTCAAGAAGGAAGGTGCGACCGGGCGGCAGAAGCTGAACCAGTACACCCGCTATGGCGCGGTGTTCCTGTGTGCGATCCAGGGCTATTTCCTTGCGGTCGGCCTTGAAAGCTTCGCCGCGCAGAACGGCCTCGCGGCGGTGGTCAACCCGGGATACATGTTCCGGATCGGCGCGGTCATCAGCTTGGTCGGCGGGACGATGTTCCTGTTGTGGCTTGGCGAGCAGATCACCAGCCGCGGGATCGGCAACGGGATCTCGCTGATCATCATGGCAGGGATCGTCGCCCAGTTCCCGACCTTCGCCACCAACCTTTTCGAAGGCGGGCGCACCGGGTCGATCGCCCCGTGGATCATCATCGCCTTCATCGCGATGGTGGTGGTGCTGATCTTGCTGATCTCGTTCATGGAACGCGCCCAGCGGCGGCTGCTGATCCAATATCCCAAGCGCGCCACCCAGCGCGGGATGATGCAGGCTGATCGTTCGCACCTCCCGCTCAAGATCAATACCGCAGGCGTGATCCCGCCGATCTTCGCCAGCTCGCTCTTGCTGCTGCCGCTGACGATCACCCAGTTTGCGGGCACCTCGATCGATACCAGCACCACCGGCGGCGCGATCCTCCAGCAGGTCAACCAATATCTTGCGCATGGTCAGCCGCTCTACATGGCGCTTTATGCGGTGGGGATTGTGTTCTTCTGTTTCTTCTACACCGCGGTCGTGTTCAACCCCGAGGAAACCGCCGACAACCTTAAGAAGAACGGCGGCTTTATCCCCGGCATCCGTCCGGGCAAGCGCACCGCGGACTATCTCGAATATGTCCTCACCCGCATCACCGTGATCGGCGCGATCTATCTGACCGTGGTCTGCGTGGTGCCCGAATACATGATCGCGCAGACCGGGATCCCGCTGTTCCTGGGCGGCACGTCGCTGCTGATCGTGGTCAATGTGACGGTCGACACGATCAGCCAGGTTCAGTCGCACCTGCTCGCGCATCAGTATGGCGACCTGATCAAGAAGGCCAAGCTCAAGGGCCGACTGCGCTGAGATCGGGTCCGAGTGGACTTGACGCGCCCGCACACATGGTCGAACCCGGAAGGCACAAAGGCGTCCGGCACGCAACCGGCGACGATAATGGGGGAGTGTTCGTGAACATCATTCTTCTTGGCCCGCCCGGTGCCGGCAAGGGCACGCAGAGCGCCGGGCTGGTCGAACGCCACGCGATGCGCCAGCTTTCCACCGGCGACATGCTCCGCGCCGCGGTCAAGGCGGGCACGCCTGTGGGCCTGCGCGCCAAGGAGGTGATGGAGCGCGGCGAGCTGGTCTCGGACGCGATCGTCTCTGATCTGATCGATGCCGAACTCGCCGCGATGGGGCCTGAAACCGGCGCAATCTTCGATGGCTACCCGCGCACCGCAGCGCAGGCCGATGCGCTCGATGCGATCCTTGCCCGCAATGGTCGCAGCCTCGATCATGTGATCGAGCTTCACGTCGACGAGGACGCGCTGGTGGCGCGGATCACCGGCCGATTTTCCTGCGGCAGTTGCGGCGCACTCTATCACGATACCGCCAACCCGCCTGTGACGGCCGGGGTGTGCGACGTGTGCGGCGGCACCGAATTCAAGCGCCGCCCCGACGACAACGAGGAAACCGTGCGGATGCGGATGCAGGAATACCGCGCCAAGACCGCGCCGATCCTGCCGGGCTACGAAGCGCGCGGGATCGTGTCGCGGGTCGACGGGATGGCGGCAATCGACAGGGTCGCCGCCGAGATCGACGCGATCCTGCGCGGCTCAGTTTGATCGGCGCGGCGCCGCGGCGTGCACAAGGACATGATTTAAGGAAAGGCCTGGCCGATGCCGCTCAACCCGAAATTGCCGCGTCTGGCGAGCGGTGCGCTGCTGTGGGCCGCGGCGTTCAGCGCAGCGCCGCTTGCCGCCGAAGTCAAGCTGCTGGGCGATAGCGGGTTCGTGTCGCGTCATGAAGTGATCGTCAGCGCTCAACCCACCGCCGTGTGGCTTGCGCTCATCAGTCCTTCGGGCTGGTGGCAGTCGCAGCATACCTGGTCGGGCGAGGCTGCAAACCTCACGCTCACCCCGCAGGCAGGCGGGTGCTTCTGCGAGCGCATTCCCGAGGTTGAAGAGCGCGGGCGCCTGACGCTCGAAGGCAGTGTCGAGCACATGCGCGTCGTCCAGGCCTATCCCGAACGCGCGCTCAGAATGCGCGGGGCGCTCGGTCCGCTGCAAAGCGAGCCGGTCGACGGCGTGCTCACCATCGTGATCAGCACGACCGAACAGGGCACGCGGATCGTGTGGGAATATAATGTCGGCGGGACGATGCGCTATGAATTGCCGGTGATCGCCACAGCGGTGGACGGGGTGATGGGCGCGCAGCTTGCCGCGCTCGCCAGCACGCTTGGGCCCGTGGCGATGCCGCAGGCGACTGCGCCGCTGCCGGGCGACGATCCGGCAACCGTTCCGCAGGCGGACGACGGCGCGCGCCCCGGCACCGCGCCCGCCCAGGCACCGCAGATAAAGCCTTCGGCGGTCGATGAGGCATTCGGCGATCTTGGTGACGGCCCGCCACGCTGAACGGCAAGTGGCTGATCTGCGGGTGGGTTTGTCCCGAGACCAGGCCTGATCGGCAAGCGGTTGACCTCGCCGCCGAATCGGCCTATGCGCGCCCCTCATTCGACATGCTCGAACCAAGTTCGGCAGGCATCGCCCCCGCGCGTGCCGACCGGACTTTTTGCCGTTTGCGAACCTTGCGCAATGCAGGGGGTGGCTCGGGCAAGCGATCATGTCGGTGGGTTGAGCGTTGAGATAGGGGTCGGGCCAAGGCACGCAAACCCCTGTGGAGCATGGAGAAATAAGTGGCTCGTATTGCCGGGGTCAATATCCCCACCAACAAGCGCGTGATCATCGCGCTGACCTATATTCACGGGATCGGCCGCACCACCGCCGTCCAGATTGCCGACAAGCTCGGTATTGCGCACACGGCCCGGGTGCAGGACCTCACAGATGAGGAAGTGCTGCGCATCCGTGAAACCATCGATGCCGATTTTACCGTCGAAGGCGATTTGCGTCGCCAGACCGCGATGAACATCAAGCGGCTGATGGATCTGCGTGCCTATCGCGGCCTGCGTCACCGCAACGGCCTGCCGGTGCGGGGCCAGCGCACTCACACCAACGCCCGTACCCGCAAGGGCAAGGCCAAGCCCATCGCGGGCAAGAAGAAGTAAGTGCAGGGCGGCTCAGCCGCTCACGCTTTTTCCTTCTGACGAGCTAGAGGACAGACATAATGGCACGCGAACCAGGCCGTATCCGGCGCCGTGACAAAAAGAACATCACCAGCGGCGTTGCCCACATCAACGCCAGCTTCAACAATACTATGATCACCATCACCGATGCCCAGGGCAATGCGATCAGCTGGTCGAGCGCCGGGATGATGGGGTTTAAGGGCAGCCGCAAATCGACGCCCTACGCCGCGCAGGTCGCTGCCGACGATGCAGGCAAGAAGGCCGCCGAGCACGGCGTGCGCACGCTCGAAGTTGAAGTGAAGGGCCCCGGATCGGGCCGCGAAAGCGCGCTGCGCGGGCTCGCGGCGGTGGGTTTCAACATCACCTCGATCCGCGATGTGACCCCGATCCCGCACAACGGGGTCCGTCCTTCGAAGCGCCGCCGCGTCTGATCCACCGGGTAGGGGCGGCTGCCAAGGCCGCTGCTGTCCGAACGGGTCCGATGCCGCGAGTTCGCAGCCCATCCGGCCCGCCCAGAAAGTGAACCGCCCCGCACCGGGCGAATTAGGGGAAATCCATGTCCGTCAACACGAAGAACTGGCAGGAACTCAAGAAACCCAACTCCCTCGAGATCAAGGATGGCGGTGACCGTTCGCGCAAGGTGACGTTTGTGGCCGAACCGCTTGAGCGCGGCTTTGGCCTTACGCTCGGCAACGCGCTGCGGCGGGTGCTGCTTTCAAGCCTTCAGGGCGCGGCGATTACCTCGATCAGGATCGAGAACGTGCTGCACGAATTCTCGTCGCTCGCCGGGGTTCGCGAAGACGTGACCGATATTGTGCTCAACGTGAAGCAGATCGCGCTCAAGATGGAGGGCGAGGGCCCCAAGCGGCTCCAGCTTTCGGCCACCGGCCCGGGCGAAGTGCGCGCCGGGGACATTGCGGTTACCGGTGATATCGAGGTGACCAACAAGGATCTGGTGATCTGCCATCTCGATGAAGGCGCGACGCTCAACATGGAGCTGACCGCCGACACCGGCAAGGGCTACTCGCCCGCAGTGCAGAACCGCCCCGCCGACGCGCCGATCGGGCTGATCCCGGTCGACTCGCTCTACTCGCCCGTGCGTCAGGTCAGCTACAAGGTTGAGAATGCGCGTGTCGGGCAGGAACTCGACTACGACAAGCTCTCGCTGACCGTCGAGACCGATGGCACCGTCACGCCCGAGGATGCGGTCGCCTATGCCGCGCGCATCCTGCAGGACCAGCTGACCTTGTTCGTCCACTTCGAGGACGGCATTCCGCAGCCGGTCGGCACGATGATCGGCCATGCGGTGCAACCTGAAGAAAGCGACGCCAACCAGCTCAACCGCTACCTCCTCAAGAAGGTCGATGAGCTGGAACTGTCGGTGCGCAGCGCCAATTGCCTCAAGAACGACAACATCATCTATATCGGCGATCTGGTCCAGAAGACCGAGGCCGAGATGCTGCGCACGCCGAATTTCGGGCGCAAGTCCTTGAACGAGATCAAGGAAGTGCTGTCCAGCATGGGTCTGCGCCTCGGCATGGACATCCCGGGCTGGCCGCCCGAGAACATCGAGGAAATGGCCAAGAAGCTTGAGCAGGAGTTGCTGGGTTAATGGTCCTCCCCCGGTGGGGGAGGAATAGGGCGAAGGTGACGGCCCCGACGGTCACCGGCACTGGGCTACCTGATACGGGCCCTTTTCGAACGGAGTAAAAATTATGCGTCACGGTATTTCGCACCGCAAACTGGGCCGCAAGACCGGCCACCGCAACGCGCTGCTGCGCAACCTTGCGGCCGCGCTGATCAAGCACGAGCAGATCACCACCACCTTGCCCAAGGCCAAGGAACTGCGGCCCTATGTCGAAAAGCTGATCACGCTCGCCAAGCGTGGCGGGCTTTCGAACCGCCGTCTCGCGATGAGCCGGTTGGGTGACGAGACCCAACTCAAGAAGCTGTTCGAGGTTCTGGCTGAACGCTATGCCGACCGCGACGGCGGCTACACCCGTGTGCTGCGCGCAGGCGTCCGCGCAGGCGACGCCGTGCAGATGGCGATCATCGAACTGGTCGACCGCGACGAGGATGCCAAGGGTCAGGATTCGGGCCCGGTGCAGACCGACGAAGAATACGAAGACGCGTAGGGCGCTCGATTGCAGCGATAAAGGCAGGGGCCGGGGGCAGCAATGCTTCCGGCCCTTTTCGTTTGATACGACATGTTGTTCATCAAAGTGGCGACAATTATTAACAAAACCTGCCGATCCGATTCAGCTTCGCCACAGTGCGAATCGCGCAAAACGTCTTCGTCACCCGAGGCAATCCCGCCAGCGGTGCCAGACGAGGAATGTTTCGATGACCACCAAGACCAACCGGCAGGGCTCCGGCAAAACCGCCCGGATCGTCCTCGGCGCGGTCGCGGCGAGCGCGTTGACGGCGGCCTCTGCCACCCCGGCACTGGCCAATGACCACCGCGATCACCGCGGAATCAGCGCCGGTGAAATCATCGCAGGCGCGGTGGTGATCGGCGGGATCGCCGCGCTCGCAGGCGCATTCGACGGCGACCGCTACGACCGCCGCCACGACTATCGTGATCGCGGCTATCGCGGCGGCTATGGCTTTGCCGGCGGCCCGCGCGCGGCGGTAGATCGCTGCGTGCACGCGGCGGAAAACCAGGCGCGGCGCTTTGGCGGTTACCGCTTTGCCGATGTGACCCAGGTGCGCGACATTGATCGCACCCGTGACGGGTTTCGGGTCCGCGGCCGGATCGAAGTGCAGGGCGGTTATGGCTATCACGGCCGCGGATATGATCGCGGCAGCTTCACCTGCCGCATCGACGGGCGCGGCACACCTTGGATCGATTTTGACGGCATCCGCGGTCTTCGCTGACCCTCATCAGCCGGGCGCGATGACCCTCTGACCTGGACTGCCCCGACGGCGCGAATGCAGCCGCCGGGGTGGTCGTCAAATCGCAGAGTCCGGGAGCGGTTCAGCCGCGCGCAAGCCTCTAACGGCTAGGCGCAGCACTATTGGGGCGATCGGTGGGCGCTCGTTGCAACAGGAGGGAGCTGCCATGGCTCTTCGCTTACCCGCGCTTGCACTCGCCGGTGCCGTTTCCGCCGCCGCTTTGTCGGCCAACCCTGCTGCGGCTGCCGCCACCAGCACGATTGCTGCACCGACGCTGCCCCCGCCGTTGGTTGCTCTGGGGGCCAGCCGGTTCGATCCAGCGGAGATGCGGGCCGACTGGGGCTGCCGCTGGGGATGCGGCTGGGGACACCGCCACTATCGCCACCGGCACAACCGGGTTGACGCGGGCGACGTGATCCTTGGCGCGGTCATCATTGGCGGGATCGCCGCAATCGCCAGTTCCAGCAATCGCCGCCAACGCGACCGCGATGTCGTGATCGTCGAACGCGACGTGCGCGATCGCGACTGGCGGGACGACAACCGCCGCTATGACGACCGTCGCGATGATCGTCGGCCTGCGCCGCGCGGCAGCGGGGCTGCGGGATTGGACAATGCGGTCAACCTGTGTCTCGACAGGATCGAACGCGATGTGCGGGTCGACAGCGTCGACAATGTCGAACGCACCGGTTCGGGCTGGCTGATCAGCGGAGGCCTGTTCAACGGTGAGCCGTTCCAGTGCCGGATCGGCAATAGCGGTCAGATCGAAGGTATCGATTACGGCAATGCGATGCCAGGCGGAGGTTTTACAGGCAGCGGGCTCGGCACCGACGCGCGCAGCGATGGGCAGTGGGACGACCAGCGCTATACCAGCGCGCGCAGGGCGGTGGGCGGGTTGGTTCGCCCCGATATCGCCGTGCAGGAAGCTGCGACGACTGCGCCACGCGGGCAGTCGGCTCAGGCGGAGCGGATGCCGGCCTATCCGGGCGGCCCGATCCCCGGCGAAGACATTCCCGAAACCATCGACGGCGATCTCTAGGGCTGGGGCGGATGCGGCGTTACCCGCCGCTCCGCCCGTAGCCCGGCAATCCCCATTCCCACCGGATCGCCGCACTGCGCAGAGCAAATCCGGCTGCGAAGGCTACCGTCCACACCGCGGCATCAGGCAGTCCGGTGAACGGCGCGGTGATCGTGCCTGCCGCAGTCAGACCGGCGCTCAAGGCGGCAATGGTGACGTAGAGTTCGGGTTGCATGATGATCGAGGGACGGCCTGCCACGACATCGCGGATGATACCGCCCACGCAGCCGGTAATCACTCCCATCAAGGCCGCAGGCACAGGGGGCACGCCATAGGCCAGCGCCTTGGCACTGCCGAGCACAGCATAGGCGGCCAATCCCGCCCCATCGGCGTAAGCGAAGCCCTTGCCCTGCCACCACCGGACCGGCGTGAACCACGCGATCAGCGCGGTGCCGAGGCACACCGAGGCGACCCATGGATCGGTGATCCAGAACACCGGCGCTCCGATCAAGAGATCGCGCAAGGTGCCTCCGCCAACGCCCGTTACCAGCGCGAAAAACGCCATGGTGACAAATGTCTGTTTGAGCCGCGCGGCGAGCACCGCGCCGGAAAGTGCGAAAAGCGCGATCCCGGCGACATCGAGCAGGTCGAGGATCGGAGTGAGGACTGTCGGCGTCATGAGTCCGGCCTCGCCGCGACCCGGGCGCGGCGGCGCCGGAACATCAGCACGCAGCCGATCACCGCGCCGCTGAGCGACAATGCCGCAAAGCTGATCAGCACCGGGTGGCTGGTATCCTCGCGCTCCGACAGGTCCATGATGTGCAGGCCCCAGGCGATGTCGAAGGCCCGCCACCAGCGGGTGCGCACCGCCTCGATCGCGCCGGTATTGCGCCCGACATAGACGTTCGTCCCCTCAGCAAGCCGGACCTGCCACACATCGAGCGGTCGACGAAAGTCGAAAGGTGTGCTGTCGGCCGGGAACAGCGTAATGCGCTCCACCCGGTCGCCGCCGATGATCGATTGCGCAACCAGCGCTCGGGCATCCGCTGCGTCGAGCGGGGGGAGCGGCGTTCCGCTGGCGAAATCGACCCTGCTAACCTCGCCGCCTTGCGTGGTGAGGATCGCCACCGCGCGCCCGTCCTGCATCGTCACGCGCATCTCGGCGAGCGCAGCATCGGGCGCGGCGATGGCGCTGCCGGGGATGACAAGCGCAGGCGAGGGCGCCGTGCGCCGCAGGTGATCGCCGCGCACCTCGTCGATCGGGCGGGAGACCATGAGGAGGCCGGTGGCAAGCCACATCACGATCGGCACGCCCACCAGCCAGCCCAGCCAGATGTGCCACTGGGCGAGGGTGCGCATCGTCGATCTTGCCATGGATCGGCCCATGGCGAAGCAGGATCAACCGTGCAAGATGGTGCCGATGTTTTGCGCCGCAGCGATGCAATCCAGATCGGCCCAGCGCGGCCCGATCACCTGCATCCCGCATGGGAGTTCGGCACCAAGATAGCTGGCACTGCCGATCGGCAGGACCGTGGCCGGCAGGTCCGGAAAGGTCACAAGGCCCGCCCAGGCGAGCGCATTGCCGCCCGGTTCTTCTACGCCGTTGATTGTCAGCGTGCCGCGAAACACCGCTTCATCACGGTGCGGCATTGCCAGCACCGGGGCGGGCGGGGCGAGAAGGAAATCATAGGTTTCGAAAAGTGCCGCCCATTGCGCGGCATTGGCGGCCTGCGCATCGAGAAGATCGAACCAGTCGCTCGCGCTCGCGCGCTTGCCATCGGGCGCAGGCGCGCCGCGCGCCAGCACGATGTTCATCATCTTGAGATAATGGCGCTGTTGCTGCGCCTGATCGGGGAGCAGATCGCTCGCCCGGTCGATCCGCACCCCGGCCCGGGCGAGGCTCTCAAGCGCGGCCTCGGTCGGCTCCAGCACGCTCGTATCGACCGGGGCACCGGGAAGCTGGGTGACTGCGAGCAGGCGGCACTCGGACAACCGCTTCGCGCGTGGGCGCAGCGGCACTTCGGCGCCGACCTCGGTCAGCACGGCAAGATCGGGCGCATTGCGTGCGAAGGGACCGGCAATGCTGAGCGGGCTGTCGTGGGCCGCAACGAACCCGGCACGGCGCGCCATCGCCGGGTGATCGTGCCCGTGCTTGGGGACGAGGCCCCAGGTGGTCTTGTGCGCCCACACCCCGCAGAAATGGGCCGGCACCCGCACCGATCCGCCGATGTCGGTGCCGTAGTCGCACGCCACCATTCCGCTCGCGACCGCAGCCGCGCTGCCGCCCGACGATCCGCCGGGCGAGCGCGCCGGATCATGCGGGTTCGAGGTGCGGCCATAGACCGGGTTGAAGCTCTGCCAATCGGTGAGGTCGACCGGCACATTGGTCTTGCCGATGATGATCGCGCCCGCAGCCTTCAATCGCTGCACCAGCACCGCATCTTTCGCTGCAACCTGATCTGCGAACCGGGGATGGCCCCATGAGGTCGGCAGCCCGGCCACATCGAAGCTTTCCTTGATCGTCATCGGCACGCCGAACAACGGCCGGTTGTCGGCAGGCGCGTGCCGGTCCATGGCCTTGGCGACTTCGTAGGCACGATCGAAATCTGGGACCGCCAGTGCATCGATCCGGGCGTCGCACTCCGCGATCCGCGAGATCGCGGCATCGACCGCTTCGAGCGCGCTGATCTCGCGGGCGCGGATGGCGGCCGCGGTGGCAAGGGCGCCGGGCTGATCGGTAAGTTTCGGATAAGTCATCGCCAGCGGTTCCTGTTGCGCTCCGCACGCCGGTTTATCCTCTCGGCGCGGGCGGCAAAAGGGTGGCTTGAAACCTGGCTGTTCAATTCAGCCGCCGCAGCCGCGCATCGAGCCGGGCGGTCAGGTCGACGGGCAGGTAAAGCCCCTCGCCATGCGCGGCGATCACCCCGGTCTCGATCGTTTCGATGGTGATCGCATAATCGGCCACTTGCCCTTCGCGCTGCGCGACGGCGCGGTCGATCTTGGCGCGCAGCCTGGCGAAATCATTCTCGAAGTTCTGGCGAAGCGCAGTGGTGATGGTATCCCTGAATTCGGGCGCATTGGCGAGCGCAAACAGGAAATCCTGGCCGATGACATCGGTATCGCCGGTAATCGCTACCTCCTCTAAGCCGACCACCCGCGATCCGGGTTCGTTGACCGGTCGCGCAGTCAGCCAGATCCTGCCTTTCGCCGCTTTGATCAAGGGAAGGTCCGACGTGGCCGTGAACGCCGCGCCGACCGCGATCCGGCCGCCTGCGGTGCCATAGACCTCGATGTCCGCGAAACTTGCGGTCACCGACCCGTAATCCTCGATCACAAAGGGCTGCGCGGAGCGCTTCGCCAGCGCCCTTTCAATCACCGGTTCGAGCACGGCATAATCGGCCACCACCGGTACGTGCAGCACCGATTTCGTTGCCGACTTTGCACGCCGAGCTAGCGGCGGCAGCGCCGCTGGGGTGACGGGTTCGGGTCTGGTTCCGACGAAGGTCTCGAGCAGTGCCTCGAGCCCGAGCCGCAGGGTCAATTGGCGCCCCGCCACGTCATACCCGCCGAAACTGAATTGCTGCGGGGTCAGCTGGCCCCACACTTCCGGATTTTCGCGGTTGAGGCTCAACACCTGATGCGCCTCGCGCCACGCGCTCGTGGCAAAGGCCTTGAGCGGCAGCCGCGCAAGTTCGCGGGCGATGATCCGTTCAAGATCGCGCTTGACCGGACGCAGTTCGCGGTCGGCCTGACTGGTAAAGGTGATCCGCCGCCCGAGGAAATCAATCCCCGGGGCACGGGTCCAGCGGTAATCGATCCGGGTGTCGCCCTTGAGCTGCCAGTCGGAGGCAAGATCCAGGTTGAGCGACAGCGCCACCTCGGCTGAACCGGTCCCGGTCTCGCCTTTGAGGATGCCCGCCACATCGCGCGCCGCCAGCGTACCGGTGACCGGCATCGTCACCGTCAGCGCCTGCCCGCGGCCGGTCAGCTTCAGCCGCCCGCGCGTCACCTTCCCGACAATGCGGCACTTGATCTTGGGCGACTTGACCCTGACGATCGCGAGATCGACCTTGCGCGACGCCACGCATTCGCTGTTTGGACGATCAATCTGCCACAAGGTGCGCGGCAGCTCGCGTTCAAGCGCGCGTTCGAGATCGGCCAGATCGACCTTGAGATCGACTGCGATTTGCGAGGCTTCGAGGGGAAAGGTGATCGCATCGGTGGCACGGGGCGGGGCGGTAGAGGCCGTTTCAGCACGGCTACCGCAGGCCGCCAGCATCAGTGCTGCGGCGGGAAGCAGCGCTGCGATCAGCCTTGTGCTGAGCCTGCCCAACTCGACTACCCCGCCACAAGATCACATGTGGATCGGCTTGCCGGTCACCGCCATCGCCGCTTCCTTGAAGGCTTCGGCGTGGGTCGGGTGGGCGTGGCAGGTATAGGCGATATCCTCGCTGGTCGCGCCGAACTCCATCGCCTGCGCCGCCTGCGCGATCATCGTGCCTGCAAGGGAGTTTATCATCCAGACGCCGACCACCCGGTCGGTCTGGGCGTCAGCGATCACCTTGACGAAGCCGTCGGTGTCGCGGTTGGCCTTGGCGCGCGAGTTTGCCATCATCGGGAACTTGCCGACCTTGACAGCAAGGCCGCGCTCCTTGGCCTCTTCCTCGGTGATGCCGACCCCGGCGATTTCGGGCGCGGTGTAGACCACGCTCGGGATCACATCGTGGTTGACGATGCCGGTCAGCCCGGCGATGTTCTCGGCGACCGCGATGCCTTCATCTTCGGCCTTGTGCGCAAGCATCGGGCCGGGGACAACATCGCCGATTGCCCAGATGCCGGGGACGGTAGTGGCGAAATCGTGGTCGATCTCGATCTGGCCGCGATTGTTGGTGGCAAGCCCCGCCTTCTCGAGCGCAAGGCCGTCGGTGTTGGCGCGGCGGCCGATCGCGACCAGCACGTGGCTCGCGGTGAGGGTCTGCGCTCCGCCGCCCGCCGCCGGTTCGACGGTAAGGGTGACGGTCTTGCCCTCGATCACCGCGCCGGTGGCCTTGTGGCCGAGCATCATGTCCATGCCCTGCTTCTTGAAGATTTTCTGCGCCTCTTTGCGCACCTCGCCGTCCATGCCGGGAAGCAGCTGGTCGAGGAACTCGATCACGGTGACCTTGGCACCAAGGCGCCGCCACACCGAGCCAAGCTCCAGCCCGATCACGCCGCCGCCGATCACGACAAGGTGATCGGGCACTTCATCGAGATCGAGCGCGCCGGTGCTGTCGACGATCCGCTTGCCCGCGTTGTCCACGGGAACGCCCGGGAGCGGCGTCACCGAGGAGCCGGTAGCGATCACGATATCCTTGGCGGTGACCTTCTCGCCCGCCACATCGACGGTATGCGCGTCTTCGAAGGCCGCGTGGCCCTTGAGCCAGGTGACCTTGTTCTTCTTGAACAGGAATTCGATTCCCCTCGTCAGCTCACCCACAGCCTTGGTCTTTTCGGCCATCATCTTGCCGAGGTCCAAAGTCGGAGTGGCGGTGATGCCCCAGGTGGCAAAGTGCCCGCCCGCAGCCTCCTCGAACAGTTCTGAGCCATGCAGCAGCGCCTTGGAAGGAATGCATCCGACATTAAGGCAGGTGCCCCCGAGCGTCGCGCGGCTTTCGACGCAGGCGGTCTTCAGCCCCAACTGCGCCGCGCGGATCGCCGCGACATATCCGCCGGGGCCGGCACCGATGACAAGGACGTCGTAATCGTAGGAATGGCTCATGGGTCTTCTCTGAGAAGCGGGAAAGGCAGGCTTTAAAGGTCGATCAGCATCCGGGTGGGGTCCTCGATCGCATCCTTGATGATCTTGAGCGCGGTCACCGCCTCGCGTCCGTCGATCAGGCGGTGGTCATAGGACAGCGCGAGATACATCATCGGGCGGATCACGATCTGGCCATTGCGCACCACCGGACGGTCCTCGATGCGGTGGAGGCCCAGCACCGCGCTCTGCGGCGGGTTGATGATCGGGGTGCTCATCAGCGAGCCAAATACCCCGCCATTCGAGATGGTGAAGGTGCCGCCCTGCATGTCTTCCATCTTGAGCGTGCCGTCCTTGGCGCGCTTGCCGAAATCGGCGATGTCTTGCTCGATGCGGGCAAAGCCCTTTTTGTCGGCATCGCGGATCACGGGGACGACAAGGCCGTTGGGGGCGGAGACCGCCACCGAGATATCGACATAGTCGTGGTAGATGATCTCGTCGCCATCGATATAGGCGTTGACGGCGGGCACGTCCTTCAGCGCAAGGCAGGCGGCCTTGGCGAAGAAGCCCATGAAGCCCAGGCGAATGTCGTGCTTCTTGGCGAACAGGTCCTTGTACTTGTCGCGCGCTTCGATGACCGCGCTCATGTCGACATCGTTGAAGGTGGTGAGCAGCGCAGCGGTGTCCTGCGCGCTCTTCAGCCGCTTGGCGATGGTCTGGCGCATGCGGGTCATCTTGACCCGCTCTTCGCCCCTGGTTCCGATGGGCGCGCCGCCGCTCGCCACGGGGGCGGCGGCGCGCCCATCGGAACCAGGGGCGAAGAG
>Ga0224722_1001026_pt1 | contig 15834 bp, 11 predicted proteins | sample Balambano_FR1_Me_FD_161646 | JGI IMG/M metagenome (GOLD analysis project Ga0224722, IMG submission 161646) | Freshwater sediment microbial communities from Lake Towuti, South Sulawesi, Indonesia - Balambano_FR1_MetaG | ecosystem: Environmental > Aquatic > Freshwater > Lake > Sediment | place... | reverse complement strand
ATGCCATAGAGGGCACACTCATCACCCTGGATGGCCAAACACTTCTGGTAGACACAGCGCCCGCTGATGTCAGCGTGGTTCACGCCGGCCAGATGATCTTGCGGTACGCCGTAGTCTATCTGGGGCGTTCATACCATGCCATCGTCCCTGAACTGATTGCGATGGATACGGGCGGCGGCTACAGCGGCGAGGAAGCGTGGGATTTCCTGATCAACAAAAGCAATCTGTTCCCGCGAGCGGATGTAATTGGCTATCGTGAGGATGGTGAGGAGGACATGGTTACCGTCAAGTCGCTCGACCTGGCCGCACCTGTGCGCACATTTGTTTACGCAGATGAGAACTCGCGCAGGCCAATTGGCGTTCTCAGCGCTATTGTCATGCAGGACACCAGCCAACTGCCACAGCGCGCGCTGGACTACTGCGCACACTATGCGACACTGGCTGACTGGTACGGGCGACAATGAGCGATCATGATGACATCTTCGCCGATGACTGGCCGCCTGATCACCGATCAGGCGTGGTTGCTGTGGTTGGGCGGCCAAATGTAGGCAAATCCTCGCTGATCAACGCTGTTCTTGGGCAGAAGATCGCTATTGCTACTCCCAAACCACAGACCACACGCCGCCAGCAGCTTGGTATCTATACCACCTCACAGGCGCAGATTCTATTCGTTGACACCCCCGGCATTCACAAACCGCATAACAGGCTGGGTGAATACATGCTGGGCGCCGCTGAGGCGGCTCTTAAGGACGCAGATGCCATCGTTTGGATTATCGACGCAAGCGACAAACCGCAGGCCGGAGATCAGTATATTGCTGAGAGACTGACGGCCATGAAAGTGGCGGCGCCTGTCCTGCTGGTGCTGAACAAGGTTGATCTGCTGAAGGGCTTTGTCGACTTTACTGAACATGTGGCGCTGGCGCCCAATGCCAGAGTGCTGCATGTTAGTGCGTTAACAGGTAAAGGCGTGCAGACGCTGTGTGACGAACTGGCAGCTTTGCTGCCCGTGGGGCCGCGCTACTACCCGGTAGATCAGCTCAGCGATCAGAATATGCGCTTCATTGCAGCAGAAATCATCCGCGAGAAGATCATCAACAACACCGACAAGGAAGTTCCTCACAGCGTCGCTGTCGAAATCGACGGCTACCGTGAAGAGCAGGAACGGGTTGTCATCTCAGCGATTATCTACGTAGAGCGTGAATCACAACGTGGTATTCTGGTGGGACGAAACGGATCCATGATCAAAAAGATCGGCACTGAGGCGCGTATGGAAATCGTCGGCCAGGTAAATACCGCTGTACACCTGGATTTGCGGGTGAAGGTGCTGACGAACTGGCGCGATGATGAAGCCCTGATGCGCCGTGTAGGCTACCGCAAAGCTAAGGGCGAAGAAGAATAGACCTGGCCTGCTCTACATCCCGGTGCAATTGGGCCATCAGCGCGTCGACGCCATCAAATTTTTGCTCGCTTCGCAGCCTGGCAGTAAACGAGATCGTCAGATTTTCTCCGTAAATGTCACCAGAAAAATCAAGCAGGTGCGGTTCCACACGCATTCGCTGGCCATCAAAGGTCGGGCGCACCCCAATATTGGTAACAGCAGCATAGCGCAGGCCGCGCACTTCTGCCCAACCAGCATATACCCCCAGTGCTGGGATGACCTGCTCGTCCCACACAGCCAGATTCGCGGTGGGGAACCCCAGCAGTCGCCCACGCTGATCACCCTGCACAACGCTGCCACGCAGGCTGTAAGGACGCGCGAGCCACTCAGCCGCTGTTTCAACGTCGCCAGCCTCCAGCAGCCTGCGCAGCTGCGTGCTGCTGATAATTGTTCCATCACCTGCCTCGGTCACCACATCCACTGTAGAAACGTCAAAGCCGTGCGCAGCGCCCTGGGCACGCAGAAATGCCAAATCACCTTCGCGCCGGTAGCCCAGCGCAAAGTCTGGCCCTACCCACAACGCACTGAGTTGCAGATGTGTGCGCAGGCTTTCAACAAAAGCCTGGGCTCTCATCTGGCGCAGGGCATTATTAAAAGGTTGCGTGACAACCACATCAACACCCATCGCCAGCAGCATGTCAGCGCGCTCTTCAGGCGACATCAGATAGTAGCGACCTTTGATTCCGTGCAGCACAGCATCCGGATGTGGGAAGAAAGTCAGCACAACAGCCAGTCTGTCAGTGGTTCTGGCCGCGTCTACCAGGGCACGAATGAGGCGCTGATGCCCGATATGAATACCATCGAACACGCCAATCGTCACAATGGAGGGTTTCTCAAGCTTCGTCGCTTCCAGGCCGAGTGTGTGGGTCATACGTGAAAAACCTTCACAGGTTTCAGAAGTTGATCTTCTTCCTTCAGCAATGCCACCACTACGTCGCCGGGCCCAAAGCCAACGATGGTATCGGACGTCGCGCCGCCGCCCAACGCCGGGCGCCAGGGCACAGCGCGACCATGCGACAAATCCCGCACCTCATCAGCAGTGAGCCAGATGTGTCGCAGATGTGTCAGCGCCCGTACGGGCGGCACAAGGATTTCGGGCAGCATGTGCGCTGTCAGCCCTTGCAGTTTAATCGCGTCGCTCAGGTGGAAAGCACCGCTGCGCGTGCGCACCAGGCCCGCCAGATGGGCCCCCACACCCAGCATCTCCCCAAGATCATAAGCAAGGCTGCGGATATAGGTGCCGCTGCCGCACGTAACATCCAGGACGGCCTCAGTGCCGTTCATGCTCACCACCTCAATGCGCTCTATATAGACTTCGCGCGGTTCCAACTGTAAGGCTTCGCCTTTGCGGGCCAGTTCGTACAACTTTCTGCCGTCTTTCTTGATGGCGCTGTACGCGGGCGGCACCTGCCTGATATGGCCGATAAAGGCCTCAAGAGCACGCTGAACGGCTTCCTTTGTCAGATGATCTGCCGGATGTGTGCGCACCACCTGCCCTTCACCGTCGTAGGTATCGGTTACAACACCAAAACCCACAGTTGCGCGGTACTCCTTAGTCGTGCGCATGACAAAGTCGCTTAGGCGCGTTGCTGCCCCCACACAGAGCACAAGGACGCCGCTGGCCAGCGGATCCAGCGTACCCGCATGCCCCACTTTCAGATTGCTGTCTACAGGGCGCAGCGCACGGCGCACAAGGTTTACCACATCGTGGCTTGTCATGCCCAGAGGCTTGTCTATATTCAGGAAGCCGCTAAACAATGTCCAGTCTGCCTTTGCTGGCCGCTGAGTGCAGCAGCGGGATGACACGACTCATTACGTCCGCCAGGGTACCATTAATGGTTGCGCCGGCGGCTTGTATGTGCCCGCCACCCCCAAAGGCTACAGCCACACCCGCAACGTCGTAACCGCGCTTGGCACGCAGGCTAAGGCCAACCTGCCCACCAGCCCGCTCCTTAAAAACGCAGGCAACCCGCGCGTCCTCAACATTGATGAGGAACTGCACAAGGCCTGCATCCGTCGTGTCATCCATCCCTACTGCCTGGGCGTCCGCCAGTGTAACTACCGCTGTGATCACTTGGCCATCAAGGCTGGCACCCGGCAGCGTGCGCTTCCAAAGCTCAAATTCTGAGGACGTCTTGCTTTCCAGCGCACGCGCCGTGACTTCTGTCAGCGATGCGCCGCGCCGCATAAGGTGCATGGCAATTTCAAGGGTGCGGGCGCTGGTACTGCTGGTTCTGAAACCCTGAGAATCTGTAACGATACCCGTAAGCAAAGGAAGCGCCACATCACGGTCATAGTGCACTCCCAGATACTCCCACCAGTCAAAGGCAACCTCAGCAGCGCTGACTGCCTGGGGATATACCAGCGGCACATCCCCAAAGAGTGGGTTTGTGGGGTGATGGTCAATGTTGATGACAGCAGCCGCGTGGGCCAGCGCGTATTCGCCCACTTGCCCAGCGCGCGTCTCATCGGCCACATCAGTGGTGATGCACAAATCCCACTGGCCGGCATCAAGTGAGCTGACGACGTTTTCAGCCCCCGGCAGAAATTGCAGATACGCAGGCACACCCTCATCAACAGCGCAAATCACTTCTTTGCCCATTGTCCTGATCTGATTGCCGAGACCCAGCATGGATCCGATCGCATCGCCATCGGGCCTGGGGTGCGTCACAATTACGATGCTGCGTGCAGACATCAGAAGGTTGGTCGCTTCAATCCAGTTCGTCATCCTCGCCCTCAACATCAGCCGGATCCGGCGCTGGAATTTCCAGCGAGTCTATAATCTGGTTCAGACGTTCGCCGTGTTCCAGTGTTGTATCCCAGCGAAAGTGCAGTTCTGGGGTGTTGCGCAGCCGAATATGTTTGCCCGTTTCACGGCGCAGAAAACCAGACGCACGCCGCAGCGCCTCCATGACTTCGCCCTGACGACTTTCATCTCCCAAAGCGTTGACATACACAGTAGCAAACATCAGCTCATTATCCAGCGTAACATCTGTAATGGTAACGTTCTGCAAGCGCGGGTCACTCACATCACGGCGTATGAGAGTGCTGAGGATTTCGCGGATGCGCTCGTTCATCCTGCTGCGTTTCACACTCATGCTAGTTTACGCGCTCCATGACAAAGCACTCGATGACATCACCTTCTTCAAAGTCGTTGAAACCATTCAGGCTGATGCCACATTCGAAACCCGTGCGCACTTCACGCACATCATCGCTGAAGCGTTTAAGGTTGCTGATGCCAGCGTTTTCGACAATCACCTTCCCGCCACGCACCACACGGGCGCGTGCATTACGCCGGATTTCACCCTCCAGCACATAACTGCCTGCAATGGTGCCCACGCGTGAAATTCTGAAGAGCGCGCGCACCTCTGCCTTGCCTATTGTCCGCGCCTCGAACTTTGGATCCAGCATGCCCTTCAGCGCCATCTCAACATCTTCGAACAGCTTGTAGATGATGCTGTACTTGCGTACATCCACCTTCTGAATAGCTGCACTGCGCTCTGCACCGCCGCCAAAATCCACGTTGAACGCCAGAATGATCGCTTTGGATGCGCTGGCAAGCATAACGTCAGCCTCACTGACGTTACCCGCTTCTGCGGCCAGAATGCGCACGCGGATGCCCTCCTCGTTCTGCTCGCTCATGTCCTTGATCGTATCGACGATAGGCTGAAGCGACCCCTGCACATCCACCTTGATGATGAGGTTGAGTTCCTTCTTTTCAGCCGACTGAATATTGGCGTAGAGATCTTCCAGCGTAAAGGTGCGGGCGGGGAGGGCGGCCCCGGCTTTTTCTACGTCGAGGCGTTCCTGCACGATGGCGCGCGCCTCACGTTCGTTTTTCACCGTTTCAAAGCGTTCCCCAGGCACAGCAGGCTCATTCAAACCCAGAACCTCAACTGGCGTGGAGGGTGGCGCTTCCTTCACCTGCTTGCCATTCTCGTCATAAAGAGCACGCAGGCGCCCATATGACTTGCCTACCAGAACGACATCCCCTGGGCGAAGCGTGCCATTCTGCACCAGCAGCGTCGCCATAGAGCCACGACTCTTATCAACCCGGCTTTCTATCACCACACCGCGCGGCAAACCTTTTGGGTTCGCGACAAACTTGGCTTCATCGGCTACCAACAGAATGGCCTCCAGAAGGTCGGCAATGCCCTGCTTCTTCAGCGAGTTCACCGGGATCATGATGGTATCGCCGTCCCAGTCATCAGGCACCAGTTCCAGCTCTGAGAGCTGCTGCTTGACGCGATCCACATTGGCATTTGGACGATCAACTTTGGTAATGGCCACGATGACAGGAATGTTGGCAGCCCGCACATGATTGATGGCTTCGCGCGTTGTGGGCATCACGCCATCATCAGCCGCTACAACCAGGATCGCAATATCAGCGCTGCTGCTGCCACGGGCGCGCATAGCGGTAAACGCCTCGTGACCAGGTGTATCGAGGAATGTGATGTAGCGTCCATTGTGCTGCACACGGTATGCGCCGATATGCTGGGTGATGCCCCCCGCTTCACCCGCAGCGATTGAAGTTGACCGAATCGTATCCAGCAGGGTGGTCTTGCCGTGGTCAACATGTCCTAGTATGGTGACGATAGGAGGACGCGGCATGAGGTTTTCCTGCTTCTCGCCGCTGTAGATTTCGTCGAACTTGCGGGTAACCTCAGCCTGGCGGGCTGCCTCTGCTTCCTGTGCAGCAACAGCGCTGGAAGATTGGGCTTCATAACCCATCTCTTCAATCACAATGGCGGCTGTGTCAAAATCGATCTGCTGATTGATCGAGACCATCGTGCCGTTGGCAATGAGTTTTTTCATCACCTCAATCGGGCTGGCCTTTATCAGATCAGCCAGCTCGCGCACGGTCAGAAAATCGGGGACAAGAACTATCTGTTTTTCGTTTGCCATGCCACTTCTCCATCCACATTATCTGGATGAGGCAGGGCAAACCTACCCTACCTCATCGCTGGTTATTGAACGCGCTCATAAGACGTGTTGCCGCAGTCGTTCGCGATCTTCCGCAGATACAGAAGTACGCAAAGCATTGTTAAGCACGTCCGTTTCGGCAGCTTTTCGCCAGCAGTCAGGGTTATCGCACACATATGCGCCCCGGCCATTGGCTTTACCTGTGAGGTCGATCATTACGCCTGCCTCTGTACGCACGATCCGCGTAAGCGTGCGTTTGCCTGCCTTTTCACGGCAGACAACACACATGCGAACCGGCACATGCTTGGGCCTGGTGTTCATTCACAGACTCTAGAACTCAAACTCATCCCAACCACCCCGCTTGTTACGGTTACCCTTGCGCTGACGGCGCGTGCGCACTTCTCCGCTGTCCTCATCATAGACAAGCTGGCGCTTCTTCTTCTTGGCCGAGCGTTTTTCGCCGTCTTCGTCAGTCTCTTCGTCATCCTCAACCACATCGTAGACTTCAATCTGATCCTGGGTGAGTACTTCTGGCTCTGGCCTGGGAGTGATAATACCGCCGAACGCGTCCTTCACCACATCCAGATCATCCTCGCTGGGAGCAACAGACACGACAGACGGCGCGACTGGAACCTCTGCTTCTTCTGCCTGCAACGGCGCTTCATCAAGCAGGCTGTCGAAGTCTTCACCTTCCATCAGCTTATCCAGCGCCGATTGAACCTCAATCATGGCTTCTTTGCTGAGATTCTTGCGCAGACGGGATTCGTCAATCAGCGTCGCCAGCATGACGTGGCCAATACTGCCGTAATTCGCCAGCAGCTCGGTGATGTTTTCCGGCAGGCCGAGTTTCGCAATTGGCACGTTGAACAACTGGGGCGGCAGTGTTGCCTTTACCGCCTCAATCTGCTGCTGCTGAGACCGGCGCATAGATTCACGATCTTCGAGCAGACGCTCCTCGACCAGCGAGGCAAACCGGGCCAGAAGCGTGTATTCTTCTGGCATGACCACTTTGTTGAGCGTCTTTTTCTCGATGATTCGGCGGGAATCCTCCACCAGTTGAGGATACAGACGCGGGAACTCATCCAGCGGGGGCACATCCAGGTTTTCCAGGGCGCCCTGCACCGTTTCCGTTACACTCTTGATGTCAATGCGCCAGCCAGTCAGCTTTGCGGCAAGGCGTGCATTCTGTCCCTCGCGCCCGATAGCCAGCGAAAGCTGGTCATCTGGCACAATCACCAGTGCGGTGCGCCCGTTCATCACATCTTCTTCCAGGTATACCCCTGCCACCTTTGCCGGACTCAGCGCTTTCAGGATGAACTGCTCAGCGGATGCGCTCCATTCAATGACATCAATCTTTTCGCCATTCAGTTCCTTGACAATGTTCTGAATGCGATTGCCGCGCATGCCCACACAGGCGCCTACCGGATCAATGCCTTCCTGAAGTGCAGCTACGGCAACTTTAGAGCGGAAACCAGCTTCGCGGGCGATACTCTTGATTTCGATCTGGCCGTTGTAGATCTCAGGAACTTCATACTCCAGCAGGCGGCGCAGCATATTCCGATGGCTGCGCGAGCAAAGAATCTGCGGCCCTTTGTTGCTCTTTTTGACTTCCATCACATAGACGCGCAGCTTCTGGTGTGCGTGATAGCGCTCATGAGGAAGCTGCTGGCTCTTTTGCAGCACTGCCTCAGCACGACCAAGGCTCAACGTAACCATGCTGGAATTCAGGCTTTGCACGGTGCCTGTCACCAGGTCGCCTTCACGGGCCAGGAATTCTTCATACACGGCATTGCGCTCTGCCTCGCGAATGCGCTGAAGGATCACCTGCTTGGCGGTCTGAGCGGCAATACGACCGAAACTCTTCGGCGTATCTTCCTCCTGAACCATTACCAGATCGCCGATGTTACATTCGGGATCGTAATAGCGCGCCTTTTCAAGTGTGACCTCAGTCAACGGTGAAATAACGTCGTCAACGACTTCCTTTTCAACGTAGATGCGGGCCCGCCCGCTGGTCGCTTCTATGCGCGCCTCAATCGCCTGCGCGGGGCTGGCGCCAGCAAATTTACGATAAGCGTTGACCAACGCATGCTGCAACGCCTCGACAATCACGTCCTGTGGCAGTGCGCGCAGATCCGCAATTTCGTTGAACGCCAGTTGTAAATCGTTACTCGCCATACGGTTCTCTCAAGACCTAAGGCCAGGCGCCAAGCCTGACCATCATTACCCGGTATAAAACGAAAAGTGGGGGTTGCCCACTTCTCGACGTTGACCTCAATTACACTGAATTTTAGCATATCGCCAAAACGAGTGTCAAGATAGCTACTCGGCAGAGGTTGCCTCTGAGGTCGCCTCCTCTGCGGGGATTTCGGCTGCTTCCTCGCTCATCTCAAGCAACACATCGCCCGGATCAGAAGCCGTGTCATCTTCAGGTTCTGCTGCTGGAAACGGCGGGAACTTCACGATTTTGCCAAAGCCCGCATCTGTCACATAGACGTTGCCATCGGCATCCAGCACCACACCACCAGCAATCGCGAACTGATTGTCGCCAGGGTTTTCTGCGGCCAACTGTCCAAAGGAACCGACACACTCGCCGCTCGTGGTGAAGACCAGCACCCGCCCTGCGTCCGGATCCGTGGCGTATAGCAGGTCACGCTCGGCATCAATCGCCATATAGGGCTCATTGCCGAGCTGCTGATACCAACCGCGCACTGGGAAGCTGTTCAGGAATTCGCCGGTTGGGGCGAACACAGAGACACGACGGTTCCACGTATCTGAGATAAAGACGCGGCCATCTACCGGGTGAATGGCGATGCTGCTGGGTTCATCAAGCTCACCAGGGCCGCTGCCACCGCGTCCAATGTCGAAGGACCAGACCGCTACGTTGTCGATGATCTCATACACGCGAATGCGCTTGTTGCCGGTATCAGCGACGAGCACACGCCCCAGGGTGTCCACCTTCACGTCACGCGGTCCCCAGAAGGCATCCGTTGGCTGCGTTGGAGCGTCGAAACCGAATGTGCCACTCTGGCCCCACCGCGCCAGAGGCACTTCAAAGCCGGGCGCATATTTCTGTACGCGGAAGTTCCAGGTATCGACCACATAGATATTTCCCTGGGTGTCAATCGTCAGGCTGTTCGGGCGGTTAAGCAGCAGCCCCTCCAATCCTGTGCCGAAACTTCCAAAGCTTCTCAGGTAGCTGCCTGACGAATCGAAGACTGAAATCCGGTGACTGCTCTCCTCCGCCACGTAGAGATTGCCATCTGCGTCAAAGGCCATGCCGAGTGGCCTGGATAGTGGCGCACCAGAGGCGTTGAGCACCTGAAGCGGCGGCAGGTCTACAAAATTGACGTTGCACTGGTTCTGCTCAATCGCCAGCAGTGGGTTTTCAACTGTGCCTTCGCCTACCCCGTAATTCCAGATCTGGGCCGCTACATCCTTGCGGATATACACATGCATTGCATTCTGCACAGGCCAGGTTGGCAAATCAAAATTCTTGTTCACAGCCTCGCCATAGCGTTTGTAATCACGGTTCCACCAGATATCAAACATGCCATGCCTGATTGCTGCCGCCGTGGGATCGGCCAGGTTGACGAGGTTGTTCAAGCGGTCAGCATTCATGTAAAAGTAGTCCTGCATAGGCCACCACATGCGCACATACTGGAACTTCTGGTAACGGTCCTCCAGCAAAGGTTCCACCTTGTGACGGTTGCTGTCGCCCACGACTACCACCACTGCATCTGCCAGGTTCTGGGTCGTAGGATTCGCCCCCACATAAACCTGATTGGGGAAGTGCCGGAAATACCAACTGTAGGGCCATGACACATCGTTGTCATAGGCAAACTTCAGGTTGAGCGAATCCGTGGTACGGTAGCTGATTTCCTCGATGGTGTTCAGCACAGTCTTTACAGCCGGCGCGCTGTGTGCGTACACCAGAAACTCTGTTGCCTCATCATAGTTGATAAACGACGCCATCCACGCGCTGCGCACAGTGATCAGCCCCATGAATCCAAAGAAGATCACCGCCAGCAGTTGCCGCACGAGCTGCCACTGCCTGCGTCCCAGAACCAGCAGCGCCCCGCCAGTGCCCAGCATAACCACCAGGCTCATCAGCCAGTTCTGTGTGGCTCGCAGCTGGCTGGCCATCAGCCCCCCAAAGGGGCGCTCACCAGCAATGAGAGTCCCAAACACCTGGAGCGCAGTGACAAGGAAAACAGCCATAACGAGGCCGGTCACCCATCCGCGATTGACCAGGCGCTGCGGCTCCACTGTCGCCACAATACGCCCCAGATACCACGCAGTCAGGAAGATGAGCGGCACCGCCATATGCGTACCGAGCCACGGCATTTTCTCGCCTGCCAGGGTGAACAGGATAAGGTTGAAGACTCCCAGCCAGGCCCAGAAAATGAGGAATGGCAGTTCGCCCAGGAAGTGCATCTGACGCACCCTGTACGCCTTTTCCTGAAGTTCGGCGCTGCCAGAGTCTGGCAGCCCAAACGGGTACCGTTTGGGCTTGTCCTCAGGCTGCGTATCCACGTAATCGTGCGGATCAGCGATAACCACGCTGGTAAGGTCAGAGAGCGGCGCAGAGCGTTCCAAGTGTTCATCGTAGGAGTTAATGACCTGTTCAGCCGCGCCACCCAGTTCCCCATCAGTAAACTTCTCAGTCGCCCCCTCATCATCTTCGCCGCCTCGCGTTTCCAGGGCAATCTGGACCGCCAGATCCTGCTCCGCAAGCTGTTCAGCAGCGTAGCGCCGCCAGAAGGTAATCAACCCGGCCAGCATCGCCAGCACACTGCCAATTACTGCCAGAAACTCATAGAATGGCAGAATCAGCATGGCATAGTAATACTGAGGCTGGCTGCCGCGCCGCACACCCTGCTGTTCAAGCCAGTAGCCCAGGCTGTAATACATGCCGGTTGCCAACCCGAACAGGTTAGTGAACATTGTGGTGAAGAAGAAGACGAATATCGCATAGAACACACCAGCGGCCACCAACCAGCGGCGCCAGTTCCACGCCATGCCGATGACGATTGAGGTGATCATCAGCGGCAGCCACGCGACAAAACCCAGCAGAACCTGCCCCAGTTGATCAGGTGTCCAGATATTCTGGCCGCCCGCCGCCGGGTTCGGCAGCACGCGCAGCACCATCGCCAGCGGCACCCAGTTGTTGCCAATCGCTGTGAAGTCTTCAGTGGTTCCACCCATCACATACGGGATGAGGGCCGCCGCCCACGGCAGGATAAGAGTGCCGATAACCACCATAACGTCAAATTCTGGAAACAGGTCCAGAAAGCCCCACAGGCCAGTACCTCTGCGGCCTGAATCAGGATCGGCAGGTAGATCGCCAGGCTGGCGGCGGAACACAACAAAGAACGCGCACGTCAATATACAGATGCCCCACGCAGCGATGAGCGGCGTCCAGCGCAGGGCAGTTGCCCCCTCTTCCACAGCCTCATTGGTGGTGTGCGACAATTCCTCAAAGATAACAAGGGCAAGCGCAGACGCAAACATCATACCAATGACAAACGTAAGCTGTAGCAACGGCAGGCGGGTGCTCCCAGTGCGATACGCCCACAGGAATGTGCCAATACACACCGCCAGCATTGCGGTAATGATGAGCAATGTCCACACATAGTAGGTAGCCTGCTGGGCTGGCAGCAGTGAATCAAAGGTGACACCATTTACAACGCTAACCAAGTCAAACTGAATAATATCGAGAACGCAGTAAGCGGCCAGCGCCATCACGCCGCCAAGCAGGATGCCCAGCGTCAGCATGCCAAACGTGCGTTTGCCATGAAAAGGGCGCCCACGGGTGAGCACGACGTGCTGTGCCATGCGCACAAACCAGTACAGCGCCAGAAAAATACCGATAATGGCGATGTACATAAAGGCTGTTTCCTTCGTGCCCAGGTTCCAGATCATGCCGAAGGCAAGCACGTACAACCAGTACGGCTTACGGCGTTGCTCCACTGGGCCGCTGAGGTACATCAGGATGGCCCAGATCATGATGATCCCCGCCAGAATTGCCGGTGTATCTTCACGAATGTACCGGTTGTAATACAGTATCAGCGGGCTGATCAACATCATCACAGATGCCAGCAGCGCACCCCACCGCTTTAGCCAGTAGCGGAACAGCAGCGGCGACATTACCATCAGCACGCCCAGCAGCGAGGTGTAGATGCGCGCTGTAAAATCGTTATCGCCAAACAAAGCGTAATTCAGCGCTACCATGTGGAACAGGATAGGCCCATGCATCAACGGCGTATGCTGAAAGTCGCCTTCGGCATAGAGATTGTACGAAAAGCGCGTGTGCAGGCTTTCGTCATGGCTCATTACCCTGTCGCCCAGGTTGTGAAACCGCGTAAAAACCGCAAGGAGCAGGATAACCACATAGGCGGCAGTTTCCCAGTTCAGCGGAATCCTGTGTGCGAGCAGGCGGCGAACAGTGTTGTCTGGGATGTTATTTCCAGAAAAATCCATAGAAATCCCTCTCTAGTGTCCCGAATGTGTCGGATCTGGCGTGTTGTGCAGTGCAATCACAGGTTGGGATGTAGACGCCATCAGTGGCGACACGGCAGGTGTAGCAGTGACCGCCAGCGCGATGTAAATGCTGCGGGTGCTCGCCAGCGTATTGGCCAGGACCGGTGCCCCAAGACTGCGATACCCCGACACCAGCGGCAGCATAAGCATTGCCAGCATACACATCACCGCGACGCCATAGCGCCAGCGGAAAGCGGGCGCAGCGGGTGGCACAGCCAATTGATCGTTGATGTTATCCCACATTCTGATCAACTGCGCAGCGTGGGGGCGCCCCAGACGCGGCAGTTCCCGCGTAAGTTCTTCGGCCACCCTTCGGTCATGCTCGTAGCGTGCCTGGCACGCGGGGCAGTGACGCAGATGATGCGCAATGTACCGACGCTGTGCGGCTGGCATCTCATGGCGAATGAACGCGGCCATGCGCGCGCGGGTGTAATGACACCGCAGATCAGACAGTGGGAGAATTTTCATATGCGCAGCAACTCTTCAAGCAGGCTTTGGCCGTGGGGTTGCAGCAAATGGCGAAGCTGCTGGTGTGCCAGCCTGACACGACTTTCAGCAGTTTTTGGCGGGCAGCCCATGACTTCAGCAATTTCACGATACGACAGACCATGTGCGTAACGCAGCACAACCGCTTCGCGCAGTTGTGGCGACAATCCAGCAATCGCACTACCGATCGCGTCAGTCGCCGCGCGATAGGCCGAACGAACCTCTGGCGTGTCCTGCACTGGTGCTGGCACATCATGCAGCAGCTGCGCAATGTCCAGCAGTGGAAAAACCCGCCGGCGATACATGTTTCGACAACGGCTGACAGCGATGGTGTACAGCCATGTCTTCAGCGATGCCTTTCTGCCATCAAAGCGAGCAAGGTTACGGAATGCGTACACAAACGATTCCTGTGTCACATCCTCAGCATCTTCAGCATTAAGCAGGAGACCATAGCACAGACGGTAAACACCGGCAGCATATTGCGTGTACAACGCTGCAAATGCTTCCTGGTCGCCTTTGAGTGCATCGCTCACCAGCCTGAGCGTTTCAATGTTGGTGTTAGGCTCGTCCATCCATAATCCTCAGCAGCGCCATCGCTATTTATACACAGCGTCTGCTCTAAATCCTTACCTGTTATGGCGCTTGAAAGTCAATTGGCGCAGCATTATACACATCCAGGCGAAGCCAGAGTACCACATCTGTTGCCAGCGGAACAAATGACCTGGTACGACGCTGGGCGAGCCACGCCAGCAGATCGGTGGCGGCAGTACCCTCGATACTTCTGAACTCACGAATGCGAAACCGCTGGCCTACGTAGCTGCCACCCAAATCAGGCAGCGTTTCCCCAGGATCGCGCATCAGTACAATGGGCTCGCGCGCTGCCTCAGCAGCACTGCTCACGAAGCGAACATCGGCAAAATCACGCAGTGTCCAGGCAACAAGACCATGCGGCGTCAGGCCGACAATTTCATCAGTGACCACTGTAATGGGCGTGGTAGGATGGGTGCGTGTGTTGCGATTGCTCACGTCCACCAGCGTGGCACGAAGCCAGTTTGCATCGTGCAGCGTTACGCTGCTCTGCCAGATTTCACCACGCTCGGCAGCGCCAGCCACAACAGCATTCCAGCCGCCACCCACACCGCTCACCAGCACAAATCCGAAGAAACCTAGCCCCAGCCCCTGCAAGGTTGCCGTATTACCCCACAGCGACGCCAGAAGGAAACAACCAACCGTCAGAAACAAACCAGACATCACCACCCAGACCAGGCTGCGCAGTCCGTTTTCCATGCCCGGTTGAAGCAAGCGCGCGACGTTATCAAACACAGCCTCCTCTGGCGCAAAAGTCAGCAGGGAACGCCCGACTTCCTGCAGATGTGTCCCCAGCATCACCAGCGCACTCGCCGCCAGGATGGCGATGAACCACTTGACCCATGCGTATTGCGAAACTGCTTCGACTTCACGCCCCTGAACCAGATCCCAGAACGGAATAACATCCAGCTCGCGCAGAAGTTCGACAACGACGTGCGAGACCAGCCAACCCAGGGGCAGCACGATAAAGAGGGCCAGCCCTGGCCCTGCCCCCCGGTAAAGCAGCGCAGCCAGTGCTGTAACGATAGCCAGCACCCATGCCATCCGATCGTCCACCTGAAGGAGATGATCACGCCGCAGCATGACAAAACCCAGCGCTGCCAGCACGACCAGGCCAAAATCGTACAGCAGCACAGCCAGAAGCGGGTAAAACAGGGGCGCATCCATCGCCACAGGCGTCCAGATACCGCGAATGCCCGCAATCAGCGCTTCTGCCACCATGCTCAGACCAGCCGGGTACAGCATAACCCCTGTTGCGACAAGCACGACCAGCCCACCCGCGGTGATCAACGAGGCCGTAACGGGCAGCCCGCGCAGCATATCGCCCAGCATTGCAAGCACTTCCTCTGATGGTCTGTCCCATTCGATTGGCGCGACACGAGCACACCAGTAAGCACACACAGCCAGCGCCACCAGAAGAATTACACCCACAATTAGGCCGCCAGTCCCTGAAAGCAGCACCAACACTGCGCCAAAAACTAACGCGCCAATGGCATCTCTCATGCGCCGCTTTTCAACGTAGTTCCACAACGCCCAAAGCGCCAGCACGCCAAAAATAGCAGTCCAGATGTAGGGATCGGAGGTGCGGGAGGCAGCAAACGGGCTGGCAGCCAGCCCCCACGTCAGCGCCAGCAAAAAAGTTCGCGCACTCCCCAGCCGCCTACGAAACAACAGAGGCAGCAGCGCCAGCACAACACCGGCCACCGCCGTCACAACGCGGGCGGCAAATTCTCCTTTGCCGACCATACCAAAGCCCATCACCTGCCCCCAGAAAGTAAGGGGGTTGGCAGAAATGCGCGCTTCCGGGTTCAGCGGGTCGTAAACCAGCATCCAGGCTGTCAGCGCCTGCGATGCCTCGC
>Ga0224722_1001024_pt1 | contig 15858 bp, 18 predicted proteins | sample Balambano_FR1_Me_FD_161646 | JGI IMG/M metagenome (GOLD analysis project Ga0224722, IMG submission 161646) | Freshwater sediment microbial communities from Lake Towuti, South Sulawesi, Indonesia - Balambano_FR1_MetaG | ecosystem: Environmental > Aquatic > Freshwater > Lake > Sediment | place... | reverse complement strand
TGTTCTTTTAAAATATTGATGATTTGTGTCTCGTTAAATCGTTTCTTTTTCATAGCTAAAGTCTCCTGGTGCTTAATTTACCAAAAAACTCTAGTTGTTACTTGGGGAATTTTAAGGGAGGCTTACCATATAAGGCATAGAGTAAGTAAAGTGGCACCAGAATTTGCAAAAATAGTGGATCAACTTTCTCCAAATAAGACTTTTACTTTATATTTGGCATATTATCCTTATGGTGATTTGAAAGGCGACACAATTAGTCCATTTCTTCCTAAAATAACCTCAATTATGGTTAAGCGATTGAGGACATCCAAAATTTACTCCTGCGGATAGACGGTTTTTTTGATTTTAAACAGTAACCTGCTAAACCGCTGACAAGATTAACCAAAAAATTTACCGGACTGCGATGTCGAGTATGCTCAATATGGCAGATAGATTTAAGTTGATCAATGATGGTTTCTACAATGCCGCGTTGATAAAGAAAAAATTTTTCAAATGCGCTGAGAATTTTTTTCTTCATATTTTTTCTGACTTTTGTAATTAATTTTAGGCCTTTTTTTGCAAGTGTTTCTTCTAAATTCTTGCCAAGATATCCTTTATCACCTGCACCCAGTCCAGTTAATCCACGCGTTAATTTTTCAACGACCTGTCTGTCATCGACATTTCCTTTTGTTATACAAAAACTCACGATTTCTCCTTGATGATTGATCGCCAGATGTAATTTAAACCCATAAAAAAAGCCTACAGAGCAGTGTCCGCGTTCAGCAATTCCTTTAAAAACTTTATTTCTATAAATTCGACGATTGTGACATACAACCATTTTTGTAGAATCCAAATAATACAATCCGGTGTGTTTTCCTGTTCTTGATAATACATACGCTGTTAGTGGCGCAAGCAACCTTGGCATCAGTGCAACAAAACGTGGGTAGCTTACCGCTTTAGGAAACTCTCGAGAAAGCTGACCCAAAACACAATCCATATAAAAATCCTTGAAGGTACGATAGTGACTTAAGTGAAATAAAATCATGATCGTCACCATCTCGCTTTCACTCAATTCTGTTTTCCTTTGACGTCTGCCTTTAGGTAAGGGTAAGAGTTTATTTGCAAATTCTTTCGCATAGTTCTTGTAAAATTCATCAATATCACAGAAAATTTCAACGATCGGCGCTAGTAGCATTTTGACTCCATTCAAAACTTTGGTCGGTTAAAAATGGCAAAATTTACCAGGCGCCGTTCTTATTTTCAATTATTTCAAAAACTTAAAGCTCGCTTATCCATAATTGAGGTTAAAATAAAAGGAGGAAGTTATAGGCTTAGTGATAGAAATATTCCAAAAGATGTTTTCAATGACTTAGGATACGGCAGCAATAGCTCGCTTTTAGGAATGTTGTTGGAGAAGAAATTAGAATATTATATCGATTTAAAAGACTTAAAAATTACAATTCCATGGCAAGTACTTACCCCAGGCTCATTTTTTCCGTTAAGCCGCATTTTACAATTTCAATCTAATCGTAATTATGCTCCGAATGCTATCTTATCGGTTGTTTCTGGCGCAAGATCGGTATTTATGCTGCCTAAAATAGGATGCTTTACTAATCATCAAATGTTGCGAAGAGATTATGCGGTGCAATCCTCTCCTCCTAAATTTTTATATGATCACTGGCATATATTTAAGGAAATTGTTAATAGCAATTTAACTAAAGATCCCTGGCGATCTTGTGTCATTTATTTTTCTAAAAAATGGATAGAAAAAATTCAAAGTGATAAAGCGTGGCATACGCTGAAAAAATTTTTATTAGAGCGGGCATGGAAGAGTCATGAATATGAAATAAATCATATGTATTATAATATTGCTTATTCATTGATACAGCGTAAGCGCAATTTAAAACCTAATCCATACCTTGTGGATACGGCGTGTCATTTGTTTACAATAGCAGTGGGCGCGGTTCCAGGACATGCTCCTGCCTGTGATGATAATTTGCTTCCGATAGAGATATTGCAAAAAGCATTTGTTGAATCTTATAGACAAAGAAAATATTTACCAACAATTATGGCGCCTTCTCATTTTTATCTTGAAAATCGTGCAAGTTTACCTGTTTACTATTCATTGCAGTGTCCTACAACACTTTCTTTTTCGCCTAAATCAAGAAGCTTATCAAGCATTTTATTTGAGATAAGAGAATTGAAACATATCATTGATATATTTAACCAGGGCTGTCCCTCTGTACGGTACAAAAATCATAGTGTTATGCCAACCTAACCACCCGGATGCCAAATGGTGGAGCAAATAATATTTGGACTGCCCGCCTTATCTCGAACTTTGATGGCACATTCCCACATAAAATACGTCTCAACACATTTACGCCGCTGCGAAATATGCTCATCGCTTTGCGCCCATGATTTTTAATTTTTATTGGTTTTATTTCATTTTGCCACTCGCCAATTTTATGCGCCCAACAAAATGCTATAGCCAATACCGCCATCAATTTTTCAAGCCGGTCTAATCGCGTAATATGCGTGTCTTCTAAATTGAAACCACGCGTTTTCAGGCAGCCAAACAGCGTCTCTATTTCCCAGCGATAGCCATAAATTTCTAGCGCATTATCAGCTGACTCAGTTGTAGCAACAATTAAAAAATCGCCGTCTTCACAGCGGTGACCAGCTAGATTAAATTTCAATCCAAAAACTTTTCGCTTGCCTTGCAATATCCGGCTTTCACCTTTTTTCAACCCAGTAAATAATTGCCAAGCATTCACCTCTCTACCTTGAGAATTGGTTACCAAATAATTCCATTTTATCCTTATAAAAAAGGATATTTTCTGCTTTACCAAATACTTAAACCATTGCTTCCCAATAAATTCTCGATCTGCCAAAATTCCGGCAATTACCTCGTTGCCAAAACAAAAAATAAATCTTTTAATTAGCGCCTTGCGCTCCGTGCAATTTGAATTTCCTTTCTTATTCAGTAAAGTCCACATGAGCGGAACAGCAACCCCTTTGTACACAACCGCCAACACTAGAAAATTAATTTTAAAACAGCCAAATTCCCAATTTGTTCGATCTAAAGTTAGATACCATCTTCCATTTGAAAATCCAAACAAGTTAAAAATAAATTTTGCTAACATGTCACCATCAAAATTAAAAAAACGAAAAAATCGTTTGATGCGAATGTAAGCTGATTCAGGGTTAGCATCAGTCAAAAATACTTGCGCCCATTCCGTTAATTTCACTGTTTTAACTGTAAGCAATGCCACAATCATTTTTGCAAAACAATCGATTCGGCACTTGTTCCATGAAAGATGTTGTTTTAAGCTCTTGCTCAACTCGCTGGTGATATCCATATAACCTTCTCATGTCATCAGAAAACACGAGATTCTAGGTTTTTTGTTTGAAATCAGCGAGTTATTTCTCTACCCACGATTTTTGTACCGTACAGAGGGGCTGTCCCATTAAAAATGTAAAAAATCAACGGAAAATCATAGCATTAATTAAATATTTTTAGTAGCCTCAAATCCTTTTTCGAATTGACAAGGAAGTTATGGCTATGCAAAAGGATCTTTCAGCGACATTTATTGAGCATTTTTCAAAATTAAAAGATCCCAGAATTAATCGAAAAAAACTTTATCCTTTAATGGAAATTTTATTTGTAATTTTGTGCGACACAATCTGCGGCGCTGAAAGTTGGCGTGATTTTGTTATTTTCGGAAAAGAGAAACGAGATTTTTTAACAAGATATTTTCCTTTTGAAAACGGAATTCCATCAAAAAATACTTTTTCTCGCGTGATGGCAAGCATGAACACAGGAGCATTTAAAACATGCTTTATTCAGTGGATTCAATCGTTGCATATTATTTTGAGGGACGTAATTGCAATTGATGGAAAAACATTGCGTCATAGTTTTGATACAGCAAAAGAAAAAACAGCTATCCACATGGTAAGTGCTTTTGCCACGGAAGCCCGCTTGGTCTTAGGGCAAATTAAAGTAGCAGATAAAACGAATGAGATTACAGCGATACCAATGTTACTAGATTTGTTAGAATTGACCGGGGCTATTATTACGATTGATGCAATGGGTTGTCAAAAAGAGATTGCTCAAAAAATTATAGAGAAAAAAGCAGACTACGTTCTCTCTTTGAAAGGAAATCATAGTACTTTACATGAAGATGTTAAATTATTTTTAGAAACCGAAGTTTTAAAAAAACAATCAAATGCTATAAGTGATGCATGTGAATCGGTAGATGCTGGGCATGGAAGAATCGAGACGCGTACGTGTTGGATTAGCGATAAAATAGATTGGCTGGAACAGAAAGCAGAATGGCCTGGTTTAAATGCTATTGCAATGATTGAAGAAACTCGAGAATTTGGCGAAAAAATAACAAAAGATCGTCGTTTCTTCCTAACAAGTTTGCCAGCGGATGCTAAACTTATATCTTCCTCTGTTCGAGCGCACTGGGGAGTTGAAAATGCGCTACATTGGACGTTAGATATGACATTCCGAGAAGATGAATCGCGAATTCGCAGCGGGAACGCTGCAGAAAATATGGCAGTAGTGAGGCATATCTCGCTTAATATGCTTCAAAACGCCAGAAAAACTGAAAAAGATATCAGCATACGTGGGTTACGGAAAAAAGCTGCATGGGGTAATTCAACGCTAGATCACATCATAAGGCAAAATTTTTAATGGGACGGCCCTGCGTCTTGAGCAGCATCTTATTCCTTTTTTTGGCGAGCAATCATTAACAAAATTATGCACGTTTGATATCGAGCGTTATAAAAAGCACCGACAGATTGCTAATGCCAAGCCAGGCACTATCAATCGTGAACTTTCAGTCATTTCCCATTTGATAAACAAAGCATTGGATTGGAAATGGCTAGATCACAAACCTTGTAACATAAAACGATTGAAAGAAGATACCGGCAGAATCATTTATCTCACTACTGAGCAAATTAAAAAATTAGTTGATGCTGCGAAAGAAGATCAGTGTCCTCATATTTATCCATTCATTGCTATTGGCTTGGGCACATCAATGCGTAGAATGGAGATTCTCTCAATTCAGTTAAAAAATATTGGTTTAAATAAGCGCGTGATATTTATTCCGAAAGCAAAAACTGGCGCACGTGAGCAACCCATTACGCAACAGCTAGCTGATTTTTTGAAAGTATATCTAGAATCGGTAACGCTAGATCAAGAATGGTTGTTTCCTTCAAAAACTTCTGCGTCAGGCCATGTGGTAAATATTGAAAAACAATTTAGACGAGTTGTTAAACACGCAGGTCTTGATCCAAAAGAAGTCGTGCGCCACACATTAAGACACACAGCCATTACCCATTTAGTGCAAGCGGGTGTTGATTTACCTACAGTGCAGCGTATTTCAGGTCATAAAACATTGCAAATGGTGGTACGATATAGCCATCAAAATGGTGAACATATTAAAGCTGCGATGGATGCATTGGAGCAGAGGTATAATTTTAAGTAACGGAATAGTGAATTAGGCTTATGACATTCAATAACTCGGATCGGTATGCGGTTTCAAAAGATGAATCTTGGGAGCCAGGTTCAAATGAACAGGTTTTAAAAAACTATCTTGGGATTCAATCGAAAGATACAATGGATCAATTGGAGGCACGCGAGTTAAAACGTGTTGAATTAGAACTTATTAGCATATTTGATGAGTATTATCAATTTACAGCTAAAGATATTTGTCATATGCATGCAATGTGGCTAGAAAACATCTATTCCTTTGCGGGTAAATATCGTTCAGTGAATATCTCAAAAGATGGATTCCCTTTTGCGGGTGCAAATTATATACCTGCATGTATGAAAAAATTTGAACGCGATTACTTGGCTAAATATACTCCTTGTTATGGTGCGAATGTTGACGATCTTTCTTATGCGTTGGCAGTTGTGCATGTCGAATTTATTTTGATACATCCTTTTCGTGAAGGAAATGGGAGACTTGGGCGATTATTAGCAATTCTCATGGCGTTACAAGCAGGGAAACCGCCGCTTGATTTTGGTGTTATTGATCAAACAGTCAATCCTGAAGGTTTTAAAAATTATATTCAGGCTATTCATGCAGGACATGCCGGAAATTATATTCCAATACAAAAAATTTTTAGGGAAATATTACAAACTACTCTTTAGGATTTTTTTTGGATTTTCTGAGGATATCAATATTCGCAGCTTTCTTAAAATCAACTTTGACACCCTCTACACCGCAAGATGTAACAACAGACCTGGTAATCAGTTTTTCTCTAACTGCAGGGTCTTTTAGGTATGGGTTTGTCTTGAGAAGTGATTTTGTTTTCATGTCTATATTATAGCAGAATGCTGATAGATATGCATTTGATTAGAAGTAAAGTTTATGCATAGCATCAATAAATTCACTATCTTCTATTGGGGTATTAGACGCATTCCCTATCACAGCATCAATTCCACAGTGAGGACAAATCGCTGTTTTTTCTTTGTCGGTTTCTACCCAATTGTTAATTGCTTCTTTATCAAAAAAGCGTTTACAGCCAAAACATGCACATTTAGTGCTGAGGGTTATATTTTCATAATTATTGAAACTAAGAGAGTGAATGGTTTTCAAGTATTCAGTAGTATATTTTGGATTCATAATTTTTGCCTAATTACACCAGAATTACACAGACCTTTTGACTCACTTTTCAAAACGCTCTCTAACTTCTTGATTTTACTATGGGCCCACTAGGACTTGAACCTAGGACCAAAGGATTATGAGTTCCAAAAATACGTATTCTATTCATTTCTACAAATTTCTAAATAATTCACAAAACCATTTATTTTCAGCATATTAATGCTTATAATGCGTTCCAATTTCTTCTAATGAATTCTACGCAGCCATTCTACATGGCTTCTACATGGAAATGGGAAAATAAAATGAAGCTCACTAAAGGATTTATTGATAAGCATGCAATTGCCCCTACAGACAAAGATCAGGTTTTCTATCGAGATGGTGAATTAAAAGGTTTTGCTCTGCGCGTTACTTCAAGCGGAGTTAAAAGTTTTGTAGTTGAAACAACCATCGGCAATAAAGTGCGTCGAATGACATTGGGTCGTTATGGCAAATTAACAGCAGAGCAAGCGCGCACTGAGGCAAAGAAAATATTAGGCAAAATTGCTTCTGGGGGTGATCCTGTTGCTGAGCGCAAACAAGCTAGAGCCAAGTCAGTTACATTGAAAGAAGTTTTTGAAAAATATTTAGAAGTGCGAAAGGGATTAAAACCATTAACTGTGGCTGATTATAAGCGTGTGATGCAAGAATCTTTTTCTGATTGGCAAAATAAACCTTTACTTGATATCACAAAAGACATGGTATCAAGACGCCATAGCAAAGTAGGGGAAAGAAGCCATGCAAGAGCAAATTTAGGAATGCGTCTTTTGCGTGCGTTATTTAATTTTGCTATGGGACAGCATGAAGATTCACAAGGTCGTTCATTAATTATAGATAATCCTGTTAAACGATTATCTCAATCACGAGCATGGTATCGCGTGGAGCGCCGTCAAAGCTTGATCAAGTCTCATGAGTTGGCACCTTGGTATGAGGGGGTGAGTAAGTTAGAGAATGAAACGCTGCGTGATTATTTGCTTTTGCTTATTTTTACTGGTTTGCGCCGACAGGAAGCTGCGACATTAAAGTGGAATCAGGTTGATTTAAAGCAAAAAACACTTACAATTACCGACACAAAGAACCACGAATCTCATACCCTCCCACTCTCCGATTATCTTGCTGATCTGTTGATGCAGCGTAAGAAAATTGCGACAACTGAATTTGTTTTTCCAGGTAGCGGTGTTGGTGGTTATATCGTCGAGCCGCGCAAGCAAATGGAAAAAGTTATTAAAGTTTCCGGCATTCAATTTATCATTCACGATTTACGCCGAACATTTATCACGATTGCTGAAGGGCTTGATATTTCTGCCTATGCAGTCAAGCGGCTAGCTAATCATAAGATGAATCAAGATATTACTTCCGGTTACATCATCACTGACGTTGAAAGATTACGTAAACCCATGCAGCAAATCAGCGATTATTTGTTGAAGTGTATGGGGGTGAAAAAGTCGGCTGATGTGGTCGTACTACAATCAGATAAAAAAGGAATTGTTCATGAAGAAACAGCTTAAGAAAAAAGAAGAGTCATTGCATCTCAATAAAGACTATAAAAATTTCTTTAGCGGCATAAAAGACCGCTTAAAAACAGCGCAAATACGCGCGGCACTGGCAGCCAATAGTGAGCTTATTAAATTCTATTGGGAGCTTGGTACCGAATTAATTGAGAAGCAAAAAATGCTTAAATGGGGCGAACATTTTTTAGAGCAATTTTCCCGTGATATGAGACAGGCTTTTCCGGAAATGCAGGGATTTTCTGTTCGTAACCTGCAAAGAATGAAGCAATTTGCTACTCTCTATCCTGAGCTATCAATTACGACACAGGCTGTGTCGCAATTACCTTGGGGGCATATTACCCGTTTAATGCAGATGGTAAAAAACACCTCAGAAAGAGAGTGGTATGCCCAGCAAACTATAAAAAATGGCTGGTCTCGAACAATATTAGAAATGCAGGTAGAAAGCGGATTATATGAACGCCAGGGTATTTCAAGCAAAAAAATATCGAATTATCAGCAACACTTGCCTGCGTCTCAATCAGATCTAGCAAATGAAATATTGAAAGACCCATACAATTTTGATTTTCTCACTATTCAAGGCCCAGCGCATGAAAGAGCTGTTGAGGATGGGTTGGTTGCACATATTCGTGATTTTTTGCTTGAATTAGGGCAAGGTTTTGCATTTGTCGGCTCACAAGTTCCCTTAACATTCGAAGAGCAAGAATTTTTTGTCGATTTGCTTTTCTATCATTTAAATTTACGTTGTTTTGTTGTAATCGAACTTAAAGCGACAAAGTTCAAGCCAGAACACACGGGTCAACTTGGTTTTTATCTTGCTGCTGTCGATGACTTGATGCGTAAGGAGGGCGATAACCAAACGATCGGTATATTGTTGTGTAAATCAAAAAGTAAAATTATTGCTGAATATGCATTGCGAAATATAAAAGCGCCAATAGGTGTCTCGGAGTATGCATTGTCAAAAGCTTTGCCAAAAGAACTTAAAACAAGCTTACCTAGCATTGATGAAATCGAAGCCGAATTAAATGACACAGTTGGAAATAAAAAATCTAATTAAAATTGCGGCAATGTATTACGGCAACGTATTTACAAATAGGTATAACTTGGTATATAAGAATAGTAACGGATTCATCCGTCAAATGAACGAGACCTGTTCGTTAGGCAGGGTTGCTTTAAGATAGCTAACTTAGAGCACTACCGTGACGGGGTTAACAGTCAGCGTTGCTATACGTTAAAAATAGTCGAGACTCTTGCGATATGAGAGGGGTGTTGCCTACTAGGTTTCCACCATACCTGTGCCAACAGGGGAAAAATATGGACAGTATACCATCTGGTCAAAATGGGACGAAATCATCCTAGTTGATTAGTCATAACGGTATGTCCGGCATTATGAATGTCGGCAATAAGATTCTTAGTGTTCAAATGAGCACCGAGGGTTTTTAACCCAAATGATTAATTAAAAGGATGTTGTTATGTCTAAAAAGACCCAGATATCTACTTCTTTATCTTCACGTCTATCACCTATCAAACTATTAACTGAGCAAGAAGTTGCTGAGTTAATACGTAAATCAATTTATTGGTTGCGCCGTAAACGCTCTGAGGGTGGTAACGGTTCGATTCCATACCGAAAGCTAGGCGCATCGGTAAGATATGCCGAATCTGATGTTTTACATTACATAGAGGAACACGCACTCCAAACTTCAACAAGTGAGGGGGGTGCACGATGAGTCTTAATCAAAATACATCTTCTAAAGTCGCTAGTAAAGTACGGCAACGAAAGTCGAAAATTCCAGATGCTGAGCTTGTCCATTTATTTTGGGGTGCACCTCCAGAAGCTTATTTCGATCAATTTACTATTGCCCCCGTTATTGGTCGTACACCAAAGACGCTGGAATGTGACCGTTGGAAAAAAAGCGGCATTCCATTTCGGAAAGTTGGCGGGCGCGTATTGTATCAGAAACTTGATGTTATCCGTTGGTTAGAGAGCCACAAATTGGTTACATCAACTAGCGAATATGAGCAGGAGGTGCGCCGCCATGACTAACTGCTGCAATCAGGCACCGCTGAGAACGGCGCCATCTAATAATCTTTCCAACGCCAAGAATAGCTTAAACATAATCGCTGATCAATTGGTTTTAGCTTCTATAAAAATGGAAGCATCGGCTTATGACTGTTGTTCGAGTGACTTCATTATTAAAAATTTTTTATCTGATTTAGAAAAAATCCGGGGGTTGATATGAAAAAACTGCCTCCATTTTCTAAACTATTATTTCACTTACTTGCCTCAGGACAAAGACCGCTTAATGATGTGTACTGCTTCTGCGGTTATCACGCTTGGCAAAAAGCCAAAGCATTTAGCAAATATCAATTTGTTCTTTGTCTGCCGCCCTATGAAGACCCAGCAATATATCGATGGCCAGTAAAAAATTGCGATATTTTACTTTTTGGGACTGGTTATATTGAGGCAGTGTATATAGAAGAATTTGTTTACATTCTATTGAAATACAATGCTCGCATTGTTCGTGCTATCAACTCTGATTTTGAAATTGCAGTATTTCACAGGGAGACAGCATGAAGGATATATTACAAGATAAAATATTCGCTGAATTGCAAATACAATTCGAACAAAAACGAAATGAGCTTAAGGTAATTGAGCTAGGTGATTTTCTTGCAATGGAGCTTCCAGAGCGCGAATTAATCCTGGGCCCTTGGTTGCCAAAAGCAGGGCTGTGTATGATCCACGCATTTCGCGGTATTGGTAAAACGCATCTATCACTTGGAGTGGGGTATGCTGTTGCAAAAGGTGGAGAATTTTTAGGGTGGAGAGCGCCGACCCCAAGGAATGTTCTTTTTGTTGATGGTGAGATGCCTGCTTCTACATTACAAGAGCGCCTCGCTCGAATTATAACAATGTCAGGTGATACAACATTGCCAGGAAAGTTAAAAATCATTACTCCTGATTTACAACATGACGGCATTATGCCAGATATTGCAACTCTAGAAGGTCAGCAGTTATTAAATCAATCTATTCCAGATGATGTGGAATTAATTATTTTAGATAACATTTCTTGCTTGGCGCCGAGCATTAAGGAAAACGATGCCACTGACTGGGCGCCTATTCAAAGTTGGGTGCTTCGATTAAGAGCTCAAGGTAAGTCTGTCCTATTGATTCATCATTCTGGGAAGGGTGGAAGTCAGCGTGGAACCTCTAAAAAAGAGGATGTACTCGATACTGTAATCACCTTAGAGCGCCCTAAAGATTACGAATCAAGTCAAGGTGCTAGATTTCTCGTCAAATATGAAAAAGCACGAGGTTTTTTTGGGGATGATGCGCGACAGTTCGAAGCACATTTGATTGATGTGGCAGGAAAGGCATATTGGCAAACTAAATCTTTGGAAGAAAGCACCTATGAAAAAGTTTACTCATTAGCAAATGATGGTTTATCGCAAAAAGAGATAACACTTGCATTAGGTGTTGATAAGTCCGGTGTTAGTCGTCATTTATCTCGCGCTAGGCAAGAAGGATTATTACATAGAAAGGAAAATCATCATGACTGATACACTAAAAAATTGCACGGTTGCGTCCTATACAAGATGCAACTCCGCAACTATACCTTCTGAAAATGCAACTGAGTATGCAACTAATACCGCAACTATTGATTTATTTGCCTTATCTGCTCAGGTTTTAAGGCGTAATCAATGCAACCAAGAGCGCAACTCAAATGCAACTATGCAATTGCATGGGCACGCAACTGATAAAAATTGCATGGCTGGCACGTTCTCAAAGAAAAGTTGCGCCGTTGCGTTGCCTAAGAAGCGCAACTATGCAACTGAACAGCTTCGTGCTTTGATTAGAAAAGTCAGTGTTAGTTATGGCGGCGATGATGAAATTTTTTTAGAAGAATATATTGATGATGTTATTCGAGAGTGGTCACATGATTTAGATAAAGCTATTGCTTGTTTTAATAGTTTAAGTATACGTCGTTGATGGGGGAAGCATATATTTAAAATTAAGTTTAGAGAAAGTTAAAAAAGCAGTTAATAAATGGGACTGTGCCAGCAAAAAATTGGCTGAAAAGCATAAAAATTCCAACTTGGGGGAACTAAGGCAATGACTGAAATTTTTGTTAAGAACGTGGGAAGGCCAACGGATTATACGCAACAACTAGTTGAGGAAATTTGTACAGAAATCGCTTGCTCATCTAAAGGAATTAGGAAACTGTGCCTGGAGAATGATCATTGGCCAGAACCAAGAAGTATTTATCGCTGGCTTAAGGAACATCCAGAGTTTTGTCAGCAATACGCGCGCGCGAAGCAATCGCAAATTGAAGCGCTCGTCGATGAAATCCTAGTGATAGCTGATGAAGGTGAAAGTGATTACATAATGAATGCAGAAGGTAAGGTGGTTGTAAATCATGAGCATATACAACGGGCAAAGCTGAGAATTGACACGCGCAAATGGCTGGCTTCCAAGCTTGTGCCTAAAGTGTATGGCGATTGGATACAAACAGACATGAATGTAGGCGATTCAGATTTGCAAAGGGCTAGGGAGGCTGTTCAAAAACTCATGGCTGAAAAAGAAAGCAAATAAGCGCTCAAAATAACATTAGGTTTGGGGGTGTGCTATGCTTACAGGTTAGCTATTCTCAATATAAGTTCTATCTAGCCCAACTTCATCGACTAAGCTTTTCTGTGAGAATCCTCGAACTTTACGAAAATAGAATATATTATGATCAATCTAATAAGTTCTGGATGTTTCTTTTTCATTTAATTAGAATAGGCGTCTTGTACTTATTATTCAATCACGGTCTATGAGTATCAAATTAAGAAAGAGAATATTAAGGCCATCAATGGGGTAAATAATGAAAGTCATCGTGATAATTTTATTTTTTCTTACAATAAGTGTTGAGGCAGCATGGGCATCAGAGCCGTTCAATATTTTTATTAAGCCGGGTACAATATTACCCACATCTATTTCAAAAGGACAAACGGCTACTGCCTATTATACTGTCCAAAATAATATAGCATCCTCCCGCGAGGGAAATTACGTACGGTATTTGCCGCCACATGTCACCCAAATTATGAGTGGAGGCGCATACCCAGATTCATGTGGTTATTATTTTGATCTAGCTGGAAAAGGGAATCCTAATGATAGCTGCACTTTGCAATTAACCATCAATGGTGCAATTGATGCTCATGATACTGATCCCAATCACCATTTGATGGTATGTCAAGGAGGATCAGATTGTGCCGGAACAAAAGATGAATTAAATATAATAGAGGGAAAAGGAAATTTCTTAGCGCGTGTTGCAGTTGGGAGTTTCCGCTATTCAATTGGGACAGGACAGTATGGCGAGACTCCTGTTAGCTATATAAGTCAGGATGGAGGAGTTAATTGGGCAGCACATATTCTTGAACAACCGGATCAGAATAGTGCGTTTTTTTCTGTTTCTTGTAGTGGTCGCGAGCAACAAAAATACTGTACTGCTGTTGGTAGGGTAAGGGGAGATCAACCAGTAACGTATACAAGCACTGATGGTGGTGTTAATTGGATTCCTCATTTTGTACAGATTAAAAATGGATTCTTTAGCTCTGTTGTTTGTGATGGGGAATTCGGCGAGCATTGTATTGCTACTGGAGTAACTGACTTCGGGGCTAACACGAGGTTACGTGCTCCTACTATGTTTACCTCTTTTGATAGCGGTTTATCTTGGATCCCCTATGTGCTACCAGAACGGGGGAATTCAAATGCCGGAATGATGGGTATTTCCTGCAGTAATGGATACTGTGTTGCTGTTGGTTTTATATATAACAATGTCGGAGCAGGAAAACCAACCTCCACGACCCCACTTATTTATACTAGTACAGATAATGGAACTAATTGGATTTCAAGAAGTATTCCTGCTGTGGTAAGCGGAAATGGCGGAATTTCACTTCGGTCTGTCAGTTGTAATGGAGATCATAGTCAATATTGCACTGCTCTCGGAAATTTTACTTCGTGGGGTAAATCTATTACTTATATTACTAAAGATAGCGGAGTTAACTGGACGCCACATGTGCTGCTGTATGATCAAGATCATATGTCTGCTATTACGTGTAGTGGAAATACAGGTCAAAATTGTATAGCAGTTGGGGAGTATGCTTCAGCTATATACACAAGTACAGATAGTGGGGTTAATTGGACACCACATGCTATTCAGCAAAATAGTATTCTTAGTGGAGTTATTTGCAGCGGTGATGCTAGTCAATATTGTACAGCAGTCGGGGAATTCGTAGATTCTGATGGAAAATCTATGCCTATTGCTTATACGAGTACTGATGGTGGAGAGAGTTGGGTATTGCATAGAGTCATCGCACAAAATGATGTAAATATGGATATGCGAAGCATTAGTCTTGGTGGAAGTGGTCTATAAACTAATATGACGAGGATGGTTTAGTGTGGGGTGTTTTCTTCTTGCAATAGTGTTATCAGCGCTTGGATGGATGTCGTTTTATAGATAATTATGTTTATAATACCTTGAGGTATGCGACGCCAGGTAGTTTATGTATACATTATAGCAGTCCATTCGATTGATTCCATATTCGTAACTTTTATCGTGATGGCTAATAATGAAACTCAGCTTGTTTTCATTAAAAAATAGTTTTGAATGTTTTACTTGAAAATTTAATCTGGTGAGAGCAGATCCTATAAGTTTTAATGGGAATAGCAGTTCTTGATTAGGTTCTATTGTTAAATATTTAATGCCTTGAGTGATTTCAAGCCAATTATCTTTGTAGAATCGATAGACTAACCTTGGATTAGCTTGTGCTGGTGTGAGGTGGTTCCCCTCACCGTAATGTTGTGTAAATATGTTATCGCTTTGAACAAAGCAGCAATAAGCTTCGCCATTAAACCTGATAGAATTTGCTCTGATCTTTATCTTAGTTTTGCTGTTATTTGTAACTGAGATGAAAGGAATGTCGTAAATACGTCTTTCACCATTCTCAAGTTTGAACTCAAACTGCCTATATTGCATTTTAACTACAAGTCGAGGCCTTCTGATAAGATTCCATATGCGAAGAGGCCAAGACGAAAATGGTTTCAGTAAAGCTAGTATAGGTAATGAGAGCTTGAACGATATATTCATGGGTTAATGTTTCTACATTGCTTCTACATGAAATTTGCCCCGATGCGAGGCTTGATTCCAACCTTTTGATTTTACTGATGGGCCCACTAGGACTTGAACCTAGGACCAAAGGATTATGAGTCCTCTGCTCTAACCAACTGAGCTATGGGCCCCCCGAAAGGGTGAAAGTATACACGTATTTGTCAGATAGTCGCAACGCATTCGATTTCGACGCTGGCATTATATACCAATCCAGCTGCTGCGACAGCAGTACGTGCGGGGTAGTGGCCTGGCGTGAAGTACGTTTTGTAGACTTCGTTCATCGCTGGCCAGTCTTTTATATCAGCTAAAAAGACCGTGCATTTAACAATCCGAGATAAGTAAGAATGATTTTTTTCTAAAACTTTTTTGATATTGTCCATAGATTGTTTTGTTTCTGCTGTAATCCCGCCGGAGACAATGTGTTCTTTTCCATCTGTGCCAGTTATGGAACCCGTTTGACCGGAAAGAAATAATAAATTTCTGCTCGCAACAGCTTCTGAAAAAGCTAAAATAGGTTGTTTGGCATGAGCATATGCTACATTTAACATTAAACACGTTGTTGCAAGGACT
>Ga0224722_1001023_pt1 | contig 15866 bp, 16 predicted proteins | sample Balambano_FR1_Me_FD_161646 | JGI IMG/M metagenome (GOLD analysis project Ga0224722, IMG submission 161646) | Freshwater sediment microbial communities from Lake Towuti, South Sulawesi, Indonesia - Balambano_FR1_MetaG | ecosystem: Environmental > Aquatic > Freshwater > Lake > Sediment | place... | reverse complement strand
ATATTGCCCTGGCGCAAGAAGGGCATACCCGCCCCGGTGAAGTCATGTTTGGCACAGATTCTCACACTTGCAATGCAGGCGCGTTTGGACAGTTTGCAACGGGTATTGGCAACACCGATGCGGGCTTCATTTTAGGTACGGGCAAACTGCTAATCAAAGTTCCGGCAACAATGCGGTTTGTGCTGGAGGGTGAGATGCCTAATTACTTGCTGGCAAAGGATTTAATTCTGCAAATCATTGGCGACATCAGCGTTGCAGGTGCGACCTATCGGACTATGGAGTTTGCCGGAACCGCCGTCGAAGCGATGACAATGGAAGAACGGATGACGCTGTGCAATATGGTGATTGAGGCAGGCGGCAAAAATGGCGTGATTGCGCCCGATGAAACAACCTTTGAGTATGTTCGTAGCCGCACCGATAAGCCATTTGAGGCAGTCTATAGCGATGGGGATGCTCAGTTTTATAGCGATCGCCACTACGATGTCACTCAGCTTGAACCCGTCGTCGCCAAACCTCACTCTCCTGACAATCGGGCATTAGCGCGGGAATGCAGCGATATCAAAATCGACCGCGTTTATATTGGCTCCTGCACAGGCGGCAAAACCTCTGACTTCCTCCACGCCGCCCAAATGATCAAAGGACATCGGGTGAAAGTGCCGACTTACATTGTGCCTGCGACCCAAAAAGTGTACGAAGACCTGTTTACCGTAAAGTATGAAGGTCAAACCCTATCCGAAATCTTACTAGCAGCGGGCTGCATTGAACCTGCTGCTCCATCCTGTGCTGCTTGTTTGGGCGGGCCAAAAGATACATTTGGGCGAATGAATGAGCCGGAAGTTTGTGTCTCTACCACAAACCGCAACTTCCCCGGACGCATGGGCAACAAGCAGTCCCAAGTTTACCTCGCGTCTCCCTATACAGCAGCAGCTTCTGCCCTAACGGGATACGTCACTGACCCGCGTGAGTTCCTCAGCTAAAGCTAAAGAGGTTGCATAGTCGAGATTTGTATGATTCTACTGCTGCTGACGGCGTGAGAAGAATTGGAAGGCAGCAAAAGCAATTCCAATGATACAAAATGAGAACACAGTTGTGACAGTTCCCAGTGCGTAGAGAGCGGGAGTGGTGACATTAGTCGTCATGCCGAAGATTTCCAGGGGAAGTGTATTTCTGCCACCCGAAATTAGCGACGTGCGGGTAAATTCGTCATAGGAAAGCGTAAATCCAAACAGGGCAACTCCAATTAAACTGGGTGCAATCAGCGGCAGAATTATCTCTTTGAATGCTTGCCACTCACTTGCACCCAGATCGCGTGCGGCTTCTTCATAGGATAGATTGAAGCGATTGAACACGCCGATCATGATCAAAAAGGCAAAGGGTAGCGTCCAGGTAAGATGTCCGGCTAAACCGGAGGAGTACCAGTTTGTTTCAACTCCTAGCAGGCTGAAGGCGATGCCGATGCCGAGAGACACTAAAACGCTGGGCACGATCAGGCTGGAAATAGTGAGATAAAAGATGACGCGAGAGCCATGAAAGCGGCGACGGAAGGCAAGTCCTGCCATTAGTCCAATCAGCACGGTGAGTGCCATGACGAGTAACCCCAGAAGGAGCGATCGCTGAAAGGCTGCGCCAAAGTCACCAATCCGCTGCTGTTGCTGAAATAAAGCCTTGATCCAATAAAAACCGAAGCTGCGAATGGGGAAGGTGAGTGCGCCATTTTGCCCCTGAAGGGACAGGGTAAAAATGGCAAACATTGGGCCGTACATAAACAGGACAAATAGAGCAAAGAAGGCGGCGAGGAAGTAGAAGGTGGGCGATCGCTTCTTCAGTCCCATGATTACAGTTCCTTACGAATATCAATCGTGCGAAGAATACCAAAGATGATTGCCAGCGTCACGATCAGTAAGATTATGGCGTTAGCTGCGGCTAACGGGTATTGCAAACTGCCAATCTGATTGCGGATCAGGTAGCCAACGGAGGCAGCCTGTCCACCACTCATCAACCGCACAGTGACAAATTCTCCCATCGTCAGTGTCACCACAAAGATCGAACCGATCGCAATTCCGGGTTGTGATAGAGGCAAAATCACCTCTTTAAACACCTGAAAGCTTGATGCTCCAGCATCTTCTGCGGCGGCAATCAGGTTGCGATCGATTCGCATCAGGCTGTTGAAGATGGGTACGATCATAAACAGCGTGTAGAGATGCACCATTGCCAGCACTACAGCAAAATCTGAAAATAGGAAAATATCAATCGGCTGTTCAGTTAGACCGATGCCAATCAGCAATTTATTCAACAAGCCCTCTCGCCCCAAAAAAGGAATCCAGGAGATCATGCGAATGATATTGGATGTCCAAAAGGGAATGGTGCAAATCAGAAATAGGATAATTTGCCAGCGCAAACTGTCAATATAAAATGCCAGAAAATAGGCAACCGGGAAGCCTATGAGTAGGGTGAAAAACCAGACCAGTCCAACAAATTTGAAGGTATTAAGATAGGTGGCTAAGGAAACTTGTGAAGTAAAGATGTTGCGGTAGTTCTCTAAAGTAAAGCCGGGAGTCATAGAGTAGCCGTTGAATTCCCAGAAACTCACAATGAAGATGGTGGCGATCGGAAACACTAGAAATAGAAGAAACACCAGGGTTTGTGGTGTAACTAAGAGGTAAGGCTCAATCGATTTCCAGCTTTTTAACATAAAGATTTTTTGAACAAAAGTAACTTTCAACCTTGTCCCCAGGCTTAGCCTGGGAATGCATACGTGAGGCTCTGCCTCATGAAATAGGCAAGAGGCAGAAGATTGCGCTAGCCGGAGGCTCCTATACTGGTCTGGGAAGCAGGAGCTTCCGGTACGCCGTTACTAAGCAGGAGCTTGGTAACGAGGTTAAACGAATGACCTCCTATGCCGCCACGAACTCATTCCACTTTTGCACGAGATAGGTTTGCTCATCCATCGTGGAGTTCCAGACGACAACGTTACCCATGCGATCGTCAAAGGAACCGCCATCTCGCACGGCTCCGGCAGATTCAAGTTTGGTGCCGAAGGGATCGATCATATCTTCGGCAGCGGCTTTGCCTTCATACCAGAAATCCCATTCTGACTGTGACATAAACTTTTTGGCATTTTCGGGTACAGCGCTGTAGTAGCCCTGCCGCCCCAGGAATGCACCGACCCAACCGTCTAGCATCCAGTTGATATATTCATAGGCTGCATCTAACTCGATACCAGAGAGGTTTCTGGAAAGCCCAATGCCGCCACCCCAGGCGCGATAGCCTTCCTGCAATGGTGCATAGATGCACTCAATGCCCTGTGCTTTTACGGCAGTGACGGCAGGCGACCACATTGATTGCAGCACCACTTCACCGGATGACATCAGGTTGACGGATTCATCAAACGTTTTCCAGAAAGCGCGAAACTGTCCGGCGCGTTTTTGCTCAATCAGAATTTGAGTAATCTGATCTAACTCCTCGCGGGTCATATTGCCCTTGTCACCAAAGGTCATTAAGCCCAACGCTTCTACCACCATTGCGGCATCCATGATGCCAATCGAGGGAATATCCAAAATGGAGGTTTTGCCGCGAAACTCTTCGTTAAACAGTTCACCCCAACTGGTGATTTCACGCCCAACCAGGTCAGGACGATAACCTAGTGTGTCGGCGTTGTACTGGAAGGGAATTAACGTTGCCCAATTGGTGGGTTCGGGGGCAAATTCAGTAGATTCCTGATCGGTGAGAAACATGACTCTGTGCGGGGCAGTTCCCTGTGAGGCATTCACCTTTGCTCCGTCATAAAGCTGACCTATGGTAAAGATAGGAACAATCTGGTCGAAGGCGGTGATTCGGCTTACGTCTATCGGCTGAAGGTTGCCAGAGGGTACGACTAGAGGCAAACTAAAATACTCACCGTCAAACACATCATATTGTCCGGCTTGAGTGATAGCAATCTGGTTATTTTCTTCAGTACTCAGCGCCCGCATTTCTAGCTTGAAGCCGAGATCTTCTTCAGCTTTCTGACGGATCTCATTAATTTGAGAAACGCCTGTACCGATGAACCGTAGGGTGACATCTTTCGTCTGATTGGTGTTAACGGTAGGGCCAGAAGCTGGATTGTTGGGGGTGCCACGCGCACATTGAGTTGCTGTAAGCATTGCTCCGGCTGCGAGTCCAGTTCTCAAAAGTTGACGACGGGTAAGATTTGCCATATTTTCCTGATTTAAGGGGGGGCGATCGCCAATTACAAACAAAACTTATGGATGTATCCATTCAAACAACAAGGGGCTTAAGCCCCTTGTTCATGGGGAAAATTGCATTCTCAAACGGGCTGAAACTTTGAGGTGTATTCAATATCACAATTTACAGTTGTGAGGTTAGTGGGATAGAAAAATGCAGTCCTCGGTTGACCAACCCAGAACCACCGATTGTCCCTCCTGAAGGGGTTGCGCCATCCAGTCTTGAGTCCGAACTTTGTAGAGTGCTTCTTCTCCCGTTGCTTCTAGCACCAGGGAAACTCGCGTTACATATCCGGTAAATTCCACTGCGGCGATTCGCACAGAGATATGGTTGGGAGTATGTGAATCTGTAGTGTGGGGTTTTAGCACCATGCGATCGGCGCGAATGGAGCAGGCGGCTATCATACCAACATCCGCTGCCTGCCCGCGACAGAGAAATGTACCCAACCTGTCTACCTCAAGCTGAATTAGAGCAGTATTGGTGTCAGGTGTAACACGAGTCACTTTACCCACAAGAATATTGTTATCTCCGACAAATCGCGCCACAAAACGGGAAGCCGGAGTGCTAAAAATCTCAGCCGGAGTGCCAATCTGGTCGATGTGACCATGATCCATCACAACGATTTGATCTGCTAGGGAGAAGGCTTCATCTTGAGCGTGAGTCACCTGAATGAAGGTCATGCCAAACTGCCGCTGAAGCTTGCGAAGTTCGCCTCTGGTTTTGACGCGCAGAGATTCATCCAGGGCGCTGAGCGGTTCGTCGAGTAGCAGGACTTGCGGATGGGTAACGAGGGCACGGGCAAGGGCAACCCGCTGCTGCTGTCCGCCGCTGAGCATGGTGGGTTTGCGATCGCCAAATTGACTCAGCCCCACCACTTCTAGCATCTCGTTTACCCGCTGGGTGCGATCGCTCACCTTCACACCGCGCATCTTCAGCCCAAACTCTACATTCTGTCGCACTGTTTTGTGGGGAAACAGGGCATAGTTTTGAAACACCATTGCCGTATTGCGTTTGGCAGGTGGCAGGTCATTGACCCGGCGATCGCCAATCACAATATCGCCGCTGGTTGCCTCCTCATGCCCCGCAATCATCCGCAGCGTAGTAGTTTTGCCACAGCCGCTCGGCCCCAGCAGACAGCAGTAGGAACCCGCCGGAATATCCAGGCTAATATTTTCGACCGCGACGAAGGAGCCGTACTTTTTGGTGAGCGATCGCAGCATCACTCCCTCAGCGTGGACAGAAGCCACATCCGGACGGCTAACTGCTTGCGTCTGTTGTGTCGTCCCTGTGATCATGTTGCTACCCGAAGCGTTCTCTTAACTAGTCATTAAACGGCTTCTGCGGCAGCAAATTGTCTTTTTAGCTACATTACTTAATCGCAAGCCGGAAATAGTTGACTCTGCTCTTTGTATAGCAGTTGAAGCGATGATTAGGACAACGTTGACTTGCCAATGCTGCTGATAGCCAGGGTTTCGATTCATCCCTCATCCTTCATCCTTTTGCTGTAGTGCAATATACAATCACTCACTTTGTCATCAGTTCTGAGGAAATTTACCCTTCCTGTGCCGCTAGCCATGCATCTAAGTCAGACAAATTCGAGAAGTCTAACAGAGCTTCTCCCAACAGTTCCAGTTGGTCAATGGATAGTGAGTCAATTTGCGATCGCTGGCCATATCACGGCTATCCCATGCTTTATGCACCGGAAGTGCAGGTCTATCACGCCCACAGCCTGACCTTACCCAAGTTTTGGCGACAGCACTTTAACTATGGGCGTGGCGCTTTATAGCAATATTTGAAACTTTGTCAGAACTTGACCGAAAAATCCTTAGCGAATCGGGTATACTGATTGACCAACTTGTAATTTGGGCAATCTATCCCTGGACAGATTTTTGCTAAAGGTAACTTCACTCTTATGGAAGATAAGTTAAAAGAGTTAATTGGTCAATCTAACGTCTGGCTTTATGTTGAAAGCAGCAAAGGCTGGGTCAAGAACGCGGAAATTTTAGAAGTAACTGATAAAACGGTCACGTTTCGCTATGAGCATGAGTCCGAAAGCGAGAAGCGTACCTGGGAGAAAACAACGCGAATCAAAAATATCTCGGAGATCGAGGTGAAGCTGTTGTCTATTCCCAAAGAAGACACTCAAGTTACCGTGCTGAAAAGCAGACTCTCTAATCTTTTGGGTCAAGAATAGAGCAGGTTAGGACTGACGCATCTCCGGTAGCATAGGAAAGAAATCCTTGCAGCGGGGCACTGAGTCAGTCCATGCAGCCATACAAAACCCAGCTACGGGTGCGCTACCACGAAATGGACGCACTGGGGCACGTCAATAACGCCGTTTACCAGCACTATCTGGAACAGGCGGCGATTGAACATTCAGAGTATCTGGGGCTGAACCTCGATCGCTACCGTGAACTGGGCGGCTGGTTTATCATGCGGCGAGTCGAGATTGACTATCTGCGTCCGGCGATCGCCGGAGACATCCTTGATGTCACCACTTGGGTTCATCAAATGCGCGGCACTCGTGCTATCCGTCGCTACGAAATTCGTAAACCGAGCAATGACGATCTGTTGCTCAAAGCAGAGGCGCTGTGGGTATGGGTGGATGCGATCGCCATGCGTCCACGCGCAATTCCTGATACCCTGATGACGGCTTTTGGACAGATCACCAACACGACGCAGGAGTAACCCGATGTACACGACAGAAACCTGGAAACACGACTCTATCATCAGCAACGGGATTCGGCTGCACTATGTCACACAAGGGGAAGGCCCGCTGATGCTGATGCTGCACGGCTTTCCAGAATTTTGGTATTCCTGGCGCAAGCAGATTCCCGAATTTGCTCAGAATTACAAAGTGGTGGCGCTCGACCTGCGCGGCTACAACGACAGCGAAAAACCTGCTGATGCATCTGCTTACGTCATGCCCGAATTCATTAAAGATGTGGAAGGCGTAATTCGCGGACTTGGCTATGAAAGCTGTGTGCTGGTCGGGCACGACTGGGGCGGGGCGATCGCCTGGAACTTTGCCTACGCCTATCCTGAAATGGTAGAAAAGCTAATTATTCTAAATCTGCCCCATCCTGCCAAGTTTGCCGAAGGGCTACGCACCCCTCAACAGCTTCTCCGCAGTTCCTACATATTTTTCTTCCAAATTCCCTGGCTGCCAGAACTGTTGGTGCAAGCCTCCGGCTACCAGATTGTCACCGCTGCCCTAACCGGAATGGCGATTAACAAAAACGCCTTCTCTGACGCAGATTTAGCAGCCTACAAGGAAGCCGTTGCTAAACCGGGTGCCCTGACTGCAATACTTAACTACTATCGCAACGCATTTGCTCAGAGAATTGTCAATCGGGAATGGGGCGTTCTGAATGTCTCTACCCTGATGATTTGGGGCGAAGATGATACGGCTCTAGGCAAAGAACTCACCTATGGCACAGAAGCCTACGTCAAAGATTTTCAAATTCGCTATATCCCCAACTGTAGCCACTGGGTACAGCAAGAACAACCAGAACTGGTAAATCAGTATATGCGGGACTACCTGGCTACTTAACTAGGTATTAGCCTTTGTTCTGTAGGTTGGGTGAGGCAAAGCGAAACCCAACAAGATTTGGGCGATCGCCTTCCTCAATGAGGTTTGGATTGCGGTAATGTTTTGTTGCGATCGCAGCAAAGGTTCTTGACTAAGCAGTTGCAGCAATGCATCGACTAGTTCCTGGAGGTTTTGACAAGAGAGCAACTCGGTTATGGAGAGTAAGGTCCTGGTGAGGGAAAATGCTTAAAGATAGAGAAAGATATCCTGTCCAGCATTCCTACTCCACACTTGAAGATTAAAACTATGGTGTAGATTTCAACACGGGCGACTTATGGCAGCACCGCTTTAATTCGGGCTAGCAGTTCACGAGTGCTAAATGGTTTAGTGATACAGTCATTTGCACCTGCTTCCATACCCCAGGTTTTGTCAAGGAGCTTCGTCATCTACGATTAATACGTGTGGCGTTGTTAAGATGAGTCTCTGATAACTTTTGTATCTCTCCCGACATCTTATCTTTATTGGTGCTATCTGCCTGCTTCTCTGGTTATAAGGTTTTGCCGTGGAGCAGTTGCAGGCAAGCTATTGAGCGCGGAGATCTGCCATCAGCAGGTTAATCCGTTCCGCTACGTCTGCCTTTCCTTCAGGGTCAGCATTGTGTAGGAAAACATCGAGAACAAACCAGCGACACAGAGCAGGATCGATTTGCACGAGCCTGAGCATGACTGCGTTTAGAACTTCTGTCACCAGGTTGTCCGGCAAGCGACGAATCTCATCACAGATGGCGATCGCCTCTTCAATTTTTTGAGTTTCCCTTGCCGCTACCATTACCTTTACCACTGCATTTACCAGATTGCTCAAGTCATCTTCCAGATCGTTCATGCTTTAAAGCCGTATTTTAAGAGTCGCAATGTCAAATTTGTGATGTCCAAGTCTAAAGATATTCCACATCTAAAGATATTCCACAAGACATTCCACAGTTATTTCATCGTAGAGGGCAGAGGCGCGACATGACAGCGCTTCCGACTACCCCATAATTTTTTCGTGAATCTTAATACGAGATCTCGAATAGGAGGATGCCGGGAAATCAGACCGGTATCGCCGGAAAAAATTTCTGACACGCTGAACGAAATCATTGAAATGAATCAGCGCATGGCTCAAGAGCTAGAACACGTTAGCACTGTGGTTGGCAAAGAAGGCAAAATTGACCAGCGGGCTTCTTGCGATATCGAAGACGACCGAAGCAGCATTGAAACCGGCGATCGCGTCCTGCTGGTAATCGAAGACGATCTCAACTTTGCCCAAATCTTGCTCGACATGGCGCGATCGCAAGGCTTCAAGGGAATCGCCGCCAGCCGCAGCGATGTGGGACTTCTGCTAGCCCAAGAGTTCAACCCCGCCGCCCTTGAAGCGCTGAAAACAGGGCACTTTGACTGCATCGTGCTAGACATGGGCTTACCCGACATTTCCGGTTTGGAACTGCTGGAGCAAATCCGCCGCGAAGCCCCCACCGCCTACTAGGCATCAGGCAAAGGAGGCTATACACTAGCCTTTGGGCGTGTTGGACAATAGTTCCCATAACCGTTCGTCGTATTTTTCTTACGCCCTTTCTTTCAGATTTTTCCCTCTTTGGCAACCCCTTACTGACACTGGTGCAAGATCTCAGCTAGCCCAACAAAACTAATGATTACCCTTTCTCAGCACAACTATTGGGAACTTTTTCAAGAAATAGAAGAACAGAATATCTCCAGCGCTGACGAGTTTGACACTACCTGGACATATCCTCAGCAGTTAGGTCAGGGATATTGGCGTGAGATTCAATTGCGTGATGGGGTAGACTTGGCGATCGCCCACTATTGGTTGCACGACCGCATAACAATACAGTTACCTGAGCGAGAACATCCATTGGAGTATAGCTTTCACCTATTGGGTGGGTACAAAAATCAGCAAAGCTGCACTCGTGCAGGTCAATATTCACTATTTGGAAGTGGGTTAGCTCCCGTTGAAACCTGCAACTGGCTCAATACTGAACAGATGGAAGTGAATGTTCATATTGACCCAGAACTATTTATGGCAGGATTAAATCAAACCTCAGAACTCGTTTTAGAGGGGTTACAGCACTTAATCCAGCCCTCTCCAAAAACCTACTACAGCCGCTCTGGTACAACAACAGGTGTGATGCAAACAGCACTACAGCAAATTTTGCGTTGTCCGTTTCAAGGTGTCACCAAGCGAATATATTTAGAGAGCAAAGTTTGGGAATTGATAGCACTGTTAGTAGAACAGGAGTTGAAGCTACAAGAGATCCAGAAAAACACTCCTCTCACTTATGTATTAAAACCCGATGACGTTGACCGCATTCATCAAGCAAAGACAATTTTATTGCAACATCTGAATAATCCACCGTCTTTAATCGAGTTAGCACGACAGGTGGGGTTAAATGATTGCACATTGAAGCGCGGTTTTCGTCAGGTGTTTGGGCAAACTGCCTTTAGCTTATTGCATGACTATCGTTTGGAACAAGCTCGGCAATTACTCGAAGAACGCCGCTTAAATGTTTCTGAAATTGCTCAAACAATCGGATTTGCCAACCGCAGCTATTTCGCTGCCGCATTTCGTAAAAAATTTGGCGTAACACCGAGAGAGTATTTATCTAACTATAAAAATTCCGCCTAGCGTTCAAAAAGTTCCGGGGAATAGCCAAGAAGATACCAATACACGCCTATTTATTGGTATCTTCTTGACAAGTATTCCTATTTAATGGACATTAACAGTGGTGTGTAGCGTAGTCTCAAGTCCAATTCGGCGATCGGTATTTTTGGCGTTTGTGCTATTTCTAATGGCTTCTCCTGCCTGGGCAGAAGCAGAGTTCTCTGATGAAGAGATGGGGCGATCGAGATCTGTAGAAGCAGAATCTGAAGAGGAATTAGTTGCGATAACAACGATTCCCCAGCTAAACGATTTGGATCGTCCAGCAACAACAGTTGCGGAGTGGCTAGCTCAATCCACAACTGCCTCCGTACAAATCACAGAAGTGCAACTGAGTTCAACGGTGCAAGGTCTGGAGTTGCGGTTAGAAACTACCGGAGAGATTGTTCAACCGGCTGCAACGTCAGTTATCGGAAATGCGCTTATCGTCAATATCGACAGTGCAACTCTCGCATTACCAGAGGGAGACGAGTTTCAGTCTGCAAATCCTATTGAAGGCATTGCGTTGATTACCATTAATGCGCTTCCTGGTGAGCGCGTTCGGATTGTGATTACTGGCGTAGATGCACCTCCTGTAGCCCAAGTTAGGACAGAAGCGCAGGGGCTTGCTGTAGCAGTGATGCCCGGAACAGAAGCAGCGATGACAGATCAAGATGCCATTCAGGTAGTGGTAACTGGAGAGGAAGATGTTGGGTATGCACCGAATGATGCGGCTACTGCGACACGGATTGATACACCCTTGCGAGATACCCCTCGAACCGTTCAAGTCATTCCCGAAGCAGTCCTACAGGATCAAGCAATTACCCGCGTCACAGATGCAATCCAAAACACGAGCGGTGTGGTGCAGGATGGTGGCTTTGGTGGAACTACTGATCAGCTAAATATTCGCGGATTTTTCACTGATAACCTTTTTGTAGATGGATTTAGATCAAACTTTGGAGAAGGCTTTACGGAAACGGTAAATATTGAGCAAATCGAAGTGCTGCGCGGTCCTGCGTCAGTTCTATTTGGCAATTCTCAGCCAAGCGGTGTGATCAATCTAGTGACAGAGCGACCGTTAGATGAGCCATTCTATGAAGTTGAGCTACAAGCAGGTAATTATGGGTTTATTCGTCCCACAATTGATTTAACAGGACCGTTGAATGGCGATCGCACCATTTTATACCGGTTGAATGCTGCCTACGAACGCTTCGATGGCTTCCGCGATTTTGACCAGAATGTTGACCGGATTTTTGTAGCTCCTTCCCTTGCATTTCAGTTCAGCGATGCCACGACGCTCAATCTTGACTTTTCTTATCTGCGCGATCAGCGTCCTTTTGATCGAGGCTTTCTGGCAATCGGACGAGGCATCATCGACATTCCTGTTACCCGTTTTTTAGGTGAACCCGATGATTTTCGAGAGATCGAATCGCTTAATGCTGGATATCGCCTAGAACATAGATTTAGCGATGATTGGCGAATTCGGAATCAGTTTCGGTTAGTGTCTAACGAAGCGCTTGATTTTCGGGCTGAACCAACAACCCTCGATGAAGCGACCGGAATCTTATCTCGCAATTTTCGCTCCAATGATGATGTCTACGAAACCTATTCTCTACAAACCGATTTACTGGGTAACTTCTTAACTGGCTCTATCGAACATACTCTTTTGGTAGGGGTGGATCTGCGTCGAGAAACTGGTGTGGGTACTCAGAGGCGGCTACCCGATAGCTTAACGCCCGATATTGATATCTTTGATCCAGTCTACGATGTCATCGATCGCCCCACTCTAGATGATCTGACAAACGAAGTCCGCAATAACAATGACCGCACAGATGCGCTAGGCATTTTGGTGCAAGACCAGATCGAGTTTCTTGATAATCTCATTCTTGTTCTGAGTGGTCGCTTTGATGCTGTTTCCCAGGATAACCTTGATAACCTTACCGGAATCACATCCGAACAAAATGTAACCGATTTTACACCGACCGTAGGCATTGTCTATCAGCCGATCGAACCGATTTCTCTATATGCAAACTATGCGCGATCGTTTCAACCCAACTTTGGTACAAATGTAGATGGCGATTTTCTGGAGCCAGAACGAGGAACCCAGTACGAGATTGGAGTTCGAGCTGAGTTAGCTGATCGTTTAGTTGCCTCGCTTGCTGCTTATGACATCACAAAATCTAATGTGGCAACCACAGACCCCGATAACCCGGACTTTAACATTGGTATTGGAGAGCAGCGCAGTCGAGGTATTGACCTCAACATAGCAGGAGAAATCCTTCCCGGATGGAATGTGATTGCGTCCTATGGCTTAATTGATGCCGAAGTCACCGAAAGCAATGATCTGCCGGAAGGCAGCCGGGTGCAAAACGTACCCCGGAACACGGCAAGCTTGTGGACAACCTATGAGATCCAGCGTGGAGATTTACAAGGGTTAGGGTTTGGCTTAGGTCTTTTTTACATCGATGAACGGGCTGGCGATTTTGAAGATACCTTTGACTTACCCAGCTATCTCCGCACCGATGCTGCTGTTTACTATCGATACGATAACTGGAGAGTTGCAATCAATGTTCAAAACTTATTTGATGTGGAATATTTCCGTTCAAACAACTTTGGCAGAGTGGCAATTGAACCCGGTGCGCCGTTGACTATTATTGGTTCACTCAGAGTTGATTTCTAGGAAATTCATGAAGTACAGGACTTATGCAGTTGGGCGATTTGTGGGCGCGAAGTACAAATTGTATGCGATTCCAGTAAGCCTATTATTTTGGCTAGGTTTGTTACTAACTATGCTGATTTCAGCGTGTAATAGCAGAACATTTAGCCATTCTAATTCCTCGGTTCCCTCCTCGGACTGCCATATAGTTCAACATACCAAAGGGGAAACCTGTGTTCCAAATGACCCACAACGAGTCATTATGCTGGGAGGGTTAGATGATGCCTTGAGTTTAGGTGTCAAGCCAATTGGCAGCGACGGAGTGGAGCAATATAGGTCTTATTTAGAAGAGAGAGTTGATGGAATTGAAGATATTGGTGGAAATAATGCTCCAAGCGTTGAAAAGATCTTGGCTCTAAAACCAGATCTAATTTTGGCGGAAGATTATGCCGCTGCAAATTACAACGCTTTGTCCAACATTGCTCCAACAGTCGTGATTCCCTTTGAGCATAGCGGACAGTGGAAAGACGTTTTCATGCACTATGCAGAGGCACTGAGCAAAACCGCAGAAGCCGAAGCGGTAATGGACAATTACTACGCACGATTAGAGGAATTTCAGCGGCAAATGGAACGTGCTGCTGAAACTGAAGTGTCAATTGTGAGAGTCTATCCTACCCATGTCAGTCTATATCTCAAAGACTCCTTTTGCGGCACCATTGTCGCGGATGCGGGTTTATCTCGTCCTCCATCCCAAAATCTCACTGCATCCGAAGCTAAAACCCTATTCGGTAATCAAATTCAGTACGAGATTAGTCGAGAAAAAATTTCGGATGTTGATGGAGATGCAATCTTTCTCTGGACTTATGGTCATCAAAATGACATTGCTCAACAAGCACAGACTGAGAAGGAGAAACTACAAGCTGATCCGCTCTGGTCTACATTAACGGCTGTGCAGCAAAAACGCGTTTACGAAGTTTCTGGATACTGGATTGGGAACGGTCCGATCGCTGCCAATGCAGTGATCGATGATTTGTTCAAGTATTTGGTGAATACACCTTGAGAGGATAGTAGCGCAAAGTGCCTCTTGGCAATTTTCTTTGAAAAACTTGCTTTCATACCCATTGAGTAGATTGAAACTGTGAATTAATCATCATGCCAAACCATATCTTATTTGTCTGTAAATCCTGCAATGCCGTTCACTCGGATAATTTTGATTATGACAAAGCTGAAGGGGTTGTTTTGCTCAATCAGTTACTTGATCTGCATCAAGATTGGTCACATCGAAATGAGTTAGAAATTTGTGCAGTGGGGTGTTTGTGGACCTGCTCCCGTCCTTGTTCAGTAGCCTTCTCCAGTACTAACAAAACCACCTATCTCTTCACCAACATTCCCGCTACCGCAGCAGAAGCCTTGCTACAATTTGGTCAACTTTACCTTACTAATAAAGACGGCAACATTCCCTGGCAGCAGTTCCCTGAAGTGCTGCAATCCGCAGAAGTCGCCAAGATTCCATCGCAGAGCAGGTAGTATCGCCGACAGGCAGAACCGAAAAATTGGAGGGTGCGATCGCGATCGCCATAAAGGTTGACCACCTGCTGCACCCCATCAAGCAATCCATGGTACACCGCCACAAAACATTGGAAGATCTAACGGAGGGTTGGGAACCGGAAGCCTCGCTCACTGCTCGGTTACCCCTTGTACTCTTGGAGTGCCTGTTGTTCACTCAAGTGTTCAATGTCCAGTACATTCATGGCTAGAATGAATCGCCCTGCCCATTGCTGATGCCTGCCCACAACGGTTGAGTTCAAGGTTAACTCATACCAATTCTTTGTGAAGCTGTCCCTAACAAGGGGCTTAAGCCCCTTGTTCCACAAGGATCTATTCTGCTCAAGCTCAAATCAAATCGGTATCAGATGCAGGCTAAATCACTAGCCGCTTTCCAATCGAGGATTGGGAGCAAATAAACGGGGCTTTCGAGGCTTGTGAGTCTTTCTTGCTTAATTGACTGTTGCAGCTTACGTTAATCACTCAAACGTTGTGACGAGTCGCAGGAACGTTGTGGTGCCTGCACATTTGATGTTTGTCTATGAATTAAAGGAAACTATAGACAACCTAAACAGTTGAGCGATCGCACTATCTGCATCACGAATCCGCCCAATTTTTGTTAGTAGAAGCGATTTCTCTAAACAGTCGAGGCGAGATAGGCGAACCGTTGAAGGAACACTGAAGATTGGTCAGACTCGCTGGGTGCATCCACGAAGCTAAGGATTGTGAATTTAATAAATCCGCAAATTGTACGGGCGGGTTTAGCAGAGCAATCGGCACTGTGCCATGAATTTGACGGCAAAACCCGCCCCTACCCAATCTCGATCTTATTTAATTCCCATTCCTAAGCGCTTCCCTTAATCTTGACTCTGGCAAACGATGCAGCTTGATCACAATTTCATCGATTAGCGTTGCTATAGTAAAAGGGTTTTTGATGGAGGCTTGTACGCCCATATTATGCCATCACTTTCAGCCTGCGTAGGTTGGGCTGAAGAATGAGATCCAATGTTCTACGGATGTTGGGTTCTGCTTTGCTTTACCCAAACTACGAATCTACTCGCGATTGCCCAAACGGACAAAGATCTAAAACGACACAGCGATCGCACGCTGGATTCTTGTAATAGCAACACTTTTGCCCGTGCAGCATCATTACCTCATGGTTGTCATAAACCTGTTGCGCGGTCCACTCTTTGGGAAGCTGGGCTTCGAGCAGTACATGAG
>Ga0224722_1001022_pt1 | contig 15876 bp, 16 predicted proteins | sample Balambano_FR1_Me_FD_161646 | JGI IMG/M metagenome (GOLD analysis project Ga0224722, IMG submission 161646) | Freshwater sediment microbial communities from Lake Towuti, South Sulawesi, Indonesia - Balambano_FR1_MetaG | ecosystem: Environmental > Aquatic > Freshwater > Lake > Sediment | place... | reverse complement strand
GCCAACAACCTGGTCAGCCAGTTGCCCGGCGGCTGCCACCCCCCAATCGGCCCCCTCTGCTACTGATGCAGGTATTGATGCATGATCTACTGCCTCTACTAGTCGCTCAGACGCATACAGAGGTTCCTCGTCTTTCGAGATACCGGTCAGCAAGGGCCTGAGTGTATCCGTTGTTTCTTGACTTTGCGTCACTATCTCTTGAGTAGGAGTTATAGGAGCCTGTCTTGAGAAAATAAGGTCTACTGTTTGAGATTGACTGTGGTCAGTCTCATCATCTAGAGTCGTCTCAGTGGGGTTAACATCATCGACCGATAACTTGCCAATCTGTTCATTGGCAGACAATAATGTTTCTTCAGGGAAAAATAGGGTATCGGTTTGGGCAGTTTCAGGACTTTTCACTAACTGATCAAGTGGTGCGGTGGTTTTTTCGGTAGAAGATGGGGGTTTTTTAGATTCCTGGGCTTCTGTTTTGATAATTGGTAAGGGTATCCGGGTAGTCTTTTTCTTTTTTTTCTTTGCGCCCTCAATTTCGCCCTTTTCCTGAGGACTTAGTGGTAGTTCTGGTTCAATATTTGGTGTGCGCTCCATAGCAGTTGCATTGTATATTATACAACTTTTGTATTATTAACACAATATTTTAGCGATTAGGCCGCGAAGGCGAAAAAGGCTGCCACGGCCAGTACAATCACTATCAGTACAACAAGCACGATGATAATAATCGGGCTATCTTTGTGATCTGGGTGAGTAGCAACTTGTTGCGTAGCTGCAACAGGAGACGGCACTGGTATGTCTACTGGCGAAGCAGCTGGTTGTGTGGGCATTGGCTGGGATTGTTGTAAGGGCGCCGGCTGCTCAATAACTGGGGTGGCCATGGGTGCTGGTTGTGGCGTTGGAGCTTCAGGACTGCTTGGCATTGGCTGCGAATTTTGAGGATTTGATTGATCCATATGATTTCCTAGTTCCTTGTGATTTAGCTGTTTTTATTATTGTACAACATAATCATCGTATCGCTTATGTTAATTAATTGCTCTTTTTCTAAATCATTTATTACCTTCGTTAGCCTTGCGTCATTGAGCTGCTTTCGCAGCTGCTGCAGCTCGAGCGGGCCTTTCGTTAAAGTAGTAATAACCAGACCTCTAAGCTGTCGACGAGAACCAGCAAAGGTAGGTTGTTTTTTGTAGTGTGAGCTCTGGCGACTCTTATTACCAATAGTTGTCTTTAAAAAAGTGCCATAATCCATTAAAGCCCAATAGAACTCTCTTGGACGCTGCGGAAGATTTCTATTCCATGGCACAAGTTTTGTGAGAGTTTGTAACAATTGTTTATCTGTTACTGTTTGTTCGTTTGGATAAAAGTGGTATATCAGGACTGTTCTTATGTTGGTCTCTACAAACACGACTGGTGCATCATAGCTGTATGCTAAAATCGCTGCCGCCGTGTTGTGGCCAATACCTTTGTAACTCACAAGTATTACTTCTGTCCACGGAGTTTTTATTGCCTGTAAACCTTGTGCCGCCTCCCAAAGATACTTGGCACGTCTGTTATAGCCAAGGCCATTCCATGCTGTCAAAACCGCAGCCAGTGGGGCGGCAGCGAGAGATGATAGCGTTGGAAACTGCTCAGTAAAAGCCAGGTATTTTGGTATGACTCTGTTGACCTGTGTCTGTTGTAGCATGAATTCACTCACAAGAATCTTATAGGGTTCAATCGTACCATCAAGCTCCAACTGACGCCAAGGTAGCGATCGCTTAAAAGAGGCCGACTGGTCTGCAAGCAAAGTACCTAAAGGTTCTTCGTTATCCATTTGTTATACTGTAACGCAGAATATGCAGGCTGTAACCCTTCGACTGCTTAAGCGCTCGGCAATTTTGTTTTTAGGTATTGGTGTCGTTTATCTGGCGGTTTGGGAGTTTTTTCCGTTTTTTGATAACCAAGCAAATTGGTTTATTGCCCTGCTCGCAACCTACATCTTTACGGCTTACTTTTTTATACCCCTGTTACTGCGTGGATTCCGTCTGTTTTATACCCCAAAGCACCTGCCCACCTACTGCACGACACCCGATGGCTTTGCCAGTGACCCCATAAATATAGGGGTCATAGGCACTCGTAAGCAAATTATGACAGCCATGAAGAAAGCAGGATGGCACACGGCAGATAAAAAAACGTTAAAAAGTATGATAAAAGTGGGAAGATCAATCCTCACTCGCAGACATTATCATAATGCACCCTTTAGCAGCCTTTACCTATTTGGTCGCAAACAAGACTTTGGCTTTCAAAAACCGTTTGGCGGCAGCCCGACACTACGCCATCATGTAAGGTTTTGGGCCTGTCATCTGGATGGCCCCGAAGACTTTCATCAAGATGTTGCTTTTTGGGAGCGCTTTCATAGAACGAATAAGGACCAGTCGAAAAGGCAGCTATGGGTAGGTGCTGCGAGTCGCGATGTTGGTATCATGCCAATACGTCACAATGCACAATTAACACATATGATTGACCCAGATACTGATGCCGAACGTGATCTTATAGTTGAGGATTTGCGCAACAGTCACTCGGTGGCAAAAACCATCACTGAGCGTGCCCACGAAGGTTTGCACCTTACTAATCGTGCCTTGGGGGGCGTCCTACGTGCCGATGGCAAAATAAGAATCTGCATACTAAAATAAAGTTAATAGTAAAGCCAGCGATCAATACCACTTGCATTGGTGACGTCAGTAATTTTGTAAGTCTCGTTGGCAGTTTTGTGCATAGCATAGTCAGCCGTTTCCCTGCCCGTTTGAACCCGGAAGATAACTACCTCCTCATCGAGCCAATAGACGGGATACTTTAAACCAGCCTGGCTTATAAGCACTTTTTCCTCGATCACCTGTTGTTCGCTGAGCAAGATTGTGCCTCGGCCATCTCGTTGATCAATCCAGATTGCTGATGAACCGTTGGGGCTCTGTACATAAAAACGGTTTATCTGGCTGGTAGGAGCTGCTGTTGCCTGCGCCTCTGTAGTAGAACCCGCACTATACTGATACCATCTGTCGCCAGCGCTGAGTGCCAGGGTTTTTATATCGGTGCGTTGCAGTACAAAAGATTCTTGATCAAGAATAATCTTTTTACCACTACCATCGGCTGCAATTCGGTAGGTGGCTGGCGTACTATTCTCCTGAAAAACATTTGAGGGTGCAAAAATAACTTCAGAGCCAATCATGACTACATCGTTGAAAGCATTTGAGCTATGCAGTTCTTTTTTATCGTTAAAATCATTAAGATTTAAACTCATCAAGCGATGCCGACTGGGGTCTATAGCGCTAGCACCAGCTGCAATTTTTACATAGACCAGCCGTTCATTATTTGCCCACCCAACTGAATGAATTTTTTCTGATTGATCAATCCTCGTTAAGTGACCATCAGTGGTATCGATAATATACATGGTGCTCAGTAAGTAACCGGCTGTATTTGTCTCACGTATTCTAGTGGAAATAAGTACCGCCTTGTTGTCTTTCGGATGAGGAATCAGTGACAAATCATCTCGTTCTAGTCCTGTACCAGTTACTAATTTTTTCTCGTTTTTACCATCCAGATCAATAGAGTAGACATCATACGTGCCTGAGCGTTTTGATACAAAGACGTGTTTTTTTGCAGGTACTAACTTTGTGATTTGGTCTTCATCGTTATTTCTAGCAATCATCACTACTTCGTCACGATAGTCGGGGGCGGTAATAGTGACCGCAATTTCTGCCAACTGGTCTTCGGGTTTTGTATCGAGAGTAAGGACTATTTTGCCCGCTTCGTCAGCAACGGCACTTCCCTCACCTGCACTAGCTTCGGCTCGGGCTACTGCCTGATTGCTCAAAAAATCAGTGACAAATATTGTGTACTGCTCACCAACGGCAGTTGCCCTAAACTCACCCAAAGGGTTACTACCCCAACCCACCACTATTGGCTGTTCGATAGTTGCAAAGGCTTTCTTTTCAATTATCAGATTGGTTTGACCAAGCCTTACGCCAGTTAGTACTGCTTCACCATTTCTATCTGTAAGCGCATCTGCACTACCAGCCTGAACGGCAACGTTTTTGAGTGGTTGAAGTGTGGTGTTATCAATGATTCTAACACTTAGACTTGAGCGTACGCGCGCGAGATTAAGCACATAGTAGCGACTACTTGGTGTAAGCCCAACCAGCAATAAAGTTGCTAGTAGAATAATGGCGAAGCCCCAGCGAAAACTTGCTTTTTGCCATAACCGAACAGGCTGGTAGCTGCTTTGATTGGTTATACCACCCTCTATTTCTGTGGCTCGTTCCTTGTCCTCTGCAGCCAGCAAAGCATCACTTTCCTCAGCTACAATCTCATCAACAGCAGCCTGGGTAAATGCATCATCCGGTAGGCCATCGGTATTTTCATTATGCGGCTCCGGCTGTGCATCTTCGTCTGTAGCCTCAGTTACGGGGCTATCAATAGCTGGATCCAGCACCTCAGGATTGACACTATCTAAAATATCATCCGCAATTGGCTGGTCCGCCGTCTGCTGATTAGCCGCATCATCGCTCATCGTTATTGTTGGCGTTGCTATAATGACTGGCTTATCATTTGGTTCGGCTCCGAGCAGTGATGAGAGCTCCTTGTTGGCTTCTGAAGCAGCAGTTTTTAGATCAGGCTCAGGCGCTGCTTTTATGATTTCTATTGTGCTCTTGCCACTGGGAAGCTTCGTATCCGTATCAGCAAATTTTGTTATTTTTGGCAATGCAGCTAGTGAGCCTTTACGGCTTTTGGGCAACTCTGGTGCGCTTTTTTTAGCGGTCATATATTGTAAGCATAACAAAAATACCGGACAAACCTAATACTTCCAAGGTGTTTACTAACGCTTCTTTTTGGAGGTTTTCTTGCGTGTTTTAGTAGATGATTTTTTCTTGGCAGGAGCTTTTTTAGTTGCCACTTTTTTTGTGTCTTTCACTGCTGGCTTTGCTGCAGGCACAGCTTGCTTGGTCTCACTATTCTGTTCCTGGATGAGCCTTATCAGCATCCAAATGCCTATAGCAACAAGTACAACAATAAACACTACCCATGCCAGCGACAGGCTTGTGTCTTCTGCTTTGGGGGAGGCTACAATTGGTTCACCGGTTGTTTCTACCGTCAGGTTATCGGTTTGTTGGTTTAAAGCATCGCTTGGCGCTGTATCCTGAAAATCCGATCCATCACTTGCACCTGGGTTTGTTGAATTTTGCGGGTTGCTTGTTTGCGTAGGCATCCCCGTGTCATTAAGCTCGTTGTTCAAAATCAATCCTAAATATTATTATTGTTATGGTTATCAAGTTATATCATAGCAAAAAGTAGCAAAAGTTCTACAATGCATTTTAATGACAAGCTATTCGTAGCCACAGCTACTGCTTAAACGGTGGTCTTAATGCCAACTTCCTGTAGAGTTCTCGGATTGACATCATTGGGAGCTTGCATCAAAAGATCCTTGCTATCTCCCGTTTTGGGAAATGCCATCACATCACGAATACTTGGCTCGTTTTGCAGAATCATAATGAGCCGTTCCAAGCCCCAAGCAATACCGCCATGTGGTGGAGCACCGTAACTAAATGCTCTAAGCATATGCCCAAAGTCACGATCGATGTTTTCTGGCTTGTGACCAATAATCTCAAGCACCGCACGCAGTGCCTCTGGTTTGTGGTTACGAATCGAACCACCCCCGATTTCGTACCCATTAAGCACAATGTCATACTGTGTGGTGAGGATTTCACCAACACCCTGTTTGCTCATAAGTTTATCAGTGTGCTCAGGTATTGGTGCCGAGAACGGATTGTGCGTGAAGGTCCACTCACCTTCTGCACCGTGGTGCTCCTCTTTGTCGGTGCGTTCAAAGAATGGAAAATCAACCACCCAACAAAAGGCTAGGAGATTTTTATCTTCCTTATCCTCGCGTATATCAGGACGATCTGTACCATATTGTTCCACGACCTGTTTGTAGCTCATGCGTGGAAAGGGTATCTGCTGTATCTTCTTTTCTGGATAAAGTGTTTCGACAATTTTAATAAGTAGCGCTTCATTCAGAGCCATTACATCTTCACGTTCAACAAACGACATCTCAAGATCCAGTTGCGTAAATTCAGCTTGGCGGTCTCCCCGCGTGTCTTCGTCTCTAAAGCAACGCGCAATCTGAAAATATTTTTCTACACCACCCACCATTAGTAGTTGTTTAAATTGTTGTGGTGATTGCGGTAGAACGTAAAACTTGCCAGGACTCAAACGCGCTGGCACCACAAACTCGCGAGCACCTTCTGGAGTACCCTTGGTAAGGTAGGGTGTCTCTATCTCCCAGAAGCCCTTTTCGTCAAGATCATCACGAATAAGTTTGACAATTTTATGCCGTTTTTCTAAGTTGTTGCGCATGCGCTCAGAGCGCATATCAAGGTAGCGGTAAGTCATGCGACGATCTTCGTTGACCTCATGAGCCTTATCAATCTCAAAAGGCGGGACTTCGGATTGGTTAAGAATTTCTAAAGTCTCGGCGGCTAGTTCAATAGTGCCTGTTGGTAAGTCGGGATTAATCTGTCTTTCTCCACGCTTTTGTACTGCACCAGTGATAGTCACAACAAATTCAGATCGAAGCTGGTTGGCCTGCTCAAATAAGGCTGTATCGCCGCCGCCCCAAAACACTACTTGGAGTAATCCCGAACGATCACGTAGATCTATAAAAATCAACTTACCATGATCACGTCGATTATCTATCCAACCTTGTATTTTTACCTGCTGCCCCTCAAACAAGGGAGTGTCACTAATGGCTGTTCTTTTCATAATTGTTCCTTAGATAATTAATTTTGTTGGCTAATGAGGGGTATGGCAACAAGTGACCGCCAAGTAAGCTACTTGCGACCCCAGAGATTATTATCGTTTATGAGCCAACACATACTATAGGGGTTATTCTACCATCTTTATTTTCTGTCGAACAATTTTTGCACGAGCTTCAGCCACATCACGCATGCTATCGTACTTATCAAACTCGTCAATGATTGGTTTGCCCAGGATCTGTTCTACAATGTCCTCGATAGTAATAAGGCCGGTGATCTCGGCAAACTCATTGACCACCAAAAAGAGATGCTGTTTGGTGCGGATAAAAGCTTGGAGTACATGGTCAAGCTCTCTGTTCTCGTTCACAAAATGAACTGGTTTATGCATAATGTCGGTTACTTTGGTGTGGGATTTAAGATCAATCAAATCTTTGGTATAAAGAACTCCAGCTACCGACTCGTCGCTCGCAAAAACCGGAAAACGTGAATGCCCCGTTTTATGTAGTTCATCAAGTAGTAGCGGACTCAGTATGTCATCTTGCTTGACTATTGCCATTACACTTCGTGGAGTCATGACATCATGTACGGTTTTTCGGCCAAAGTCTAGGCTATGCCTAATGATTCTTAGCTCATCATCTGATAAATCAGTGTCTTTAGCGGTGACAGCCTGCAGGCTGTCACCTAGCTCGCTACGGGTCAGTACACGGGGCTGCTCGGCAATGAATCTATCAAACGTTCTCCCCAAAGGTAAAATAATAAACCCAAGCTTCTGCGATACTGTCAATAAGATAGGACTTAAAAAGACGAGTAATCGAGTACCGAGCTGTCTAAGATAGATCTCGGTCAAAACAATAAAAGCAAAAAACAATAGTGCTGATCCTATGAGCCAGGCAAAAAACGATGGGAGCAATACACTCAGTAATACCAAACTGCCACTAATAGCAATGGCTCGCAACAACTCCACCGTCAACAGCACCGCTGTGCCTCTTGCTTTGAGGGGATACAATGCTTTGGAGGGTACATCACCTTTTCTGGCCCAGTGGCGCAAATAAGGTGTTGATAAACTTCTCAATGATACCGACATGGCACTCAAAAGTACCGATAAAGTACACCCAATAAGCAGCAAAAAAATCATCTTAAAACTATTGTACACCACTAAAGCTTTAGAAACTGAAAGCTATGTAATCTCAGCCGCTCTTCAGTTATACTAAGTAGCATCAATTGAGGAGTACGTATGAATAAACGGTTTGTCTTTATTGTGTTAGGAATAATCATAGCAATTGCTGGCTTTTGGGTTATTACTGCACCGTCCGAGGAAGCTGCTGGAACACCCACAAACCATACACTCGGAGCTGGTACAACTGGGGTTGTACTGGTTGAATACGCCGATTTTCAATGCCCTGCTTGCCAATCTTATACACCAGTACTACAAGAAGTGAAGGCAAAGTATGGCGATAGTATTATTTTCCAATTCCGCCACTTCCCCCTAGAAAGCCTACACAAAAACGCTCGCGCTGCTGCTCGTGCCGCTGAAGCGGCAGGTTTACAAGGAAAATTCTGGGAAATGCATGATCTGCTTTTTAGCCGACAACAAAGCTGGCAAGACACCAGCAATCCGTTAGCAACTTTTGAAGATTATGCCGAAGAGATTGGCATCGCCGATCTTGCTCGTTTCACAACAGACTATAAAAGCAGCACTGTTAATGCAAGCATCAATGCCGATTTAGACAGTGGCCGCGCATTAGGTGCTGAAGCCACCCCAACTTTTGTACTGAATGGTGAGAAGCTAGATGAAAATCCGCCAGCAACGTTGGCAGCCTTCTCGGCACTAATTGATGAGGCTATCATAGCCAAGGGCGGCACTCCACCCACAACAGAATCAACTACTCCCCTCCCGTAAGTTCTAGGCAACAAAAAAAATCCACTTATTAACAACCTGTTTTGTGGTGAAATAGGTGGATTTTAATATTGGATAAATTGCTGCCAGGGCGCGCGACGAATACGCACTACAACAGCTTCTGATCGGCTACGAGCCACTCTTACCTTGATGGGCATCTAACGAACTCCATTGTCTATGGTTAAACCAGACCAATTGGCCTGATTGAACGATTGTTATTTTTGTTTTCCATCATGACAGCTCGCATCTGTCTCTGGATATAGCAATCATACTTATGCTTTTGACAGTAGTCAAGTTAATTTTTGGACTTTTTTTCGTTTAAGATATGCTCGGCGATACTCGCCCACATATTACTCATTTGGTCTGTCACCGCTCCACCATCTTGATCATGATCTTTAAACAATGTTTTTTCTGATTTGTCAGGTGTTTTTATTTTATGTATTTTTTGAAACTTTAAGGCCAAGACTGCTAGCTCATCATCACTAAGATCTTCAATATCTATAAAACTATCGCGAGCGCGGGTGGCACGAATAAGCTCATCAAGCTTGATTTGCATGGCTTTCGCATCTCGGTTTTGCGTACTTTGAATCAAAAACACCATCAAAAAAGTCACAATTGTAGTACCCGTGTTAATCACTAGTTGCCAGGTATCTGAAAACCCAAAAACTGGCCCTGTTACTAACCACGACAGGATAATGAGTATCGCTAAGCTAAACGCCCAGGCACTACCAGCGACAACTGATACTCTATTGGCAATGCGTCTAAAGATGTCTTTCATATTTGGTAAAGCGCTTATGTCGTATAGAATACCATGTAAGTATGGATAACGTTTTTGCAGAATTAAGTATTATTATTGCCGTTGCCGTTGCCGTCAGCTTATTTATGCGTATTATCAGGCAGCCACTGATCATTGGCTACATTGTCACCGGGCTATTAGTAGGACCAACCTTTTTTGATCTCATAAAGAATCCGGAAACTATTGATGTGTTCTCTGAGTTCGGTATTGCACTGCTGCTTTTTATTGTTGGGCTGGGTTTAAATCCACGCATCATAAAAGAAGTGGGGCGTATTGCTGGCGCAATCGCCTTCTTTAAAATTCTTTTTACTACAAGTGTTGGTTTTCTACTGTCACGCGCACTTGGCTTTGAACCAATGGCCGCCTTCTTAATAGGTGTTGGATTATCTTTTAGTAGCACCATTGTCATACTCAAGCTTTTGGGTGACAAAAAAGAGCTTACAAGACTATACGGCAAGATTTCTATAGGCTTTTTATTAGTTGAGGACGTTATAGCCACACTTGCGCTTGTAGTAATAGCTGCGACCGCTAGTGGTGGCAGCATATCTGCCCAAGATTTTGGATTAATGATTGCCAAATTTACCACCCTACTGAGTGGGCTCATCTTGGTACGCATCATCTTTGTTAATAACATGGGTAAACTCATCGCTAAAAGCCAAGACTTTTTATTTCTATTTGCAATCGGCTGGGCACTAGGAATTGCGGCACTATTCCAATATTTTGGTTTTTCTCTTGAAATTGGCGCTTTAATTGCCGGCGTTGTGCTGGCTTCACTACCTTATTCGCAAGAAATTTCTTCAAGACTAAAAGTACTGCGAGATTTCTTTATTGTGCTGTTCTTTATCAGTCTTGGCTCACACCTAGAAATAACCAATATCGGCAATCTGCTCCCGCAGGCAGCCTTGTTGTCAATCTTGGTACTAGTAGGTAATCCTATACTAGTAATGACGGTTATGGGGCTAAGTGGCTACACAAAAAAAACGTCTTTTAAAACCGGCATGACTGGATCACAAGTTTCAGAATTTTCACTCATTCTTTTATTATTGGCCAACAAATCGGGGATTGTAGGCCAAGATGCCGTATCACTTTTGACAATAGTTGCCCTTATCACCATCGGCCTTTCAACTTATATGATCATTTATTCAGAAACGCTTTATATTTTCTTTGAACGCTACTTGCGAATGTTTGAGCGTAAACATGTTAAGGAGCGTATTGAGCGACGCCATCAATATGATCTTGTGCTTATTGGTTACCATAAAGGCGGACATGAGTTTTTGAAAGTCTTTAAAAGTCTTAAGAAAAAATATATAGTGGTCGATTACGATCCAGCAGTCATCGACGTTTTAGAGAGCCGCAATGTAGAGTTTATGTATGGCGATGTAACGGATATGGAGCTGCTCGAGGAGCTTAACCTGGAGCATTCACGACTCATCGTCTCCACCATCACTGATCTAGCGACAAATCTTGGACTTGCGCAGTGGCTTGAGAAGCATAATCCACACGCTGTCTATATCGCTACTGCAGACACAGCCGAGCAAGCAGCTGAGTTGTATGAAGCAGGTGCAGCTTACGTTGTGCTGCCTCACTATATCGGCTCTGAAAAAATTGGTTCTTTCCTACGCAAAAATGGGCTTAACAAAACCGAATTTAAACATTACCGTGAAAAACACCTCGCATATCTACAAACACATCACGACTTATTTTCAGACGTAGATTCCAAAGACACATAAAGCCAGTGCTCGGCAATGTATTGCTTTAGACTACTGGGTAGCAGTTCGTGGTGTGTGTCACCACCACGCAGTGCATCTCTAATGAGGCGCGATGAGGCATGGCAGGCATCAGTCACAAGGGCCAGCCCGTGCGGCTGCAAAGTAGCCAGTATTTGATGGGTGCGCGTAAGTTCGTCACCAGCCCTTACACCAACGATAAGACGCACACGGCTCAGTAGCTGCTCACTGTATGACCAATGGCCATTTCTTAGACCCTCCAAGACATCGGACCCAACCAATAGATGCAGGTCATCCTGTGGAAACAATCTACGAAGTTTTGGCAAAGTTTTTGCTACGCTAAACTGCTTATCGGCCAACTCAAGTAGCCGTAATGATTGGTGTGGCAGCAGTGCAAGTTTTAACATTGCCACTCTATGCGCGTAATGTGTTGCGCCGTTTTTGCGTTGTGGTATTACGTTGGGTAAAAAATAAACAAGATCCAACTTTGCCGTTCGTACTGCTTCTAGTGCAAAGGCAATGTGTCCTTTGTGTACCGGATCAAATGTGCCAGAAATAATACCAATTTTACGTGGTTTTTGCCCTACCAATTGGTTGCGACCCTTTGATTTTATAATTTTAGTCATACTGTCATCTTACCTTCTCACACTAACCTTGCACGAAGGGCAAGAGATGGTGGTTGGTGTTAACACAGCGTCTACAACTGTTTTGCAAAATGGACATGTCACACAAGGCATAAGCTTTGGATTGTCACTCGCAATACGTTCATGGTCAATAGCGCATAGACCATCGCAGTTTTGTGCCTGCTGCTCATAGTCTGTGATTGTTAAATGTTTCATGATTTTTTTACCCGGCAGCCACATGCTCCAGATATATGTGTCTTGGTTACTTTTGTTTTAACATTTTTTTCGCCACACTTTGGGCATGATTTTGAAACAAACTCACAGTCTTTATCCAAGTTAGTTTTATTGCCGTAGCCGGCTTCGCCAAGCTGCGATTCAACGTCAGTGCTACGTTGATCACCAATACTTTTACCGCAGCCACTAAATATTTCGCCCCTAGATTGAGCCCGACCACCGGCCGTATACATCTCGTCAAGAGCCATATTGTAACTCACCACCCCATATGGCTGCTTTGTGATAGCGAACTGTTTGTTGCTAGCAACGAAACGGGCTTTTACCGCTGCTGCCAATGCATAATCTCTAAAATCTCCACTGAACTTTTCTGTCGTTGCTAAATATGCCATCACAAGGTCATGTTGCTGGCAAGCAAATTGATAGGTATTGTCTGGCCACTCACCCTGTCTACCGGCGTACCAATTACCACCAAACTGAGCCTGCAAGCTACGGTCATAGACGTTACACAGCTGATCAATCAAAAACTCCTGCCGGGTAGCATCCAGTGTTAAAAATCGACGCTGACCAAGTAACTCGCCAGGCTCCGGCCTACTACCAATATATTCATAGATTCCCTCAAGTGCCTGACGATTACTGCCATCAAGACTTTGACTGTGCAGCATCAATGTCCCTTCAGCCGTGCGTGTTAGCACGCGTAGCATGGTTTGCTTGCGCACCGTATTATAGCCACCTGTATCACTGCCAGCCGTCAGTAGTTCTGGCGGAAAATCTGATACCACCACCATGGTGTTTGGTCGATCACCCTCCATCATAGCTAACATGTCTTGATACTCTTGTTTCTCAATAAGGCGGCGGCGTAGCTCGTAGGCCGGTAGTTGCCGAGCCTGTTCGATAGCATCATCAAAGATTTTGCCCAGTTTACCCCCGTCATTTGCGTACAGTTCACCTTCGTAATACTGATATTCAAACGGTGTGCGCATGCTGCCGGGCAAGACTTCGGCTAACCAGGTCACCGTGTCATAATAACGACGCGTTTCATGGTCAAACTGTTTAGTTTCGTGCTTTTGATGTTCTATTGTTTGCATTAAAAAAACCCTTGCTTACACCTAAGCAAGGGTGCTCGTAGCCTTACGAGGTGCTACGAGACGCTCCTGCTCGGGAGTCCACCAATTGGTGGATAACAGCTGTATCGGACTTTAACCGTTGCGGCACAGTGAGGGAGTCACACCCTACTTCCAGCTTTAATTGTGAATACACTCAAGTGTATACAAACATAGACTTAAAAACTATAGTAATTTTTGCTTCGTTTTAATACTTGATAGCCGCTATTTTGCTACAAAACTTTTAACAATATTTATAAATATTTGATCATCTGGGTAGATATTATGGTCTTCATAAAAGAAGAAATAGGCGTTACCGCTCATAGTGGTGCGTATGCCATTATTGGCAGTCGCCGTGCCGATGGTTTGATTCGTCACAATTGGGTCACAAGTAAAGGTGATATTCTCCCATTTGGCATCAAATGGGTTGTTACTTTGTCCGGCCGGCCGGCTAGCAGAACCGGTAAAATTAACACAGTCATCAGACAGTGTTCCTACGGTTAGGCGATTTTGATTTGGTGTGACTGGTAGTAGGCGATTGAGCTTATAGTTTGCAGGCATACTATCAACATGTAGTGTTAAGGTACGATCTTCACCACCCTTTTTACTTGATCGCCAAGAATAAAAATGAGCCGTGCGGTCATTACGTTCTTCTAACGGCTTCCAGTCAGACGGTAGCTCTAAGGTAAAGTAATTTTTTGTGATTAATACCGTATCTTCATCGTCAGCAATCTCTGTGAGTATAGGTACGGTAGATTTACGTTCGGTTGAGCTAGATATATCACTACGCACAAACCACCAGCTTACTACCATCAAAATTGTTGCCACAAAAAAGGTGGCTGCAAAGATTGAAGTATTCTTGGGTCGTCTGGTACGTCTACCGTGCTGGTACATAAGGCTTGAGCTTATTCTACCGCATGTTGGGCACTAACCTAAATACCCAAGCCACACAAGCAACAGCAAAATACTACCAAAGATAATACGGTAATAGGCAAAGGGCTTAAAATCATGCCTAGAAACATAGTGTAGTAGCCATTTAATAACAAGTAGCGCCGACACAAAAGCCGCAATGAGCCCCGCCAACAAAGCCGGTAAGCCACCGCTCACGGCAGACACATCACCCGTCAGTAGCTTGTATAGGCCGGCAAGTAGCAAAATGGGCATACCTAAATAAAAAGAAAAGGCAGTGGCCGTTGCCCTATCAACACCCGCAAGCATACCGCCCATTATGGTTGCTCCAGATCTAGATACACCCGGAACAAGTGCCAACACCTGATAGCACCCAATCAGCAAGGCTTTTTTAAAGCTTATTGTGTCTAGTTGTGGCTTTTTGGCTGGTCGAGGTTTACGATAGGTCTCTATCAACCAAATAGCTATACCGCCGATAATAAGTGCCCAGGCAACGGTTGTGGTGACTGCATACACCTCAAACTTTGCATCAAATAATAACCCCGCAATACCAGCTGGTACTGTTGCCAAAATCCATACCATCCAAAAACGCTGAGCTGTTTTGTCGCCCGTCAATAAGCCACGCACCAAAGCTACAAGATCTCGGCGATAAAACCATATAACAGCGGCAATGGCACCAGTTTGTACCACGACGGTAAATAATTTTGTCGTATCGTAGTAACCCAGCATATCTTGGGAGACAATTAAATGTCCGGTACTAGAGATGGGCAAGAATTCTGTTAGCCCCTCAATAATACCTAAAATAATAGCTTGTAGTATTTCCATGTGTTGTCTAACAGTATATCTGTGTAGAATATAATTATGAACTGGTTTTTAGTAAAAGCTGATCCTGACAGCGATTATTCAATTGATGATCTGAAGCGAGACAAAGAAACCCTTTGGGACGGGGTGCATAACAATGCTGCCATATTGCATATACAAGCAATGCGGCCAGGCGATTCGGTATACATCTATCACTCACAAAAACAAAAGGCCATTGTGGGCCTGGCCATCGTTTTGGGTAAGCCTTTTGAAAACACGAATGACCCCAGACGATCTTGGGCGGTGCGACTAGGCTATGTCACTACTTATAAAAATCCCCTGGAGCTCAATACCATAAAAGCCCAGGCCACTTTGGCAGATTTTGCATTGGTTAAAATTGGCCGGCTGAGTGTCATGCCGGTCAGCAAAGTGCAACAAACAGTTATTGCTAAGCTGCTGGAATCTTAAATGGCAACCAGAAGCCGCAAACAAGCACTACGTTATCGAAAACGTCTCAAAAACCGGCCAGCCAGTACCTGTGATTTCTGTACGCTGACAAGCCAAGACAACACAGAAATTATAGCCAGTACAAAATCATTCAAAATTATCCGCAATATTTTTCCGTACTCCCACTGGGATCAGCAAGAAGTGAGTGACCATATTATGATTATTCCCAAAAAGCACACCGAAACCATACTAGATTTTACCGCCAGCGAGGCAGTTGAGTACGTTGGGCTGCTGGGCAGCTACGAAAACCAAGGCTATAATGTCTACGCCCGTGCACCGGTTTCTAATATCAAATCGATACCACACCAGCATACACACCTTATAAAGGGTAGCGGTAAGATGCAGCGAGTACTACTGTATGTAAGCCGTCCTTACATACGCATTACCTACTAAAACCCCAATCACGAATTAGCCCCCATCTGGTAACCCAGTAGTGCTCGTACGTAGTGTACAAAGTACCCTCGTACGCTTCTCGGGAACGAAGTGACCAAGAAGAAATGGTC
>Ga0224722_1001021_pt1 | contig 15878 bp, 17 predicted proteins | sample Balambano_FR1_Me_FD_161646 | JGI IMG/M metagenome (GOLD analysis project Ga0224722, IMG submission 161646) | Freshwater sediment microbial communities from Lake Towuti, South Sulawesi, Indonesia - Balambano_FR1_MetaG | ecosystem: Environmental > Aquatic > Freshwater > Lake > Sediment | place... | reverse complement strand
GTACCAGCGGCGCAGAAGGCACGATTTTATGTTGTTTCGATTTGAAAAAATCGAGAAAAGCCTGGCGGATTTCTTTGGAAGTCATTTTTTTAAGTTCAAAGGTTCAAGGGTTGAAATGAAAATGGATACAAAATTAGTAGTCGTGAAGCGATTTGGGTAATAAATTGAAGAGAATCCTTATGGAAATAATTGTCATTGCCCGCAAGGGGCGGCCTGGCAAGGAGTAGAAAGGTAGCGGAATCGGATTTTCATAGCCTCAAAAATGGTATTTTCGTACAAAAAGTTCAAATGATTGATTACGCTGTAACTTTTTTGTTAATATATCGTTGTAAGGAGAAGCGACTAGAAAATTAAATTTCCTTCAAAATATAACTTTTTTAATTACTAATTCAATTATTATTCATTTTTTGGTTACGCATTCGTCGAAAATTTTTGTTAAAGTTTTGTAAATATGAAACGGGATTCTATCTTTGAATCCGTCGAAAGAATCTCATGACATCCAAACGCACAGACAGCAGGCACTAAATTCAGCCGATATTGCCCGAATTGTCCTATGTAACAAGCTGAAATTTAGTTATTTCCGGTAAAGAAAAACGCTCATGAGGAAAGAAAAATTTTTTTACAACATTCACACTCTTAAATACGAAAAAGTATCCGTTTCCTGGCGATCCAAACTGTTAAAAGTATTTGGGTTCGTTTGCACAGCGGTATTAACGGCATTCTTGTTCACGCTCGCATCACATCGTTTATTCCCTTCTCCCAAAGAGAAAGTGCTGCTCAAAGAAATTGATCAGTTAAAGAATAATTACAACCGCGTTTTGGGGGATGTAGATCGCCTCGACAAAGTGTTGAACAACATCCAGGATCGCGATGCACACGCACACCGGGTGGTGTTTGGCATGGAGCCGATTGACAAAGGCGTGTGGGAAGGTGGCACCGGCGGGCACGACCAATACGAACACTACCGCCAGTACAAAAATTCCGGCGAACTGATGGCTTCGGTGCAGGAACGCCTCGACCGCCTCAAACGCCAGGCAGTGCTGCAATCCAAATCGCTGGATACGATCATGAATCTGGCAACGGAAAAAGAAAAAATGCTGGCTGCCATTCCTTCCATCAAACCCGTGCGCTCTGACAAACTCAACCGCAGCGTACAACTCCTCTCCGGCTTCGGCTACCGCATTCACCCTATTTTTAAAGTGCCGAAAATGCACGCGGGTATTGACTTTAGCTCGCCGCAGGGTACGCCCATTCAGGCTACCGGTACGGGCAGAGTCATCAAAGCCGAGCGCAACAGCGGCTACGGTTTGCACGTGGTGATTGACCATGGCTACGGCTATCAGTCGCTCTACGGGCACATGAGCCGCATTGATGTGCGCGAGGGCGAAAAAGTGGTGCGCGGGCAGAAAATTGGTCTGGTAGGTAGCACGGGTACGTCCACCGCACCGCACTGCCACTACGAGGTACACCTGCGCGGCAGACCGGTGAACCCGATTCACTACTGCATGGACGGCTTGACCCCCGAACAGTACCAGGAACTGGTAAAACTGGCGGAAACGGCGAATCAGGCATTGGATTATTGATCAAGATGCCAGATACCAGATGCTGGACGTTGACTGCATTTTCCGCTAGCGGAAAAATATGTGGTAGAGTGCTTGGTTTTATTCGAAAGCTATAAAAATATGACTTTGATAATCTCCAAAAAAGACTTCCTGCGCGGAAGTCTTTTTTGCTTTGCAGTGAGCGTTTTTTTGGTTGGTTACACTTATAACGGTCCGCAGGTGGATGTAAGTCAGGTGCTATTGTCAACAACTAAAGGTTTGCTGCCGAGGGCGATGCCGATTGATACAGACACTATTATTCAACCTATTGACACGCTTTTGCCGCCGACGGATACGGTGCTGCCGCCGCTCACCGTTGTCGGGGTGGGCGATATAATGCTGGGTACCAATTATCCTTCAAAAGTTTTTCTGCCGCCGAATGACGGAAAGAACCTGCTTACTGATGTACTGGATATTTTGCAAAACGCCGATGTGACCTTTGGCAATCTGGAAGGCACCTTGTTTGACACGGGCGGTAAACCCAAAACCTGTAAAGATTCTACCATTTGCTACGTGTTTCGCAGCCCGGCGAAGTATGTGGATCGCTATGTGGAGGCGGGATTTGACCTCTTGAGCATTGCCAATAACCACTCCGGTGATTTTGGTGCGGAGGGGCGCTTGCAAACCAAAGCCGTGTTGAAAGCAGCGGGTATCGGTTTTGCGGGATTGACCTTGACGGACGAGACCTGCATTTTTGTCAAAGACAGTGTACGTTACGGTTTATGCGCGTTTGCGCCGAACAGCGGCACCTGCGATATACGCAATTTGGCGAAAGCCAAACAGATTGTAGCGCAATTATCGCTGGAATGTGACATTGTAATCGCTTCGTTTCACGGCGGGGCGGAGGGTGCCACCAGGCAGCACGTGCCGAGAGCAGTGGAAGAATTCTACGGTGAAAATCGCGGCGATGTGTATGCCTTTGCCCACGCGGTGGTGGATGCCGGGGCGGATATTGTGTTTGGGCATGGTCCGCACGTCACGCGGGCGGTGGAGCTGTACCAGGATCGGTTTATTGCGTACAGCATGGGCAATTTTTGCACCTATGGGCGATTTAGTCTGGCGGGTCCTGCCGGTTATGCGCCGATTATTTCCTTACAAATTGACCGAACGGGGGCTTTCCTGGGTGGTGAAATCATCCCGATTTACCAGCAAAAAACGCATGGTCCGAAAATTGACCCGCAACGCCGAGCCATTAAAGCGATTCAAACCCTGACAAAAACGGATTTTCCGGAAACGCCCTTGCAAATTAGTGGCACGGGAAAGATGACGAAGCAGGTGGCAGTAAGCAGTGGGCAGTGACCGAAGATAGTTATCGTGATAGGGCAGCATGGCAGTTTAATCAATCGTGTAGCGAATGGTTTCTCCTGCTTGCATTTGCTGAATAGATTCCGCTAATCTTTTTCGATTAGCATGAGTGGATAATAAATATTCCGTCTCTTTCAAAGCATTATACTTTTTAATAGACATGATAACATCCATTATATTGCTTACCAAATCAAAATAATATTTCATTTTTGCGCGGAGCGCACTAATGTTAATGGATTTCATTTCTGTAATTTTTCTATACAAATGTACGTTATCCTGTGCAAAGAAGCAAGATTTCGCTCTCGATTCTTCCTCTCCACCAAGGCTCTGCAAGAACTCGGCAGTTCATTTAATGCTTCAACGGCCTTTTTTTAATAATGCCACCTTTAATATCTTTCACAGGGTTGATTACGACAAAGGCATCGGTATCAATTTGTGCCAGGTTGCTGTTTAACCTGCCCAGTTCCGGTCGGGTGATGACCGTGTAAACAATGTCAATGCCTTCATTTGCGCCGGTTTTGCCGTAGCCGCCTTTGCCGTTGTAGAGGGTCACGCCGCGTTCGAGTTGGTCAATTATCATCTGCCGGATCGCTTCACTTTTCACAGACACAATCGTCACGCCCAGGTATTCTTCAATGCCTTCCACCACAAAGTCGAGCGTGCGCGAAGCAGATAAATAGGTAATCATGGAATACAGTGCAATTTCTACCGAAAGTAAATAAGCAGCCGCCGAAAAAATCAAAATGTTAATAATTATAATGATTTCACCGACGGTGGAGCCGATTTTGCGGCTGATAAAAATCGCCAGCACTTCCGTACCGTCAATCACCGCGCCGCCGCGCATCGCCAGCCCGATCCCTGCGCCCAGGAAAAAACCGCCGAACACCGCCACTAGCAGATTGTCTTTGGTCACATCCGGGAATTGCACCACCCCCAGGCACAGTGCCAAACCCGCAATTGCCAAAATGGTTTTAATCGCAAATTGTTTATCAAATATTTTATACCCCAGCCAGATAAATGGAATATTTACAATCGGTAATAAAATGTAGAGCGGCACCTGCGTCACAGCGGAAATGAGTAGCGAAATGCCGGTGGCGCCGCCGTCTATGAAGTGATTGGTGAGTAAGAACCCTTTAAAACCAAAAGCTGCCGAGAAAATACCGGCGGTGATGAACAGAAAATTTCGGATGGGTGGCGGGAGTGTGGGCATAATGGTTTGATTGGTATATCGGTTTATTGGTTTATTGGTAGTAAATGTGGCACATTTTAGAATGCGCTACATCATTGTTCAATCCGATTCAACCCCGCATAATAAATCAGGTACCACTCCTCCCCCATTTTGGCAAAACGCCGGATGGCACCGTACTCGCCGCTCTGGTGCAGGATTTTTTCGATGACGAGGTCGTCGCCAAATTTGATCAATTCCTGTTTAAATTCGCTGTTTTCAAAATCAATCGCGCGCTGGATTTCCCAGTCCTCCTCCTGCCATTGAAAATTGCCCAAGGTAATGGTTTCGGCATCAGCATCGGAGGGCAAGCCTTCCAGAGGGAAGGTGATGTGCTGCAACTGGTACGCCGGGTCGCGGTGAAATTGTTCGTAAAACGTGCCAAAATCCGCTGCTTCTGATTTTTGTTCGCTGCTGCAAGCCACCAACAGCAACCCCATTGCCCAGACGACAAAAGCAGTAAGCGATCCTTTTTTTATACAAAAGCAATTTTTCATTATAATAAAAAAACCTGTTTATAGCCATCCTTTCATTTTACACTCAGACTTTTCAAAACGCATTGTGCTAAAGCCGTCTCCGAAGGCTCCTCTGCTATTTGTACGTTTGGAATGCCCAAAAGTTGCAGGGTTTGCGCGGTAGTTGTGCCGATCGCTACGACTTGTTGGGTAGGCTTCCACTCATATTTTGCAAAATACGCCCGGGCATTGAGCGGACTGGTAAACACAAGCCAGTCACACACCGGTAGTTCAAAATCGGTACGCAGGGTGTTTTCGTAAACAATCAGGTCAACCACTTGTACGTCTTTTTCCAGTAATTGCTGCACAGATTGACGCGAATGCGCTGCGCGGGGAAACAATACTTTTTGCTGTTTGGCAAGTGGTAAAAAATAATTTGCCGTTTGGGGCGGGTTACCCGTGCCGGTAAAATCAGCCTGATACCCCTCGTTTTGCAATGCTTGCGCCGTACCGCTGCCCAATGCTGCCAGCCGCGCCTGGAGTGGTAAACCGACCTGCCGCAATGGTTGGAAAAAAAAGCGCACCGCCTGTTGGCTATAAAAAAACACCCAATCCACCTCTGGTAAGGTGGAAAATGGAATGGCTTTGAATGCCACCAACGATTCGCCTATCACTCGAAAATCCGCTGCCTGTACTAGTTGTAAAAATACACTTGCTGCCGTTAATTCCCGACTGATGAAAACGTTTGATTGCATGAAAGATACCGGATTAACAGATGCCAGACGGAGACTGGGAGACCAAGTGCCAATTTCCCAATTTCTCAATTTCCTAATTCCCCAATTACCTCCTCCGCCAGTTTAAAACTCGTACTCGATGACACCCGCACCCGCCGCACCGGGGCATCCCAACGCGGTGCCACCGCCGCCCACACGTGGTAGTTGCCCTGCCCGTCGCGCTCGCAATACACGCCGAGGGGCAAATGACAGCCCCCTTCCAGCAGTTGCAACACCCGGCGTTCTACATTGGTCACGGCAGACACTTCCGGGTGATGAATTTTTTTCAGTAAATGCCGGATCTCCAGGTCATCTTTTAAGGTTTGAAACGCCAGCACCCCCTGCGCCGGAGCAGGAACGAATTCTTTCGGGTTGAATTTTACAATATGCAAATCACTCAAATCCATTTCTAGGCGACTCAATCCCGCTGCTGCCAGTAAAATGGCATCAAAATCGCCGTTGCGCAGTTTTTCCACTCTGGTTGGCACATTGCCGCGAATATCCTCTAGCTGCGCATCGGGTCGAAAATCCAACATTTGCGCTTTTCGGCGAGCCGAAGAGGTGCCGATGACCGGATTTTTTTTTAATTTGAATAATTGTCCTTCTTGCATCGCTGTTTGCCGCACCAGCAGCCAGTCTGCCGGATTTTCCCGATACGACACCGCCGTGATTGCCAGCCCCGGCGGCTGCGTAGTGGGCAGGTCTTTCATCGAATGCACCGCCATATCCACCTCACCGCGCAGCAGTGCTTCTTCAATTTCTTTCGTGAAAAAACCCTTGCCTTCAATTTTATCAAAACTGAGGTGTTGCAGTTGGTCACCGGTCGTTTTAATGATCCCCAATTCGCTTTCGATGCCCACTTTTTGCAATTCCGCCCGGGTAAATTCCGCCTGCCACAGTGCCAGCTTGCTCCCGCGCGTTCCGATCCGAATAACTCGCTCCAAAATTGTTCTTTTTACCTGCAAAGATAAACGGGAAATCGGTTATCGGTTATTGGAGCGAACCGTGTTTTGAACAGGTCTTGTAATTTTTACAAAAAACGGATGTTGGAGAATAGGGTGATGGGGTAATACGTTCCAAATAACCAAATAATGCGAATCAAGGGTTAAAAACCCTTAATTTGTTGGAAAAAAGCTCCGTAGGAGCGACCGCTTTCTAGAAAATGATTCAAATTTCAATAGAAGCCCCAGCGGGGCGACCCATTTACCTCAACATTCGGGTCGTCCCGCCATACGGCGAGACTTAAATACTTCACAATCAACATTCTAAAAAGCGGTCGCTCCTACGGAGCTAACCCTTGATTCGCATTATTAACCAATAACCAAATAACCTTGTCCACATCCTAAGCACCCGATTACCGATAAACATTTTTTTTCTACCTTTGCCCGTATGCAGCTATCAGCACAGGAAATCGCACAACTACTCAATGGTACGGTGGAGGGCGACCCGGCGGTATTGGTCAGCCGCCCCAGCAAAATTGAAGAAGGCGGCGCGGGGACGATCACGTTTCTGGCGCGTGACCATTACGAGGAGTACGCCTACACTACCACTGCTTCTATCTTGTTGGTCAGTCACACTTTTCAAGCCAGGAAGCCCATTTCGGCTACGCTCGTGCGGGTAGAAAATGTGTATCATGCACTCAATTTTTTGTTGGAAAGATTTGGCAATCACCTGCCCGCCGCCACGGGCGTAGATGCCAGTGCATCGGTGCATCCGCAGGCGCGGCTGGGCGAGGGTGTACACATCGGGCGTTTCACGGTGGTGGAAGCGAATGTGCAGATCGGCGCGGGCAGTTACATCGGCGATCAGGTTTTTATCGGTAAAAATGTGACGATCGGTCGCAATGCAGTGCTGCATCCGGGCGTAAAAATTCTGGCAGCCTGTGTACTGGGCGATGATTGTGTGTTGCATCCCAATGTAGTGATTGGTGGCGACGGCTTCGGTTTTGTACCCCAGGAAGACGGCACTTACAAAAAAACCACCCATACCGGCAATGTTGTCATCAAAGATAGCGTAGAGATTGGTGCCAATACTACGATAGACCGGGCAACGCTGGGTTCTACGGTTATTCACTCCGGTGTAAAAATTGACAACCTGGTACACATCGCTCATAATGTAGAAATTGGCGAAAATACTGTCATGGCAGCACAAGCGGGCGTGGCAGGCAGCACCAAAATCGGCAAAAACTGCCGCATAGGCGGGCAGGTAGGTTTCGCCGGGCACCTCACCATTGCCGAAGGCACCCAGATTCAGGCGCAAAGCGGCATTGCATCCAGCGTCAAAGAACCCAACACGGCACTCTTTGGCTCTCCGGCATTTGGATACAATGATTTTTTAAAATCTCATGCCGTTCTGAAAAAATTACCCGAATTGTATAAAAAAATAGCTGCATTGGAAAAAAAAATGAATAATGAAATGGATAAAATGAATAATGAATAATCATACAGGTGAAAAGATTGCCCAAAACTTTCTGGTTTCTTAATTTTCCAATATTCAAAACAGCTCAATATCCTAATTCCAAAACCTATCTTTGCAAAAATTTTTAGCCAAGAGGTATTATGGCGAAACAACACACGATTCAGCAGTCGGTAGCCGTACATGGCGTAGGGTTGCACACCGGCAAACAAGTCACCCTGACCTTTCAACCCGCAACGGAGAATCACGGTATCAAATTTCAGCGCGTTGATCTGGTTGGGCAGCCGCTCATCGGTGCCGAAGTGAGCCGCGTGACCTCTACCCAACGCGGCACCACCATCCAGAGCGGCGAGGCACAGGTAAGCACCGTAGAACACGTGCTGGCAGCACTCGCCGGTTTGGGAGTGGACAATGTACTGCTGGAGATTGATGGACCTGAAGTACCCATTATGGACGGAAGTGCCCTGCCCTTTGTGCAGGCACTACGGCAGGCGGGCATTCAGGCGCAAGCCGAGGAGCGCGAGTATTTTGAAGTGCAGGAACCGATTTTCTTTCGGGATGAACAGAGCGATACCGAGATGATGGCGCTGCCGGCGGAAAAATTTGAAGTGACCACGCTGATTGATTTTAATTCCGAAGTGCTGGGGCAGCAGTACGCCGAGTTGCACCATATCACCGATTTTGAAAAAGAAATTGCGCCCTGCCGCACCTTTGTTTTTTTACACGAATTAGAATATTTGTTCAAACAAAACCTGATTAAAGGAGGCGATTTAGACAATGCCATCGTTATAGTGGACCGCGTGGTGTCGCAGGAGGAACTGGATCAGTTGGCGCAGTTGTTGGGAAAACCCAGCGTCAAAGTAGAAAAAGAAGGCATTCTGAATACCATACAACTCCATTATCGCAACGAACCGGCGCGGCACAAACTCCTCGATGTACTGGGCGACATCAGCCTGCTGGGAATGCCCATCAAAGGCAAAATTGTAGCCACCAAACCCGGGCACCGCACCAATGTGGAATTTACCAAAGTCTTAAAAAAACGCTATCAGGAACACCGCAAGCTCAAAGGCAAACCCCGCTACAACCCCGACGAAGAACCCCTGTTCAACACCGTACAAATAGCCGAGTGGCTGCCCCACCGCCATCCGTTTTTACTAATTGATAAAATCATTGAACTAACACAAAATCATGTCGTTGGAGTAAAGAATGTTACCTTCGACGAATATTTCTTCCCAGGACATTTTCCCAACAATCCGGTGATGCCCGGCGTGCTGCAAATCGAAGCCATGGCACAAACCGGCGGCATTCTGGCACTTTCTACCGTACCCGACCCCGGCAATTGGGACACCTACTTCCTCAAAATTGAAAACGCCAAATTCAAACACAAAGTCATACCCGGCGATACCATTCTGTTGAAAATGGAATTGCTGGCACCCATTCGGCGGGGCATTGTACAAATGCAAGGCACCGCCTACGTAGGTAACAAAATTGTTTCCGAAGCGGAATTAACCGCCCAAATCGTCAAGCGTTCCTAACCATGAACTCATCCAGCCATTCCCTCTCTGTGGTACACCCGGATGCCAAAATCGGGGCTAACGTGCAAATCGGACCGTTTTGTTACATTGACCAGGATGTAGAAATCGGCGACGGCACCTGGTTAGGCTCGCACGTAACCGTCTATAAAGGTGCCCGCATTGGTAAAAATTGTAAAATATTTCCTGGCGCGGTGCTTTCGGGCATTCCGCAGGATTTGAAATTCAAAGGTGAAGACACGACCGCCGAAATCGGCGATAACACCACCATTCGGGAGTACGTCACCGTCAATCGCGGCACGGCATACGCCAACCGAACGGTGGTGGGTAAAAACTGTCTGCTCATGGCTTACGTCCACGTGGCGCACGACTGCCAGTTGGGCAACAACGTGGTACTCGCCAACAACGTCACGCTCGCTGGTCATGTCGAAATCGAAGATTGGGCAATCCTGGAAGGGCTGGTTGCCGTGCAGCAGTTCATCCGCATCGGGGCGCACAGCTTCATAGCGGGTGCCTCCCTGGTACGCAAGCACGTGCCGCCCTACGTGAAAGCCGCCCGCGAGCCGCTCTCTTACGCCGGGGTGAACGTCATCGGCTTGCAACGCCGTGGCTTCAGCCCGGAGCAGATTCTAGAAATTCAGGAGATTTATCGCACCCTGTTTGTAAAAGGACACCGCATTTCCAACGCCGTAAAAATCATCGAACAAGAAATCAAACCCAGTGCCGACCGCGAACGCATCCTCGCTTTCATAGAGGAAGCTAACGTCAGTGAAATTGGCATTATGAAAGGCTTCCGCCAAATCAACGGCAGCAAGGTGCGCAGTGAGGGCGGAGGGCTAAGGGAGGAGGAATGATTTGCTAATATGCTAATTTGCTGATGTGCCAATCGCTGTGCGAAAAAAGCTGCGGAATCTGCGCGTTCTGAGGAAAAAAAATGGGATACGAGCCATAAAAACTCCGTGCCTCTGTGGTTAAAAAAATGTGGTACAAGCCAAAGCCGAACTCTTGCAATGAACATACAACTCACCAACATCGCCAAACGCTACCGTTTTGAATGGGTACTCCGCAATCTCCATTTGCAATTGCAAACGGGCACCCACTACGCCATCACTGGACCGAACGGCTCCGGCAAATCCACTCTGCTCAAAATCCTTTCCGGGCATCTCACCCCGTCCAGAGGGAGTATTGACTTTGTTTTAAACAATAAAAAGTTATCAAGTGACTTGGTTTACAACCACCTGAGCTATGCCGCGCCCTACATTGATCTGATCGAAGAATTCACACTCATCGAAGCCCTGCAATTTCATGGGCAGTTTAAAAAATTTATTGGCAACCAAACGGCTGATGATCTAATTCAAATCCTCGGTTTGCAAAAAGCCAAACACAAACCCATTCGCCATTTTTCCTCCGGCATGAAACAGCGCCTCAAACTCGCCCTCGCCATCTGCTCCGACACAAAGCTACTCTTGCTCGACGAACCCACCGCTACCCTCGACCGCCAGGGCGTGGCGTGGTATCAAAATTTGATTCAGGAATTTGCCAAAGACCGGCTGGTCGTCGTGGCATCGAATGTGGAGGAGGATTTCTCTTTTTGCGAAGAGCAGGTAAATATGTTGGCGTTTAAAAAGTAATTACACTAATCAACTTTAAGAAAAATCATTCGTTCGTCCTCTAGATATAAATACAATATACCCGATTTGACTTCATAACGAGTCACCTTGTGAACGCGATCTTCAAATGCCGGTCCCCAGGATGGGCAGTAAATTTGCGTAGCTCCGTACCGTTCTACTTTTATATTCCTTCCACCCAGGGAGTTCAACTGCCCCCAAAATTCATTACAAGCTGCTTTACCGGTAAATTCAGTTGGAAACGGATTCGGTAAATTCAAAATCACTTCTCTTTTTTCATCAGAAGGCTTTTTGAAGAATACCCCGCCTTCCGCGCTGGCAATGCCCACCAGCTTCCATTTGCCCGGCAACTGACTTGCTTCTTCCGGTTCACAGGAAAGCATCAGCAGGCATAAAATAAAAGTAGGTATTAACTTCATATTCCTGAATTTAATTTAAACTTTATTTCAACTTTTTAAAAACCAACTGTTCACGATCAAATTCCAATTTAAAATATAATTCATCTGATTTTATTTGATAGCCTATGATTCGGCGAACTCGTTTCCCGAATTGCTCACCCCAGAAGCGTTCCCCGGCGTACGTTATAACAAAATCTTCTACTTTTAATTCTCGGTTGTTATATCTGCCAATTACTCCCTCAAATTTATTCGAAGGCGTAGTGCCGGCAAAAGGTGTTTTAATGGTAACTAAAGCAGCATCGGGCAGTTCGATGATTACCTCTTCCTGCTCCGTAGATGGTTTGACAGCAAAAATTTTTCCTTCCGAGCTGGCAACACCAACCATCCACCATTTGCCAGGTAAAATACTTATATCTTCTTCTTGATTTTTACAAGAAAGTAGTAAAAAAATACTTAGGAACAACATCTTGACCGACTTCATGGACGAGGTATTTGTTCAAAGAGACAGGTAGGAAATCAGCAAAGGTTGGCGTTACAATTTATTTTTCAACTCCAACAACAAATTTTTAACCCTTTCCAGCGTCTCCACCACCTGCTGCTTTTCTTTGTCGCGCTGCTGGCGGTCTTTGAGTTCCTGTTTGGCACCGCTCAAGGTGAAGCCGCGCTCTTTCACCAGGTGGTAAATTTCCCGAATTTGCTCCAGGTTTTGCTGCGTGAAACGGCGGTCGCCCTTGCTGTTTTTGTGGGGTTTGAGCATTTCAAACTCGCCCTCCCAAAACCGAATCAACGACTTCGACACCCCAAACAAGTCCGCCACCTCACTGATGCTGTAATAGCGTTTGAGCTTATCGTCGGTTTCGTCAAAAATGGGCATCTGGTTCATATAAAATTGGAGGATGGGAATACAGGAGGATGTTGTACGTGCTCCCATTCCCCTATTCTCCTATCTTCCTATTCACTAATCCATTGCAAAAGCATAATAATACTCGCCGGGATAGTCTTCGTACACCCCTTCCAGCATTACTTTTCCTTTCGAGGTTTTCAGGGTTTTGATAAACTCCTCTACGCCGGCTATTTTTTTATCGCCGATTTTGGTGATGATGAAGCCTGGTTCCATGTTGGTGCGCTCAATTTTGCTGCCGCGCAGGATGCTCACCACCTTCACGCCCGTGGTGCCGGCGCGCCGCACCTCGTCGGCACTGAGGTCTTGCACGTCGAAGCCCAGGTCTTTGAGCATTTCCTCATCGGTGGAGGCAACGACGGTGGTGTTATTACTTTTATTTTTCAACTGTACTTGGGCGGTTTGTTTTTTGCCGCCGCGCAGGTAGTCCACGTTCAGGGTGTTACCGGGGCGGTAGCGCCCTACTTGTTCCTGCATTTCGGGCATGGTGCGGGTTTTCACCCCGTTGATCCCCACGATCACATCGCCTTTTTGCAAACCGGCATCCGCGGCACCACTTCCGGGACTCACCCGGGTGATGTACACGCCTTCGATGGCATTCAAACCCAGTTCTTTTGCCCGTTCGGTGGTCATTTTATCAATGAACACGCCCAGCATCCCGCGCTGCACCACGCCGTAATCACGCAGGTCTTTGATGACTTTGCGCACCAGATTAGACGGCACTGCAAACGAATACCCCTCGTAACGCCCTGATCTTGTGATAATTGCCGTGTTGATCCCGATCAACTCTCCGTTTGTATTCACCAGGGCACCGCCGCTGTTGCCAGGATTGACGGCTGCGTCGGTTTGAATGAAAGATTCGATGCGATCCTGCCCTTCCAAAATGTCAATACTTCTGCCTTTGGCACTCACAATGCCCGCCGTAACGGTGGATTCCAGGTTGAACGGATTGCCCACCGCCAGTACCCACTCGCCAATACGCAGCGAATCGGAGTTGCCGAATCGCAGGTGCGGCAGTTTGGCAGCGTTAATTTTTAAAACCGCCAGATCGGTGCTGGGATCGGTGCCGATGAGTTCGGCTTCAAACTCGCGTTTGTCGTTCAGCGTTACCCCGATTTTTGTACCGCCTTCAATGACATGGTTATTGGTCACAATAAACCCGTCTGTCGAAATAATAATGCCCGAACCCGACGACGCACCGTAGGAATTGTTGCCCCAAAAGTCGAAACTCCCGCCCGACTGCTGGGTTTTAATATTCACCACCGAAGGTGTAACCGCCTCTGCCGCCGCAATAAAATTGGTGGGTGAAGACGACAAGAATTTCCGCAAGGGAATGTCCGACAAGGGATCGTTTGCCAACTGCGCGTACGCCTCGGCGGGCGTTTCACGGATGATGACCTCCGGCTGGGGTGCCACCCAACGATACATCAACACGGCTAACACGGCACTCAACAGCGAGCTGACCGCTACTATCACATACTGCTTCATACGGATGAAAACAATTTCGATTGTAAAACGCTTTTTTCTTTAGACAAACAATAGGGGATGTGCTTATAAAACGCCAATTTAGGAAAAATAATTTTAACCATCCGATGAAATGCAGGGTTCTTTTGGCTAAATTGTAATCATCGGCGTTTTTATTTTTGCAAAATGGCATCATTGATGAGGCGGTTCAGATCATCCGGCGGCACATCGGCATGATAAAAATGAGTGTTGGCATCTATGATGATAAAGCGGGGCAATTGCTTTATTGCGTATTGTTGTTTAAACGATTGTTGCAAGTCATTTGCCATATACAAGTGCAAACTTTTAGAAGGCAGCAAATCATCAGTGACTGTTTGTAACCAGCGAGTTGGTTCTGTATCTATATTCAATAGCACACCGGTAAATCGCGCCGATTGTTCAAAATATTCCAATGCCTGCAGCACCCGTGCTTTTTGGGCTTCACAAGCTGTACAGTCGGTTGCCCATACATACACCAACACCACGCGCCCTGCTTGTTCGCTCAGGTTGAACCATTCGCCCCCTGGCGCAACGCCCGTAAAATCCGGTGCGGGTGTGCCGCGTTGGGTTTTGTAAAAATCAGCCGCCAGATCTTGGTACAAATAGGTGTAAGGATTCCCGTTTGCAGCAAAAAACGCCTGAACAGCATCTACAACAGGCAGGGTTAACGGCGGGTAAAAATGTTCGGAAAAAATGGGCGGCTGGAAGCACAACAATAGGTAAGTTGCTTCAAAAAAGTGAGCTGCGTCTTTAACAATTGTTTGATTGTCAATGAATTTTATAAAGTCAAGCGCATGCGTAATCGTTTTATACTTGCGCAGATAGGCGATTTCCAGTTTTTGCAATGCCAGCCTCGGCGAGCGTTTGTACAAACTATCGCGCAGGTCTATTTGATCCAGAAAATTGTAAAAAGCATCGGGTGCCGGTAGTTGGCGAATGTATCTGCCGAAATAAAGTTTTGCACTTTGAATCAGCACGCTGTTGCGATGTTGTAAAATTCGGTATTCAAAAACGGATAAGCTGTCTTTCGCTTGTTCTATCTGCGCTGCGCGGGTGCGTTCGAGCGAATCTAAAACCCGGGTACCAACCTGTGGCGACCAATTTTGCCAATCATTTCCATAAGTTGCAAAAAATCGGTTGGTGGAATGATGCAAATCATTGTGCAGCCGTTCGCTTATGTTTTTCGCTGCAGCTTGAAAGGTAAGGGAACTATCCTCAAAAATCAATTCAATCTTTTTACCTGCTTCCAACAGCACATGGTACTGAAAAGGCGGCATACGCAGCCGAATGAAAGCTTCCCGGGGATAAACCACCGGAATATTTATTTGAAAACTGCCGTTGGAATCCACCACCACTTGTGTAAATGGCTCGCGTTCGTTGAAATAAAAGAATTCCAACGTGTCGTTTTTCAAAGCTGGTGCCGTTCCCTGAATGATAGCGGATTGCCCCAACAAGAGCGTCCATTGCCCAAGCAAAACGATACATGACCCCAACAGTTTGAACATTTTCATAAAGGTGTTCATGCACTGTAAACTAAGTTATTTGATGTTTCCTCCCGCAACCCTCATTCCCTATCGGGACGACCTGCCCGCGCGTGGACACCCTTTAGGGATGGGGAAAGGGAGAGCAGTTTTGTACGAAAACTTAGTTTACAATGTAGATAATACTGAATTTACGGATAAAATTACATTTTTAAAACCGCATTTAGAAATTTTATAACCCTGCCAATTCCTTCCAAAGGCACACTGCCTTCCACACCATTTCATTTGTTCATCCGTTTACACTTTCATACGTTTGTTTTTAAAATCAATCTATCATGTCCATCCTTCGCCTTATTGTTTCAATCAGTCTGTTATGGCTGATAGCCGCCTGTCAAAACCATTCCGAAACCCCGGCATCCTTCACCGATGCCCACGGCTACCCCATCCTCGTGCGCGAGCGCCTGCGCAACGTGGAGCCGCAGTACCAACAGTTTTACGATTCGTACAATCAATTCAAAGAAACTGCCATCAAAACCCGTCGGTTTGAACTTGCCGACATCACGCCGTTCATTCAGCGTTTGCAAGCCCCGTTTCAGGTGAGCAAAGCGGGCAAATCCATCGAGGGGCGCGACATCTACCGGGTGCGCATTGGCACGGTCAA
>Ga0224722_1001019_pt1 | contig 15899 bp, 12 predicted proteins | sample Balambano_FR1_Me_FD_161646 | JGI IMG/M metagenome (GOLD analysis project Ga0224722, IMG submission 161646) | Freshwater sediment microbial communities from Lake Towuti, South Sulawesi, Indonesia - Balambano_FR1_MetaG | ecosystem: Environmental > Aquatic > Freshwater > Lake > Sediment | place... | reverse complement strand
GGCGACCCGCTGGCTGTGTGGGATACGGCGGGGCTGGATGGGTTGTACAGCCTGCGCCTCGTCATGACGCAGCGCGATAACCAGTTCGAGAGCGACGCCGTGCAAATCACAGTGGATAACATCGCGCCGTCCGTCAGCCTGAACTTGATCGAATCGGGCAGGATTTTCCGTTTCCCCGGCGACACCGAAATCCAGTTAGAGGCGCAGGCGCAGGATAATATCACCATTGACCGCGTCGAATTTTTCCACAACGGCGAGCTGCTCGGCGCGGATGAAAGCTGGCCCTACCAACTGAACTGGGGGATCGACTCGCCCGGCGTCCACACGTTCACGGCGAGGGTCTACGATGCCGTCGGCAACAACACCCAGGCAGAGTTAAATGTGGATGTGCTAAGAGCCGGGGCATAGTGACGATGGCGGGGATCAATAGCACCTACATCTCCTGTATTTCAATTTTTGCAATCGCTCACTGCCTACACCCACCATGCGTAGACAGACCTGACTGCTGCCCATGCCCTAATCCGCTGCCCGCCGGTAATTCTCATCCAGCGCATCACTCAAACTGACCAGCGCCGCCAGCCGCCGCACAATCGCGCTGAACTCATTCGCCTCCGCATCCGTCAGCGGGCGACCCAGCACCCGCTGATCACGATAACTCAGCCACTTCTTCAACACCTGATACCCGCCAATCGTGTACTCCCATACCGCACGCGGCACCCGCTCCCAGTATGTCGTCTCATTGAGGTGGATGTCCAGTAGGGGCGCACCTGTGTGTGCGCCCTCCACGTTTTTCTCCCCCTCTCCAGTTGGAGAGGGGGTTGGGGGGTGAGGTTGCTCTACCGCGGTCGGGGGGTGAGGACTAACCCTTCCCCCCGCCGGCATGACCGCGCCGCCACTGTCATAGCCCCAGCCGTTCCCTTCCAAATTCAGAACGGAAATGTCATATCTAGGTAGAGTTCTTGTGTTCCATTTTCTACCTCTGTCGTTTTCTGGCGGCGTTTCTTCTCAACAGAGGTCAGTTGTGGTGGGAAAAAGCCCGCCGCGTCGCAATCACGAATACTCTGAATTTTGCCGAGAAACAGCGAAACCGGAACGCCATGGTACAGCGACGGCTCGGTTATCTTGTCAAGTTTGTCTTGTGCAATTCGCTGATAAAACGGGTCGAGTTCAATACCGATAAAATGCCGTTGCAACCGTTTGGCGGCGATTGCCGTTGTGCCTGTGCCAAGAAATGGATCCAGCACGATATCGCCAACATCCGTCGTCATTAGTACCAGGCGTTCCAGCAAATGAATCGGAAGCTGGCAGGGATGTTCATCGCGGCGGCTGGCATGGCGAATGCGATGAATATCCGTCCAGACGTCACTGACCAGATAGCCGAACGGGTGCATCTGATCCTTCTTGCCACCATAATCCTTCAGATACGAGTCGCATACGCGGCATTTCTTATGCGGAGCGCGAACGTCATAAAATTTTGTGCCTTTAGGTTCTTTGCTGTAAAAGAGAATGCCATAATGCGCGGGCAGTAGCGTTTTGCCTAGCGGGGCGCTCATCGCGTCCCACGCGATCCAGTGGCGAAAATGGGCATGATTATTGAGGATCGCCGCGTAGTATGTGAGCCATTTGGGGATATTGTGAACCAGAATCGAGCCTGTCGGCTTGGTGACGCGCACCAGTTCGAGCAGCCATTGTTCGCACCAGGCGATGTAATCCTGAAATGGCTTCTGATCCTTATAGCCCGAATATTTCTTATCCAGATTGAACGGCGGATCAGCAAAGCAGACATCCACCGAGTTATCGGGCAGGGTCGCCAGTTGTTCCAGGCAGTCACCCGCGAGAATGGTATCAATCGGCAGGGTCATAATAGGATCACCTCTGGACGTGCTGTTTTCGCAAAGTATCGTTCAGGCACAAATTGACAGATAATCGCTTCAAGCTGATCAAGCGTCTTTAGATTTACTATGAAGTGGCAGCCCGCGTGCATCTTACGCAGGTCAGACCGACGCGCCAGCCAGCCCGCGCCATCAACAAAGTTGATCAGTACGCGCCGCTGACCATGTCGGATATGGTTCGCCTCAATATCCTGAAACATTTTGCTCTGCTCATTCGCCCGTGCAGTCTGGCTGCTTGATGTGGTTTCCATGTATGAGGTCATGATCATCACATAAGCATCTTCGCGTGAAGGCAATACGTGATCAACCTCTTTGTCCACCAACGATACTTGTCCTTTTGCGAATGTAACCCCATACCTTTCTCGCATATGAACAAGGACTTCGCGGATTGCTGCTTCGATGGCGTCACCTTTTTTGTCAGTATATTCTCCCGTCAGTTTCCGACGAATGACATTCTGGATAAAATCAGCATCATGAATCAATTGATCCCAATTCTGCGGAAGGGAAAGCTGATCGAGATAGAAGGTAGCGACCTGCTCCGCCAGCAGAGCGTTGTTTCGCCCTTCCAGGAACAGAAGTGCTATCCGGTGAGCGAAATCATTATCCCTTTTAATTTTTGAGAGTACCTTCTTAATGCTCCATTCGCGCCCAAAATCGTCATTAGCAAACCGTTCGGCACTCAACAAACGCAAAAACTTTTCCTGCGACAAATTTGTAAGCGCTAGGATTATGCCGAGAAAGCTAACATCAGCCTGCAAGAACTGAGCAAGATTTTCGCTTGGATCAAGTTGGGGTTGATACAAACGCATTGAAGCCGAAATACTAGCCACACGTAACTCAAATTCATGCTCTAGAGTCGGAATGACTGCCAGTGGTGTACAGGTTTGAATGAATTCTTCCAGCGTTGGCTTGGGAGTGAGAGTTAGTGTCATCAGTCATCAAACAGAAGTTCTAATCATGTTGATTGTAAAGGTATTCGCTCACTGGTGCAACGAGTAAATACTGCTCTGCCGTAACTTTCATCAGCATATCCGGCGGGGTATACCATACGCCGAGCGCCTTCCGCAGTTCCGGGTCAAATTCGCGCAAAAATGGCTCATAAAAATACTGGATGGCGTTTTCGCGGGCGAAGGTCTCGAAAAATCCCGTCCGCTCCACACGGTTAAGGGCATGTTCCGTCCAGTCCATATAATTCAGGACGCCAACCTGCTTGAGCATTTTGCGATTCGACATCTTCCAGAATAAATCAAACAGCACGGTGGGTATGCTGATTTCCGGCGTCGTGCGGTAGGTGTCAAAGCGTGCGTCCGCCGGCGGTGGCGGATCGCTCACGCTCCACAGCGCCCAGGCTGAAAACAGCACGTAAAACAGCGTTTGTATCAGCGTCGAATTGAAGAAATGAGCCCCTTCCATGCCTTCAAACGTCATCCCGAGCGATTGCTCCAGGTCAGCGCGTACCTGGTTCAGCTCCTCGATATTGCCCGCCGCGTTCACCTGACTGAGCGCTTCGCGGGCATAGCTCGCCAGCAGCCACGCCACATCCTGTGGATTGGTCAGTGTCGCCATCCGTCCCAGATAGCGACGAAAAAAGTCGCGCAGTGGCGCTTCATGCTGTTTTGCCAGTGCCTTCGGGTGCTGTGCTGCTTCCCAGAATGCCTCGGCGCTGGCAGCGATGTCATAGCGTTCTTCAAGCACCACCTTGTAATGTTTTTCACCTGCTTTGAGGCTTTGACCATCTTTGGGATCGCTGTCTTCAGGCGCACCGCGTGTGACGACGATGAACTGATAAAAATTCGTCACCAAAACCCGACCGTACCGTTCCACATAGCCCTTGACCTGTCTGTCATGCGCTGTTCGGAGCAGATCAATATGGGGTGCTTTTGCCTCGACCACACCATGAGAGGGGACGAGACCCAACTCATCATCTGTCGCCGGGATCTCACGCCTGCTGAAAAGCTGAGTCACATCGAAAATGCCCAGGTCCGGTTTGCCCACGCCAATATTCTTCAATTCCTGACCGACCTTCACGGCGGGCGTAATTCCCTGTCCCGCCGCTTCAATCAGCGCTCCCAACGCGGCGACGTGCGCTCTTTCCGGGTCGGTCTTGCCACGTAAACTGGTCAGTTGTGAGAAAAACGTCTCTAAATCCATCATGACTCCGCTGGTGCGTCCGTGCAGCGAATCGTGCGTGCACGCATCATTATATGCGTTTAGCGGGCTGAAATGCGAACAGGTATTCGTGCCTTATCCCCCACGTTTTGCCCCACCACTCGCCTTGTGGTACATTTTCCTTCGTGTCCTTGGCGTTCTTGGCGTCCTGGCGGTTCAAAAATTCGGCGGACTTGCTGGCGCAAGTCCCTACGAGTCTTCTCTGAGGCAAAATAATGCTTACTGATGTCGGTAAAATGCTGTTTATCTTCCTGGCGCTGCTGGCAGTCGGCGCGACGTATGTTGGCTTCCGCGAGATGTGGTTTTCGATCCTGCGCGGGCAGGGCAAACTGCGCTGGAACAATATCATCGCCCGCGCCTGGAATGCCCTCGTCATTTACATCACTCAGCGCACCACGCTCAAAACACGGGGTCTCACCAGCCTGCTTCACTGGGGCGTTGCGCTCGGCTTCACGTATTTCTTCCTCATCAACCTCGTAGATTTGCTGATTGGCTTTGTGCCGGGCTTTGATTTCCCGTACCAGAATCGCCCGATCAGCGATTTGTACCGCCTGCTGGCGGACCTGTTCAGCGTCGCCGTGCTGGTCGGCGTGACCTATTTCATCCTGCGCCGCTTCGTCCTGCCGAATAAACGCGAACTGAAATATCACCCCAATGTGCTGCTGCACCCGAAAGTCGCGGCGGGCGCGATTACATACGACTCGCTGATCGTGGCGGTGTTCATCCTGTTCCACGTCGGGTCGCGCTTTCTCGGCTCGTCGGTTTATGTCGCCGAAAACGGCGCGGACTTCTTTTCGCCGTTCGCCACGCTGATTTCGCCCTTGTTCAGCGGGCTGGACAGCAACGGTTTGATGCTGGCGGAACATTTCTTCTGGTGGATGGCGCTCGGCAGTATCCTGATCTTCACGCCGTATTTCCCGTATACCAAACACGCCCACCTGTTCATGGCACCGTTCAACTTCCTCACCCGCCCGGAACGAACCTCGCTCGGCGAAATGGAAAAGGTGGATTTTGAGGACGAGACAAAAGAACAGTTCGGCGCGAACAAGCTGGAAGACCTAACGCGGACGCAGTTGGTGGATGCCTTCGCCTGTATTATGTGCAACCGCTGTCAGGATGTCTGTCCGGCGTATGTCACGGGCAAGGAACTGTCGCCGTCGGCGCTGGAGATCAACAAGCGCTACCTGATCAAGGACATGATGAGCGATTTCGCGGGCGGGGCAGCCTCGCCGGAGCCGTTGATGGGCTTCGCCATCAGCGAATCGGCGGTGTGGGCATGTACCAGCTGCGGCGCATGTATTGATATTTGCCCCGTCGGCAATGAGCCGATGTTCGACATCCTCGACATTCGCCGTGACGCGGTGCTGATGCAGGGCGAATTTCCATCCGAACTGCAAACCGCCTTCAAGGGTATGGAACGGCAGGGCAACCCGTGGGGCAATACCGACAGCCGTTTCGCATGGGCGAAGGATATGGTCGTCCCGACGGTGGAAGACAACCCCGACTTCGATGTGCTGTACTGGGTCGGCTGCGCGGCATCGTATGACCCACGCGCTCAGATCACAGCGCGTTCGCTCGTCAAGGTGCTGCAAAAGGCGGGCGTCAATTTCGCCGTGCTGGGCGAGATGGAACGGTGCACGGGCGACGCCGCCCGCCGCGCCGGTAAAGAGGACACGTATCAGGAACTTGCCGTGACCAACGTAGAGACGCTCAACGAGTTCATGACAAACGACAAGCCGCGCCGTATCGTCGTCACCTGCCCGCACTGCTTCCATAATATCGGTAAAGAGTATCATCAGTTTGGCGGCGAATACGAAGTCGTCCACCATACCGAACTGATTGACGAACTGATGGCGGAGGGACGCATCCCGCAGAGCGCCAACCCGAAGAAACAGCCGAACGTGACGTTTCATGATCCGTGCTATCTGGGGCGGCATAACGACGTGGTGGATGCGCCGCGCCATGTGCTGGATGCGCTGATAGTTGAGGGCGGTACGTTCGTCGAAATGCCGCGTAGCGGCAAAAATTCGTTCTGCTGTGGCGCGGGCGGGGCGCAGTTCTGGAAAGAAGAGGAACACGGCGCGAAAGCCGTCAGCGTCGAACGTTATGACGAGGCGAAAGCGACGGGTGCGGATGTCCTCGCCGTCGGCTGCCCATTCTGTATGCAGATGTTCGAGACGGCGAAAGCAGCCGATGCGAAGCCGATGATCATCAAGGATGTCGTCGAACTGATCGCCGAGCGCATGCCTGAAACAGAAATGGCGGGCGCGGCAGCGGATTAACTTGAAAGTTAACGCTTGTCAACTTTAGGCGGCGGCGCTAATATTGATGATACATATCAGCAAAATTGCGCGGTTGTAAGGATGTTTCAGCGATGAGCGCAAGCGCGGCGATGCAGGAATATCTTGCTGAAGCCTATCGAATAGCCTATTACCAGGACGACACGCCGTATATTTCCACGTCCGCGCTGGCGGATGTGCTGCATGTGTCCGCCCCCGCCGTCACGCGCATGGTGCAGCGGTTGAAGGACGCGGGCTACCTCGAACATGAGCCGTATCGCGGCATTCTGCTCACCAAGCAGGGCGAAGACGAAGCGCTGCGAAGCATTCGCCGTCATCGCCTGGTCGAAGTGTTTCTCGTGAAAGTCATGAAATTCGGCTGGCACGAGGTTCACGACGCGGCGGATTCGCTTGGCGAAACGGTGTCGGATACGATTGTCGCCCGTATGGAACAGATGGCGGATTACCCGCGCCGCTGCCCGCATGGTGAGCCGATCCCCAGCGCGGACGGCGTGATGCCGCGTATCCGCGATTATCCGCTGAACGAAGCGGCGGCGGGCGAGTATATGATGAGCCGCGTCAATACGCATGATGTGGACAAGCTGGCGTATCTGGGCGAATTAGGGTTAACGCCCGGCACGCGCTTTGAACTGGTCAACCGCGCCCCGTTTAACGGTCCCCTGCAATTGAAGCTGCGCGGCGAAGCCCGCGTGATCGGTCATGAACTGGCGGGCGTGCTGCGCGTGTGTACGCCGGCGGAGTTTGTCGGGTAGGGATGCCTGACAGGGTATCCGCGCCGCAACCCCTACCTCACCACCTCAAACCGCACCACCCATACCCGGTCTGTTTTGTCATGGTCGCCGTGAACCTGCTGCCACAGAGCGAAGAATCCCGCCCGATCTGCCGCGCCTTCCGCCTGTGCTTCGGCGTCGGTGATGGCGTTCAATGGCTGCTCGTCCAGCGCCGTAACGCGAATCCGCCCGACGGAAGGCGCATTCCGTGACGGCTGAATCGCGTAGGTCTTGCCGACGCGCCACTTTTCACGCCCGTTGACCAGCACAGCGACGACTTGCCCGTCGTCATCGCGCACAGCGGAATCCGTTTTAGGATTCACCGGGCGGCGTGTGGCGGTTTTCGCACCGCTGAGTACCTGTTCAAGCGTGTACTGGAAGATCATGAGGGGAAGGGCTACACAGCGACAGGCAGGTATGCCGTCGCGCCTTCGGCAATCGGCAGCAGCAGGCGCTCAATATCGGCGAGGCTTTCGGCGCGTACCAGCCCGTCGCGCAGTTTCGCCGCGCCCGGCACACCGAGATGATACTTGGTCAACTGCCCGCGCAGTTCGGCGATTGCCTGACGTTCGGGCAGTTTGGTTGTGTCCAGCGTGATTTGCGCGTGGCGCAGCGCGGTGGCGGCGCGTTCCTGCGGCGTCGGCGCGGGCAGCAGCTCGCCCGTCTCAAAGTAATGCCACGTCTGGCGGAAAATCCACGGATTACCGAGCGCCGCCCGCCCGATCATCACGCCGTCCACGCCGGTTTCGCGGAACATACGGGCGGCGTCCTGCGGCGTCTCCACGTCGCCATTGCCGATCACGGGTATCCGCACCGTCGCTTTGACCTGACGGATAATATCCCAATTCGCCTGCCCCGTGAACCCCTGCTCCGCCGTGCGCCCGTGTACAGCAATCGCCTTCACGCCGGCGTTTTCGGCAGCTTTCGCAAACGGGATCGCCGTCAGGTGGTCGGCATCCCAGCCCGCCCGCACCTTGACCGTCACGGGGACGTTCACGGCATGGACGACGGCTTCGACCACCGCCGTCGCGCTGCAAATATCGCGCAGCAGTGCCGCCCCCGCACCCTGTTTCGCCACCTTCGGCACCCAGCAACCCATATTGATGTCCACGATGTCCGCGCCGTGATCGGCGACGATTCGCGCTGCTTCCGCCATCATGGATGGATCCGCGCCGAACAACTGCACCGCCGTTGGGCGCTCGTTCGCCGTCCAGTCAAACATCTGGAACGTTTTCTGGCTCTGATAGTGCATCGCCTGTGAACTGAGCAACTCAGTACACGTCAAGCCGCAGCCGCCATTTTCACGAGCCAGTGTACGGAAGGCATGATTCGTCTGCCCCGCCATCGGCGCAAGCGTCAGCGGTTGCTCAATCACGATGCCGCCGATAGCGAACGGCTTTGGGAGAAATGCTGCTGAATAGGTCATGAATGCCTGTTGAATTTCGTGTTCTGTGGCTGGAATTGTGTCAGCGTGAACGGAGCATGTCAATCTTGAGTCTGCGCCAGAAAACGCGGCACACCCATCTGTAGGCGAATATACAGATTCACCTGCTCTGACGGAACTTTTCCGTTGTTCTGTACGTCTATAGACTATCGGATCAATAAGGAGCAGCTCATGCAGTTTCATATCACTCGTAAAACCGTTCAGTTGGCGCTGGTCGTCGCCGTTGCAGCAGTCGCGGTGATCGCCGCGCTGCCGTCTGCGGCGCAGGACACGCCGGCAGCAGAACCCCCGCGCACGATCACCGTCACGGGGATCGGCAGCGCCAGCGGCACGCCGGATCAGGCGATCCTGACTCTTGGCGTCGAACTTCGCAGTGACGATCTCGGCGCGGTCGTGAATGACGTGAATACCACTATCGCGGGCGTGATTGATGCGCTCGTCGCGGCTGGAATCGCGCCGGAGGACATTCAGACCGTCAATTTCAGCGTGTATCAGGAAATCCCGCCGATGGCGATGGATGCCACCACCAGCGAGCAGATTGATTACACCTATGTCGTCAGCAATATGGTCAATGTGCGTGTGCGCGATACCTCGCAGCTCAACACGATCATTGATGCTGGTCTGGCGGCAGGTGCGAACCGAATCTTCGGGCTGACGTTCGGCTTGCAGGATCAGACGGCGCTGCAAAATGCCGCGCTCGAAAACGCGGTTGCCGATGCGAACAGCCGCGCCGAGACGCTGGCGAATACGCTTGGCGTAACGCTCGGCGAGGCAATCACCGTCCGCGAAGTCGCCGGTTACTCGCCGTATCCGCGTGAAGCGGCGATGGCGATCGGCGGTGGCGGCGGCTCGATCAGCGAAGGTCAGCTTTCAGTGACGGCGCAGGTCGAGATCACCTACAGCATTCAGTAGAGGGAGTACCCTCACCACCTGCCCCTCTCCCATGTAATGGGAGAGGGGTGAAAAGCATCCCCACCCCTGATCCTTCCCTATCGCAATTGGATGGGGAAAAAGGATGAATGTAACCCATTTTTCATGTTATTCGTCCACTGTTAGCGTTGTTTTTCTGAGTAACATCTCTTACCAGAGCCTTTGCTCTACTCTGGGAGGGATATTTCATGCGTCGGATGGCGTTGTTGATGGCTGTGCTGCTGCTGATATTGAGTCCCGCTACCTTCGCGCAGGACACGCCGACGCCCGAACCGCCGACGCCTGTTCCCACCGATACGCCCATTCCACCCTCAGACACGCCGATTCCGCCCACGAACACGGATACCTCATTACCCCCAACTAATACCGATACGCCACTGCCGCCGACGAGTACTGCTACCGATTTGCCAACGGCGACGATTGCGCCGACGTTCACCGCCAGTACAATGGCGACTATGAGCGAGATACCAACAGGAACATATACACCGACTTCGACGGCGACCTCACCTGAAACAACGCCAGAAGTGACAGCCGAAATCACCGGCAGTGTTTAAATGCTTGAAGATGAGCCGCTGGTTCTGGCACAGCAGGAGATTGAGTACGACTGGTCGCACATTTTTAACCTTACCTTATCTGACTTTCCTTATGATCTGTGTGTCATAACACCTCCCGCTGACCTGGAAGGTCTAGGCGGTCCACTGCTTTCCGACGGGCTTTATTTCCGCCGTGATAGTAACTGGAATTATTCCGCAAGCGTCACTTGCACAGTTCAGCTTCCTGCAGGCAGTGTCTTAACCAATGTGACCGCAGCTATTGAGAAAGCGACTTATTATTACGGCGGAATTAATCTGGATGTGAATGGCGTCACCAGTTGTTATGGGACATGGTATTCCTGTCCGAATGCGGCATTCTATTGGGGCGCAGGAAATTACTTTGATGCAAACAATATTTTCAATCAGACAGGTACACTTTCCATTGGTTTGGGTGCTGGATCAAATGGTGAAGGGTGGCGCGGATCGATCCGCAGCATTACCCTATATGGTACCGGTCTTGATCCGTTTGCTGTGCCGCTAACACCAACGGCTACCCCTACAGGGGTCGTTTGCGGTTCAGCATCTTCACTGTCATCGCTCACAGCGTTCAGCGGCGATACCTGCCCGACGCCGGGTTTGCAGGCGCGATATTTTGACGGCTTCAGCTTGCTGGAAGAACCGGTCATCGCCCGACTTGACCCGGGAATTAACTTTCCATCGGGCGAATGGGATTTAACCGGTCTGGCTAATAACTCGCGCTTTTTTGTCCAATGGCAGGGCGAGATTCAATTCAATTTTCCCCAGCAGCCGGATGTAACTCCCATGCCGACCCCCGCGCTGCTGCCGAACAGCCTGACGCTGCGCTTCTGTTTCCTGCCGCCCGAATCGGTCATTCCACCACCTGACCCGACGATTTATCAAAACGTCAAACTCTGGATCGATAACACGGCGGTAGTCCTTACGCCTGTGGGGAATGAGTATTGCGGCGATCTGGTTAGCCAAACGCTGGATGGCAGTTGGCACGCCGTTCAGATCGAATTTGCCTATTTCGCCGAGCCGGACGTTGACGGAAACCCCTTACTGATCTGGACGTGGCAGGGCGAAAGCGCGAATACCAGCGTGTTTGCCAAAACGCCCGTTGCAGGAACCGTGCTGCGCCCGCCCGCTGCCCTGTCGGAAACGGTACTAGCCGACTCGTGGTTTGAATACGCCGACTGCCGCGACGAGGACGATACCACGATGGTGCGCCTGCTGCCGATCTATCCGGGGCGCAGCCAGGAAGCAACCGATATGTATTCGTTTGCTCAGGATGAAGACTCGCCATTGCTGGATGGCGAAGGCTTGATTGTTCATGACGGCCCGACGATCAATGCCGGGCGGCTGGGTATTCTCCCCTGGGACAGTGTTGTTCAGGTAGACCCGACACCGTGGTTTGACTTTCCACAGAGGGATGCGACGAATCAGGTGGATTACCCTGCGTGGGTGTGGTATCGGCTGGTGGACAACGAAACATATACCGATGCGTGGATCGCAGCGCGGATCACGTCTGTAGAGCTTAATGACGAAGGTGTTAGCGAACCGAAGACGTTTAATTATGTCGTTGGCGCGGGCGAGGAACATCACCCCTGTGAGAGCCTGCCTGAATTTACAGGCAACGTGACGTTTGAGTATAACCGGGTACTGGCGGCGGAGTATGGTATCGCCAATGCCTATCGAAACTCGATACCTTATAGCGAATCAGGTGAGTTTTACCCTACACAGATCAATGTCACGATCCCACTGAATTCCGACATTCTTATTGATGATCAACCTATTCCATATGTAACCGCCGTGCCATACGCATATTTCCCCTACAGCGATGTTTCGGGTGTTAGAGGCGCAACAGGTTCCGCAGTTTTCAATTCACAGGCAATATGGATGGGTGGGCTGCCAATGACCTATGATGTTGATCAAAACGGACTAGCCTTTCTTCAGCAATGTGGCGACTCTCTATTATATGATTTGGGAGGTTGGAGATTTTGTAATGAAGAGGGCATTGAAACAGGTAACTCTACAAAAGTATGGTCAAACCATCGAGGAATTGTATGCTATTATTCGAATTCCCCCGAAGGCTTAAACTTCCCCTGTGGTAGCATATATCCTCATAACAATATTGTACTGCCTCCAGTTCAACATGGAAGATACATAACTACATTCGAAATATTCAATCCCGAAGATGAATATAGACGTTATGAATGGCTTTCAGATATTGTAGATCAACTTCGAGAAGGAGGCGGCTCAAATCTCGATCAACAACCACAACAATTCTACGAGGCATTGATAAATCCATCCTCTGCAAATCAAGAGCACACCATCAATGGTATTACGGAGCTTCATACTGGCGATTATGTTTTCGTTGAACGGAGTCTGGCATCCAATGCCGGGCATGGCTATCTAATCGTTGGTTGGGGACAGATTTCTTCATGTCCAACTGCTTTGTCCAATATCTGGAGTTTCTCAGATAACCCCGACCACTCGCGCTTGTATTACAGCTTCGAACAAGCCCAAACAAACAATGTCACTTATGTCGTGCCATATGTAGTCGATTTTCCAGGATCGGTTGACTCTGGTAATCAAACGCAACGTCCTCGCCCGCGCCCCTTTTATTGTGCTGATTATCGTGATCCTCAGACAAACAATTATCAGCTTTTAAGTGATGGATTTGCATTCTTTACGTTTCCAAATGCTGTCACTTTGCCTGTCAGCGCCTTATATACGTCGCCTGATTGGACTTGGGAGTAAGAAAATGCTACAGATGCCTCGCAATTTTAGACTTTTCAATCATAAGCTGATTGTTACGTCAGTTGGCTTGTTTTGGTTGACATTTTTACTCTCTCTCAACCCTTTATGGGCATACCAAATTGATCAGACAGATTCCGTAGGATCGCACTTACACCCTGATGGAAATTCAATCGGTGTTTCTGATGGATACAATTTCGGTTTGTATAACCTTAATTTCCAGTTATTGGCCCAAGTTCCCTTACAGGGATTGAACTCAAATTTAAGTGGTTCAGGATTCACTTGGAGTCCGAGTGGAGATAAATTTGCTTATCAGTTCTACGATAACAATAGAACCGATTTGCCAACGGCTTTGCAAGTCTGGGACACATCTACTTTGAATATGGATTTTGAAGTAGTTGGTATTGAGCCTACTGTTGGTGCTTCGTGGAGTCCGGACGGCTACCATCTAGCAGGCTTATTTAGGAATTCAAACAACCGAAGTGTCATTGGAATCTATGATACAAACAATGGACAACAAGTTAATCAATTTCAGCCTGCAATCCCTCCCTCTGAAATACGTTGGCTTAATAATAACACAGTAATTATGGATTCCGGAACAAATCTTGATATATGGAATACCGAGACCGGTCAGTTGCTTCATTCACTAAATGCCAATGCAAACGTTGAAAGAGGTCTAGAAGTTGACCCTTCAGGTAATTTTGTTGCATTTGTCAGTTCAGATGATAGAACACAGATTAGAATATGGGACGTCAATCTGAGGCAAAATAATTCATTGCTTCAAGGTCAATCCAATCTATTCGTTCGTAATTGGACTGCTGGTGGATTAGTCAGCTACTCACAAAACGCCATCCAAATCTGGAATCCACAAACTGGACAAGCACGAATTATTGAGGCAGGCGAATACCCTTACGCGGAGATCAATCCGCAGGGTACAGTTTTGATGGTGAACGATGACGACATCGGCTTGCACACACGCGACGCAGTAACGGGTGCAATCCTTTCAGCCTTCAATCCAAACGTCGTTGTCCCAACCCTCACGCCGACCAATACACCAACAAACACCCCAACAAATACGCCCACAGCAACTTATACGCCTTCCGCGACGTTCACGCCGACAAATACGAATACGCCGACGCGCACATTCACGCCCTCGCCAACGCCGACACCGGGACCGAACCTCATCATCAACGGCGATTTCAGCAATGGCAGCACCGGCTGGACATTTTTTGATGCCGTCACTACTGTCAATCCCACGCGGCAGGATTTGCAGATTTATGCCTCCAGCAGCACCACCGAAGCGAAATTTCTCCAGACCGTGAATGTCGCCGCCACCGCCAACCAGACGTATGAACTTTCGCTAACGGCGCGAAACAGCGCGGCGGCAACGCGCAATTTTACCCTGCTGGCTCGCAATGGCGACTGGTCACAGCAGTATGCGTGTTATTTCACCCTGCCCAACGCGCCGATGATGGAAACCTATCGGATGCGCTTCCGCCTGTCCGCCGCTATGAATCCGATGATCATTGCGGGTTACGTGCCGGGCACGGCAAACGGCGTCTATGTGGATAACGTCAGCCTGACGCACAACGCAGGCTTGACCGTTGGCAGCACACCGGAATGTACCGCCCTGCCCATTACCAATACCAATCTGCTGCTCAACAGCACCTTTACCACGGGAACGGGTTCATGGACGCAGTGGAATGCCCACTGGCGCACAACCTATAACGGTGATGATGGCAGGCTCGAAGTCGGGCGCAATCAAGGCACCAACGACGGCGGCTTCTACCAGATCGCGCCATACAGCGTACCAGCAGGCGGCGTCATGGAATTCAGCTACCAGCTTGGCAACACCAGCGCGTCACCGCGTACCGTAACGATGCTGCTGCATAACGCGAACTGGTCAGAAACGCGGGCGTGTGCGATCACGCTGCCCGCCAATACCTCTCTGCAAACCGCCTACACGCTGCGAATGCGGACGACGAATATCTGGACGGAGATTGTGACGTCTGCCTGGTTGGGTGATACCGATGCGGCGACTGTCTATCCGTACCGATTCGACAATCTGAATCTACAATACCGCCCTGATCTGACGCTCAGCGAAACGGTTGAATGTTCGGCAGGAACGCCAGGTGGAGTCGGACTAATGGCGACAGGCGGCGAGACGATCACCAGCGGGATTGAGAATATCAACGCGACGCTGGCGGCAGGCGGGCAGCCGACGATTGGACCGTCGGGTTCACTGCCACGTCGCGCCCGCCCGTGCTGGCGATCCCAACGCTTTTGCCGACGCCGGCACCCACACGCACGCCGCGGCGGTGAGGCTGATTTACGGCGCCGTTTGCCTCAGCGTGATCCTGAAATCGCCCGTCGTCGTGCCGTCGCGCACGCCGAAGCGCGTCACCGCGATCACATATTCGCCATCATACGGCAGGGTGTACGTCAACAGCGCGTCGTTTGTGTCGGCGCTGGCATCATCATTCACCCCGCCGGGCAGGGTGTTGTTGACGACATCCTGTAACAGCACGAGGGGGTCGAGATCGCCCGTGAGCGTTTCAACCTGTATCTCGATCTGGTCGCCCGCCGCGCCGCTGAACTGGTAAAAGACGGCGTAGCGCTCATTGGTGATCGTGTCCGTCAGGCTCTCGCCATAGCTGATGAAAATATCGCCACCCTCGCTCGCCTCCTGCTGCACCGTCGGGTTGGTGATCGTCCCCGGTTCGATCACGCCGCTGTCGCCGCTGGCGGTCACGCGCACGGCAGTTTCATAGCGTTCGCCCGGCGCTAACGTCTCGCTCACGTCAATAATCGGCGCGTCGTTGCCCTCAACATTCACCGTCAACGTGAACGGCACTGGGGCGACCCCGCCGCAGCCATCCTGATACCACACCCAGATTTCATAATCCCCCGCGATCAACGGCGGCGGAAAATAGATATGCTCAACGGGCTGGGCGCTCGGCGTCTGGCAGTCGGTATTGCTGTCAATTTGCAGTGTGCCGCCGCTGCTGGCGTTAGGGCGGCTGTAGGAGATCGTCTCGCCGTTGGGGTCGCGCACGAACAGGTTCAGGTCAGCATTGCCTGAC
>Ga0224722_1001017_pt1 | contig 15906 bp, 14 predicted proteins | sample Balambano_FR1_Me_FD_161646 | JGI IMG/M metagenome (GOLD analysis project Ga0224722, IMG submission 161646) | Freshwater sediment microbial communities from Lake Towuti, South Sulawesi, Indonesia - Balambano_FR1_MetaG | ecosystem: Environmental > Aquatic > Freshwater > Lake > Sediment | place... | reverse complement strand
AAATACGTGGAGCGAAACGGATTCTGGGTGCGCCAGCCAAACGGGATGGTCACTTCCGCTCGCTGTGTACTTACTTTTTTAATCCGCACCCCCCAAAAATAAAGTGACGGTAGTTTTTGAAAAAAAAAGAAGCGCATTTTCCAGCGTGAGTTGAGGTTGGTGAGTAATTTTTGCACGGCGGGCGCATCCGGTTGGAAAGGGGCGGTGGGTGTGGCAATTTGCATGGTAGAATTGGTTAACGGTTATTTATTTGTTAGTTGGCTCGCACCACTTGTTCTGTTGCGCACTTGATTGGCATCCAAAATAGCAATTTTTTTAGAATTTTTTTTATAAAACGCAAGATTCGGGTTTTAAAAATAAACCACAAACTACCATCTTGCCAACATGATCCTACATACTGAATTAGGCAGCACCGCTTTTTCCAGGTCAAAACGTTTGTTGAATTTGATTCACAATCAGGCGATTACACTCGGCGGTAACTGCAAACTGAAAATCTACGGCAGGCTCAACTGTCGCGCCGGAAAGCGCATGAAAGTGGAAAACCGCGTTTTTTTTCAAAACGAGTCCGAAGCCCTGGAAAACGGCTACCGCCCCTGCGCGGTGTGTATGCGCGAGGCCTACCAACGCTGGAAATTACAAAATTTATAAAAAATCACCTTTTCAAAATTGTACTTCGTAAATCTTCCTTACTTTTGGGCGTTCTAAAAAATCAGACTTTAGACGTTAGATATTAGACGTTAGATGTTTTAAAAGCCAAATAGGTACGCCTAAGATCAAATATCAAATATCTAAAGTCTATTGTCTAACATCTAACGTCTTCAGAAGAATGAATCTGCACGAATACCAGGGTAAAGAAGTATTAAAAAGCTACGGCGTGGCGATCCAGGAAGGCTACATAGCCACGACGGTGGAGGAAGCGGTAGAGGGATACCAAAAATTGAAAGAAAAAACCGGCAGTGATTTTGCGGTGGTCAAAGCCCAGATTCACGCAGGCGGGCGCGGCAAAGGTGGCGGTGTAAAACTGGCTAAAAACCTCGACGACCTGAAAACCCACGCGGGCAACATTCTGGGCATGATGCTCAAAACCCCCCAAACGCCGGGCGGCATGGAGGGTGCGGGTAAACTGGTGCGCAAGATTTTGATTGCCGAAGATGCCTACGTGCCTACGTTTGAATCGTGCAAGGAGTTCTACATTTCTATCCTGATGGATCGGGAAACTAAGCGTAATGTCATTATCTACTCCACGGAAGGCGGCATGGATATTGAAAAAGTGGCGGAGGAAACTCCGCATTTGGTACACAAAGAATACATTCACCCCACGGTGGGTTTGCAGGATTTTCAGGCGCGCAAAGTGGCGTTCAATTTGGGTTTGAGCGGAGAGGCGTTCAAAAACATGGTGAAGTTTATCAAATCGTTGTACCAGGCGTTTGTCGGCGCGGATGCCGGTTTGTTTGAAATTAATCCGGCAATGAAAAACGGTTTCGACCAGATCATCGCCGTGGATGCCAAAGTGTCGCTGGATGACAACGCCCTGTATCGGCACAAAGACCTGGAAGCCATGCGTGACGAGGACGAGGAAGACCCCACCGATGTAGAAGCGCAAAAATATGACCTGAATTTTGTAAACCTGGATGGCAACGTGGGTTGCATGGTGAACGGGGCAGGCTTGGCAATGGCAACGATGGATGTGATCAAACTCTCCGGCGGCGAACCCGCCAACTTCCTCGACGTGGGTGGCACGGCAGATGCCAAACGCGTGGAAAACGCCTTCCGCATCATCCTCAAAGACCCGAAAGTAGAAGCCATTCTCATCAATATTTTCGGCGGCATCGTGCGCTGCGACCGCGTGGCGCAGGGCATCATTGATGCGTATCACAACATCGGCGACATTCAGGTGCCCATCATCGTGCGCCTGCAGGGTACCAATGCGGATATTGCCAAGCAAATGATTGATGATTCGGGTTTGAAAGTCTATTCGGCAATTGCCTTGCAGGAGGCGGCAGATCTGGTGGCAAAGGTGTTGCAGAAGTAGCCGGTTTGCAGTAGGCAGTGACCGAGAAAGTCCTCCCGGTACCATTGAATTTGCATCAAGCTGATTTTAACGAATACGTAAATATCTGGTTTAAAGTTTATTCCAACTACAATTGAAACAACTAGTGGCGGCTGCCCGGCAAATCACCCGGAGGGATTTGATTTGCCTAGCGTTTTTGCCTACTTTTGGGGCAATGCCAAAAGTAGGAAACCAAGAACAAGAGAAGAAACTTCAGCAATAAACACCTGGCATTAACTCAAATACGTATAAAAATAGGTTAAATTCATGTGTATGCAATAGCAATTGGGAGATGTCGGGATAGCAGTTGGCAGTATTGCCGGAGGCGGAGAAAAGAACGAGTGTGCTTTTCTCCGTTTTTTTATTTCAAAAAATTATATTTTTGAAGCACCAACAATCAACCTTTCAACCTTTACCCACCGTAGCTTTAGCGAAGGTGGGCATCAACCTTTCAACCACATTATGACCTTCCAGGAATACCGCCGCCACGATGCCCTTGCCCTCGCCGAACTGGTAAAAAAAGGCGACATCAGTCCGTCCGAACTCCTCGAAATTGCCATTCAACGCGCGGAAGCCGTGAACCCCACCATCAACGCCATCAGTTTCAAAATGTACGATACTGCCCGGCAAATGGCAAAAGCGGTCGCCAAAGACGCACCCTTTGCGGGTGTACCTTTTCTAATCAAAGAACTGGGCATCCACGTCAAAAACACGCCCCAGCGCCGTGGCTCCAAAGGCTACGAAAAATACGTTTCCACGGAAGATGGCTATTTGGCACAAAAACTACGGTCAGCAGGTTTTACTTTTCTTGGAAAGTCCAACACGCCCGAATTTGGACTCACCCCTTACACCGAACCCGAAGCCTACGGTGCCACCGGAAATCCCTGGAATCCGCAGCGTTCGGCGGGCGGTTCGAGCGGTGGAGCAGGAGCAGGCGTGGCGGCGGGCATCGTGCCGATTGCCACGGCGAGCGACGGCGGCGGCTCCATTCGCATTCCGGCATCGTGCAACGGGCTGTTTGGTTTGAAACCTTCGCGGGGGCGCGTTTCGCTCGGTCCGCAGTCGGGCGAGTGGTGGAGCGGAGCCACAGTAGAGGGCTGCGTGAGTCGCTCGGTACGCGACACAGCGGCGTACCTCGACTGGGTGAGCGGCAGTGCACCCGGCGAATTGTATTTAATCCAACAACCGGAAAGACCATATTTAGAAGAGATTCGAATCACGCCTAAGTCGTTGAAAATTGGCTTTTCCACCCAACACACGCTGGGTCAGACCATGGATGCCGAATGTGTAAAAGCCGTAGAAAAAGCTGCAAAATTGTTAGAAAACTTAGGGCATTCGGTGGAAGAAGTGCCGTTGCCGTACCGGCGGGAAGATTTGACAGAAGTCTTTTTGATGATGGTGTTTGGTGAATGCGCAGCGGATTTGGACATTTTGAGTCAATTTTTAGGTCGTAAAGTGCGCCCTTCGGATGTAGAGACGACGACTTACGCCCTGGGTTTGCTTGGCAACGCCTTCACTGCCAAAGAATTCGCCGTGCAAAAACGCCGCTGGAACGACCTTGCCCGGCGGATGGGTGCTTTTCACGAAGCCTACGATCTGTTGTTGACTCCAACGGTTTCTATGCCGCCGTTTCCGATTGGTGCATTAGAACCGAGTGCCGCCGAATTGTCTGCCCTGAAAGTCATCAACCGACTGGGTTTGAGCAGCGTATTGAAAAAAATGGTGGCTCCGCTCGCCGAAAAAACCTTTGCTTATATTCCGCACACCGCCATTACGAATATGACCGGACAGCCTGCCATGTCCGTTCCGCTGCACTGGACGAGTGATAACCTACCGGTGGGGGTGATGTTCGCCGCAGCAATTGGGCGGGAGGATTTGTTGTTGCAACTGGCGGGGCAGTTGGAGGAGGCGGAGCCGTGGTTTGAACGGGTGGCGGAGTTGTAGTTCAGGCTTCAGCCTGTTCAGCCTTTTGCAAATAGCGAATCCAGTTGCCAAACTGAAAAGTTTGCGCAGTATGAGGCGATGTGAAAAAAGGTTCTAATTCATTATTTAACCATTCTTCTATTTGTTCATAGGTAGAAAATTCTGTTTCAACAGCGTTGCCAATATTACTTTGAGTTGTAAAATAATTTATTAACTGTATTTTATTAAATTCAATAAAGTTTTTAAATGTTTCAAAATGAACGGATTGAAACCCAAATTGCACCACATTTTCAGAAGTCCAATCATAATCATTATTTCTAGGAGGCGAAGGGAAACGTTTCAGATAAATATTTATTAACCAATTTTTAAAATCAGATGCTTGTCTAAACATTTCTCCCAAAAAAGATTTTCGTACAAAACCAACCAACCTGCCGGTTTTAATAATCGATTTGCCTCAGTTAAAAACGCATCAATGCTGAACCAATGCACACCGGAGCTAACGGTAATCAGATCAAAAGTTGCATTGTTAAAAGGTTGATTTTCTGCGGTAGCAAGGGTGTAATGGATTTTGTCGGACAAGGCTGCCAGATGTAGCATCTCTTGCGAACTATCCGTCCCGTAAACATGGTCGGCAATTTTTAACAAAGCCTTTGTAGAAAGTCCGGTGCCACAAGCTACATCCAGCGCTACATTTAGCTTTGTATCAAGTTTTAAAAATGCCTGAATGCGTTCAATGGTATTTTCGTGAAAATAGGGTCTCCCTATAGCATAGCGCACGGCAGCGGATAGAGTAGTGAAATGATTTTTCATGAAGTTTTTTGAAATTGCCATATTAAAAGCGGCGACTAAAGCTCGCCGGTACACCTCCCGTCTCACCAATCACCTCTTACCGCTCACTCCTTTAGCTTCGCATACAAAAATCCATCTTCATACGCCCCATTTTTAAAATAATGCTTCCGCAGATAACCCTCGCGCTGAAAACCGGCTTTTTCCAGCACCCGCGCCGAGGCACCATTGTACGAAAAAACGGCGGCGGTAAAACGAATCAAGGGACTATTGTCAAACCAATAATCGCAAAACACGCCCACCACTTCGGTCATAATACCCTGCCCCCAGTACGGGCGGGCGAGCCAGTAACCCACTTCGTCGGTGTGGGAGTCCTTGCCGTAGAGCATTTGTCTGCCGATGCAGCCGATGAGTTCGTCGCGGCGGTTGCGGATGACCCAGTTGGCAGGGGTGCCGTATTTTTCTTTCTCCTGCAAGGCGAGGGTGAGCCACTCGTCGGCATCCTGCTCGGTGTAGGGGTAGGGGATGGCAAGGGTGTTGCGACTGATTTCCGGGTCGCTGATGTGGTGAATCAACCAAGCTTTATCGGAGCGGCGATACGGGCTGAGGTGAATCTGGTCATTCACGCGGAGGTGGTGCATGGCGTGGGTTTTGGTAGTCCAACGCTGGAAGGTGTGCCAAAGTTTCTGCATGGTAGTAATGTAGCCCGGGCTTCAGCCTGAACCCGTCTGGCAGCCTGAAAGGCTGTGGTACGAGTGCAGGCTAAAGCCTGGACTACCATTTTAACGTCCGCTGAATGATAAATCCATTTTCCACTTTTTCAAAACCGACTTTCGGATAATACTCCATCGCATCGGGGGCGGAAAGGAGTAAGAGCATGGAGCCGTCGCCAACCGCTTGTCTGGTCAATGCAATTAACTGTTTACCAATACTTTGGTGTTGATATTCCTTGCGTATCGCCAAATCCGACAAATACGTAGCATAACAAAAATCGCTGAACGAACGCGCCACGCCTACCAGTTGCTCACCGTCCCAGGCACTGATGGTTAGATTGGAATGATCCAGCATTTGCTGGATGCGCGCCGGGTCATTCGTCGGGCGATTCAAACCGCTGCTGTCGTACACGGCAATTACATCGGCGACTTGTAAAGGTTCATTGGTTTTGTAAGCAATAGGCATGGTTGAAGGTTGAAAGGTTGATGCGTTGATACTCGCTGTTCTAATTTTTAGTTTACAACAACAAAATTGACAATTTTTACAACTTTTCACAATCAACCCATCAACCCCTTTTCAACCTTTCCACCAAAAAAAATCCCGCTGCGTGTTACTTTTCCCCCTCGGCTGCATTCTACCATTGAAACAGTTGAAAATAAAATAATTCCAACAAACCAAAGGGGAACAAATTGAAAAAAATCGTATGCAAAAACGCGGTGGATGTTTTCTAATTTACAAATAAGTCGTACCCTTGCAAAAAATGAACCGTTGATGGGGGTATTCAAAAAGACTGTTTCCGAGGAGGCGGTGCTCGGCGAGTGGGCGGAAGTGCAGGCAGCACAGCGCGACCCCGCTCTGTTTCGACCGTTGTATGATCGTTATTTTGAATCTATCTTTCGTTTTATATTTCGCCGCACCGCGGATGAGGAGCTATCGGCTGACCTTTGTTCACAAGTCTTTCTCAAAGCTTTACAAAAAATAGACGGCTACCACTACCGGGGCGTGCCCTTTTCGTCGTGGCTGTTTAAAATAGCGGCAAACGAAGTGTCGCAACACTACCGACAAACCCAGAAAACCCGCGTGGTGAGCGTGGAAGACACCGACCTGACGGGCATGATGGATGAAATGGAAGAGCCGCTGGACGAATTGTACCGCGAACATTTAGCAAAAGCCCTGGACACCCTGGACGAAAAAGAATTGCAACTGATCGAAATGCGTTTTTTTGAACAAAAACCTTTTAAAGAAATCGCCGACATTCTGGGTATGACCGAAAGCAACGCCAAGGTGAAAACGTACCGTATTCTGGAGCGATTGAAAACCAAATTAACCAAATTATCCGATTAAAGGGGAGGAGTATATGAGCAACAACTACGACATACGACGTAATCTTCCGCAGCCCTCCAGCCAGGATATCGCCAAATACAAAAACTTTGACGCCCTGTTGGAACAATACCAGGCGGAACGCAAACAGCCCGGCAGGGTGATTGCCATGCCCGAACGCCGGGAGCGCAGTGCTACCATTCGCCGCCTGACGTACATCGTCACGGCTGCCGCAGCACTGCTGGCAGGGGTGATCCTGGTGGTCAATTTCCTACAAAATTCCAATACGCCCGTGCTGGCGGAAGCCGAGTATTTTGCACAACAACCTTTTGTGAATCCGCCTATCGAACCAGTACAACCCGCTCCCGTCACCCGTCGCGTGAACGCTAAAACGGGCGGCACCGTCACAATGGAACCCGGCTCCAAACTCGTGGTGCCAACGGAAGCATTTATGAACGACCGGGGTGAACTCCTCAGCGGCGATGTGAACCTATTCTACCGCGAAATGGACGATTACGTGGATTTTTTCCTGGCGGGCATCCCGATGAATTATGATTCGGCAGGTACCCGTTTTAACCTGGCATCTTCGGGCATGGTAGAAATCTACGCCGAACAAAACGGCGCAAGGGTGCAGTTGGCACCGGGCAAAGCCATCGAAGTAGAATTGATTTCGGAAATTTACGTGCCGGAAGGCGGGGAATTGCCGCGTTACAACGTCTATCAACTCGACACGGCGAGCCGCCGCTGGAGCTACGAAGGCACTGCACAGGTGCAGGCACTCCGGCAAGCAATCGAAACTTCCATCAACAACAACAATCCCATAAGCGCGCTCCGCAGGGAGTATGCGCACACTATTGCCACTATCCAATCCGCAGCCGAAGCCCGGCTGCGGGCGATAGAGGTGTCCGTGCCGCTGCCCGCCGAGCCGGTGAAGCCACAACAAAAAACCAGCAATACACCTACCCTGGAACTCGACATCCGCGAGAACAGCGTCATTGTGGAAGATGACCCCAACACCCCGGAAAACGAAAACGAACGGCTGAAACAACTGTACGGGGATGCGATCTGGCAGATTGTACCCGGGACGGCTTACGATGAACAACAACTTGCAAAAATTACCTGGGAGACCTTTCGCCTCCGTCAGTTGAACAGCCAAACCTACGAATTGACTCTGCTCAGAGGTAATGTGAGTGAGAAAATCACCGTGCAACCCGTATTGACCGGCAAAGATTACAACCGCGCCCTAAAAAATTACGAACGCGAACACGCCGAGTGGAAAGAGCAAGTGACAACTCGAGAAGCACAATTGAAAACCCAAAAAGATGCGGTGCAGCAGCAACTGATTGCCGATAAAGCTGCCGCCCGAAAAGCATTTGAACAACAACTCGCCGCCACTGGTGAAAACGTGCAGGAAGCCCTGTTGCACAAAACCCGCGTCAGCAGCCGCTTCCAAGCCACCAGCCTCGGCGTGTGGAATTGCAGTCACATCCTTGCTCCCGCTGAAGCGGAATTGCGCAGTGACCTGGAAGACCAAACGGGTGAAAAATATCGCCAGCAGCCGGTTTACCTGGTCAATAAATATCAAAATACGGTTTACCGATTCTACGCCGCGGAAGATGCACTGATTCGTTTTCAGGAAAATTCGGATAACCTCCTGTGGATTGTCAACGAGGAAAACCAAATTGCGGTACTCCAACCCGCCAACTTCAAAGAGGCAACCCGGAAAGACCCGCGCAAACTGGTGCTGCAACGCCGCGAACAAACGGTGCAAAACGAAGCCGCCGTGCGCGAAATACTGAGTTTTCAGTAGGCAGTGTGCAGTTCAAAGTAGGCACGCAGTCAACGCCGATTAACGAATAACAAATACCCTTTTTTACAAAACGAGTAACTTGCTTCGAGTGAGTTACTCGTTTTGGTTTTTCATCCGGCAAATGACGCGTTTTATCGAAAAAAACATCCGGTTTGTCAGTAACTTTTTATTTTTAAAAGTTTTAATAAAGGTTGAATTGCAAACGAACGCTTGATTGTTAAACAGTGATAAAACGCTTTAGTAACTCTTAGTGACCTTCATACGTGCAGCTTACGTGACACGGGTAAAAAAAAACTTAATGCCCTTAGTGTTCTTAGTGGTTCAAAATTGTCAAAGCCTTGTGTTTAAAATTTTAAAAAAAGAATATGAATCAATTCTGGAAATTTGTATTTGCCTCTTGTTTAGGTGTTTTCATCGCCATGATTGCCGTTTCGGTCATTAGCATTATGGTCATTAGCGGTATTGCCAGCAGTGCGGACAAAGCCCCGACCGTTGATCCTAATTCGGTGTTGCATCTGAAATTTGAAAACCCCGTTCCCGAAAAAACCAACAACCTGGAAATGTCGCCCTTTGATTTTAAAGATACCAAAATCCTCGGTTTGCAGGATATGCTGCGCGTGCTGGAAAAAGCCAAAGACGACGACGACATCCGGGGCGTGTTCATCGAAACCGACGCGGTGAGCATGGGCATGGCAACCGCCGGGGTGCTGCGCAAGGCACTGGCGGATTTTAAAACGAGCGACAAATTTGTGGTGGCGTATTGTGAATACTGCTCGCAGGGCGCGTACTACGTGGCTTCCGTAGCAGATCACGTGGTGGTGAATCCGCAGGGCAATCTGGATTTTCGGGGTTTTGCAGCCGTGGTGCCGTTTTTTAAAAATATGCTCGACAAAATCGGCGTGAAAGCCGAAGTGTTTTACGCCGGCAAGTTCAAAAGTGCCACCGAGCCGTTCCGCCGCACGGAGATGTCGCCCGAAAACAAATTGCAAACGCGGGAATATATTGAACAGGTTTATAATTTGTTTTTACAGGATATTAGCAAATCCAGAAATACGGCTGTGCCGGAATTGCGCCGCATTGCCGATGGCTACCTGGCAGGGGAACCCAAGGAAGCGCAAAAACTGAAACTCATTGATGCAGTGGGCTATCGCGACGAAGCATTGGGTAAAATACGCGAGAAAATCGGTTTGAAAAAAGACGATAAACTTCCGCTGCTCAAAGTAGAAGATTATTACAAAGCCAAGCCGCTGAAAGAAGATTATAAAATAAAAAATAAAATCGCAGTGGTGTACGCCGAAGGTACAATTGTGGACGGCAAAGGTACAGCGGGCAGCATCGGCGATGAGGAATATGTAAAAATTTTGCAGCGCGTGCGTGCCGACGACCGCGTGAAAGCCGTGGTGCTGCGGGTCAATTCGGGCGGCGGCAGTGCCCTGGCTTCCGAAAATATTTTGCGGGAAGTGAATCTGACCAAACAGGAAGGCAAGCCAGTGGTGGTTTCAATGGGCGATTATGCGGCATCGGGCGGTTATTACATCGCAGCTTTTGCCGATACCATCGTGGCGGAGCCAAACACACTCACGGGTTCCATCGGGGTGTTTAGTCTGATTCCCATTGCCAAAGAATTGTTGAATAATAAAATTGGTATCTCTGTTGATACGGTAAAAACCGGCAGGTTCGCGCATGGCATTAGCCCATTCCATGATATTTCACCGGAAGAAGCGCGGATTTTGCAAGCCCGTACGGATCAGATTTACGAAACTTTTTTGCAACGCGTGAGTACTGGTCGCAATATGACCCGCGATCAGGTGAATGAAATTGCGCAAGGTCGCGTATGGACGGGCACGGACGCCAAACGCCTCGGTTTGGTGGACGAAATCGGCGGTTTGCAAAAAGCACTCGACATTGCTGCAAAAATGGCGGACTTGAAAGACTACCGCACCGTGGAATACCCCCATGTCAAAGAATCATGGCAGCGTTTTCTGGAAGAATTCACGGGCGAGGAAGACACCCGCACCGAACGACTGCTGCAACGCCAACTCACCGAGTGGTATCCGTATTACAAATTTGCCAAAGAGATGCAGGATTCCAAAGGCGTGCAGGCACGGCTGCCGTTTATGATTTCTTTTAGATAATTGTAATCAGTGATTAGTGATCGGTGACTGAGTTGGCGAATACGAAGGTTAGGAAACTTTTATTGAAATTAATTAATTAATCGCCGAGTAAAAATGCCTTCCCGCTACCCTCCTTCCCTACAGGGACGATCCGCGCGCAGGGTTGCCCCAACAGGGGATAGGGGTGGAGGGCAGGAAATTCCAATTCGTCGTTTATTTAATTCAACTCAATAAAAGTTTCCTAAATTCCTGCTTTGTAGCGCGTCTGGCATCCAGTATCCATAGCATCCAATAAACTTCCCGCTTCTTTCCGTGTTACTCTCTCTGGAATGAATCCGACAGCGACATATGAAAAACTACTTCTCCCTCATCACCTTTAGCCACACGGTTTTTGCCATGCCCTTTGCGCTGCTCGGCTTTTTCCTGGGCACGCTCGAAACGGGCAATGGGTTTAGCGGGCGCATACTGGTGCTGGTGTTGCTGTGTATGGTTTTTGCCCGGAGTGCGGCAATGGCGTTCAACCGCTACCTCGACCGCGATATTGACGAGCAAAATCCGCGCACGGCACAACGCGAAATCCCGGCGGGTATCATCTCTCCGCCACGCGCCCTTTTATTCGTCACACTTAATGCTGTATTATTCATTCTTACAACCTATTTCATCAATCCGCTGTGTTTTTGGTTGTCGCCGGTGGCATTGGCGGTCATTTTGGGCTACAGTTATACCAAGCGATTTACGTTTTTGTGTCATTTTGTACTGGGCTTGGGCTTGTCATTTGCACCCATTGGAGCGTACCTGGCAGCGGGCGGCGGATTTGACGGGATTCCCATTTTGTACTCCGTTTCCGTGCTGCTTTGGGTGTCGGGTTTTGATATTATTTATGCCTTGCAGGATGAAGAATTTGATAAATCATTACAACTTAATTCCATTCCGGTAGTATTGGGTAAGAAAAATGCACTGATTTTATCTTCTGTATTACATTTTATTTGTTCTGTCATCATAATCCTGTCCGGGTATTTATTGCAACAGCACTATCCGCAATTTTTCTGGCTGCACTGGCTGGCAACGGGTATTTACATCTCCTTGTTGTTTTACCAGCATACACTGGTGAAGCCACATGATCTGAGCCGTGTAAACCGGGCGTTTTTCACAGCAAATGGCGTGGCGAGTGTGGTATTTGGAGCGTTGATGATTCTGGATATTTATGTATGAAAATGTTATTGATTAAGGGTTATTGGGCACTTACTGTTTACTCTTTCCGATTTTTAGGAAAGTGACGGAGCGGGATAGTACCGCGTTGCAAAGGCTGCGGTTCTTCCAAATGTTTCAAATTCGCGCCGGGCATGGGAGCCAGCTTGCTTAAATCAGGTTCTTTGATGCGAATGAAGTAAGTGTGTCCGTCTGAAGTTGTAATGCCGGCGGAGTGCATTGTAATGTCGCTGGCAAACGGATTAAGCGGATTGATTTTATTTTTTAAATGTTGAATCCCATCCGGCAAATGCTGATAATTTTTAAAATAAACAGTGTCAATTTGCTGTGCTGTCAATGGCACACAAACGGCAAACGATACCAGTCCGATTAACAAGATGTAAAGTATAATTTTGGTCATTTTTTAGTATTTTTAACGTGAGTTATGAATAAAAAATACTGTAAAACACGGAAGTGTAGAAAGTTGTGAAGTGTGAGCTAATTTTAGCGGTAGAAATTTTGTCAATTACTTCTACTTCCTTTTGAAAACCTCGTGGCGGCTGCCCGGCAAATCCTTTTTCGACGGAGGAGTTTGGATTTGCCTAGCGTTTTTGCTTACTTTTGGGGCAATGCCAAAAGTAAGAATATCCTGATTTTACCATAAGTCACGTTATTTTTAATATAAAGAGCGCGTCCAGTTTCAAAGAGTTGGCTAAAATGTAGTTTTTTTACAAAACCCGAATCGCATCCCCCCTTTTCACAAAAACGTCTTTCGCCGCATCCATATCCCGGCACACATTCATCCCAAACAGTATATTTTTATTTTTTAAACGATATTTCGACAAGGTTTTCAGCGGCTCGGCACCGCGCTCGGCGGTTTCCTGGTTCACGGTGGTGAGCACGCAACGCGCGCAGGGCTTCACGGCACGAAAGTGTAAATCACCAATTGTAAAATGCTTCCAAGCGTCTTCCTCATAAGGCGCACCGCCGGTAAACACCAGATTGGGGCGAAAGCGATTCATCGGCACGGGGTTTTGCAAACGCGTGTTCAGATCATCCAGCGAAGCCTGCCCGATGATTAAAATCGGAAAACCATCGGCAAAACTGACGATGTCGTCCGGTTTACTGAAATCGGGATCGGTGGGGCGCAGGCAGTCGTCGGGCATATACACCAGTTGGCAGCGGGTATCCAAGGCTTCGCTGAGCCATTCGTTGGCTACTTCACTCACGGTGAGGGCTTTACACATATCGTCCCAGATTTGTACCCTTTGTGCCGTCGCATTTTCGGCAGGCTGTAATGCGATTTGCAGAGGTGCTAAATTTTTGGTTACGTGCCGAATCACGAGGTATTCCGGGGTGATTTCAGTAGTTAGCAGCACCATTTCAGGAAAAGCCCGCTGGGTAAAAAAATGACCCCGGTTATCTACAATCATCCAGCGGCGGTCGTACTGCAAGCCACGCGGTTCTACGTTGGCAACGTCCAGCGCAATGCCGCGGAGCGATTTGACAGGATAAATAAAAATGCCGCTAAGTTGCATTTAAGAAAAAATTTTGCGTTGTAAAACTAACATTTTTGACGTTCATTGCGTATAAATTTCAGCGTGGTAAGGAAAAAGCTTGTATTTTTATTTCAACAAAAACCGACATCATTGCTGGTTGACAAATAACTACGTATGAAAATTAAAATATGCCTGATTGCTGCCTGTTTGGTGGCAATGACGGGCTGGTCCCAAAATCCGAAAATAAAAAAAGCTGACCGGCTGCTCGAAGCCCGCAAGTACCGCGAAGCGATTGCATTGTACGAAGAAGTGCTGGAAAAAGACGACCAGCCGGCACTGAAAGGAAAAATAGGCGATGCTTACCGCAAAATGCGCGACTATACAAACGCCGAAACCTGGTACAGCCAGGCAGTACACGACCCCGAAACCAATCCGCTGCATTTTTATTATTATGGTCGGATGTTGCAGCAAAACGGCAAATGTGTGGAAGCGGAGCAATGGTACCGGCAGTTTGTGCGCCTGCGCCCCTACGATGCTCGCAAAAAACAACTACAACGCGCCTGCGCCTACGAAGAAGAATTATTGCAAAAAAATACCGGAGCGTACACCGTGCAACCGGCAGCTTTTAACGCCGAAGGAGCCGACCTGGGACCCGCTTTTTACAAAAACGGGCTGGTTTTCGCTTCCAAAAGAAAAGACCCTGCGCATAAAAATGCCGCCGATTATTTTGACTTGTATTTTGTGGAAACGAGCGGCACGGCACAGCCCCAGCGCTTTTCTGAACGGCTCAACTCGCAGTATCACGATGGCATTGTGACCTTCAACGCCAACTTCACCGAAATCTTTTTCACCCGCAGCCGCAAAAATCCCGTCACCGAACTCAAGGAAATGTACCCGCTGGAAATCCTCCGTTCGCAAAACCCAAACGACAGCGCGTGGACTGCCCTGGAACCCCTGCCTTTCAACAGCGATGACTATTCGGTAGCGCACCCGGCGCTCACCCCCGACGGCAAACGCTTGTTTTTTTCGTCGGATATGCCCGGCGGTTTTGGCGGGCGCGATCTGTACTTTTCTGAAAACCTCAACGGGCAGTGGAGCAAGCCGGTGAATTTGGGTCCCAACATCAATACCGAGGGCGATGAGGTGTTTCCCTGGTACGAGGGCAGGCGGCTGTATTTTGCCTCGGATGGGCAGGTGGGTTTGGGCGGCATGGATATTTTTTTTGTGACCGACCAGGGCAACGGCGACTGGAGCGAAGTGGAAAACCTGGGTGCGCCCGTCAATTCTGAGTTCGACGACTTTGGTATTGTCATAAAACCCCAGGAGCAGTCGGGCTTTTTTACCTCCAACCGTCCGGGTGGAGCGGGCGGTGACGACATCTACCATTTTGCACAAACGCGCGCGCAAGTCATCGTGGAATTGGTGGATGCAACTACCAATTCGGCATTGTTGGATGTAATTGCTACCCAGACCGATGACTCAAATATTGTTATAAAACAGTTTGATAATCAATTAATTGTAAATTTAATAGGCAACGAATGCGGTACTTTTTCGTTTGAATTGAAAGGCTATACCACTCAAACCCGTAACATCTGCGCGCTAGGGGAGGGCGCACAAAAAATCACGGTTGCCCTGCAAAAAGAAATTCCGCGTTTGATTGGCTTGACCGTAGATCAAAATACCGGGCAGCCCGTGGCAGGTGCCGCTGTGAAACTGGTAGCCGAAAAATGCAACCCGCTCACCACCACCACCAATGCCGATGGAAAGTACGAGTTTAATCTAACGGAAGATTGTTGCTACCAGATTCGGGTAGAAAAAGACCAGTTTTTCACGCAAGCCGGCAATGAAGTCATTTGCACGCGGGATGTGTCGGGCAGTCTGGAAAAAACCATTTACTTACAAGCCTTTACAGCACCGATCAAAACGCCCGTTGCTACGGAGGTAAAATTGGATTTTAAAACGGAAGAAGTCAAATCTTTTCAGCGCAGTGCCAAAACCTACGAAGGCGGCTCCATCGCTTACTTAATCAATGTTTATTATGATTTCGGACACGCCTCGGTGCGCAGGGAAGCCCTGCCGGAGTTGGAAAAATTGCTTCAATTATTGATAGATAATCCAAATCTGATCGTCGAAATCAGCTCCCACACCGATTCGCGGGGCGATAGCCGCTACAATCAAAAACTCTCCCAGCGCCGCGCTGATGCGGTTGCGACGTGGCTCATCCAACGCGGCATCAAAAAAGAGCGCCTCGTGGCAGTGGGTTACGGCGAAACCCGCCTCATCAACGCCTGCGAAATCGAGGAAGACTGCTCCGAAGCCGCCCACCAGATGAACCGCCGCACAGAGTTTCGGGTACTCGGCAAAACGAAGTGATGTGTTATGGTTCGATAGTGTTAGAGTGTTAATGTCGCTCAGAACATATACCAACACAATAACACAATAACACAATAACACAATAACACAATAACACAATAACACAATAACACAATAACACAATAACAC
>Ga0224722_1001016_pt1 | contig 15907 bp, 7 predicted proteins | sample Balambano_FR1_Me_FD_161646 | JGI IMG/M metagenome (GOLD analysis project Ga0224722, IMG submission 161646) | Freshwater sediment microbial communities from Lake Towuti, South Sulawesi, Indonesia - Balambano_FR1_MetaG | ecosystem: Environmental > Aquatic > Freshwater > Lake > Sediment | place... | reverse complement strand
CCACCTTCTCTGTATTCATCGAGTATGGTTAAGCGGACGGGATACTTACCTGGAGAAATTGTTTTAGTGAATTCCATTGCAGTAATGTGAACGATCGCATCACCCGCCATCACTGAGCCGCTCTCAACCATCAACTCATCAGCTTGGAAGTAATAAATGGGATAGGTCTTATTACCAATCTCTACAGTTTGATTGGATTGTAGATTGTCTTGAAAGTTAAGAATGGTTGTAGGAACTGGCTCAAAAAAACCATTGCAACTCACACAAATAGTACTAAGAAGTAGTAAGAAAAATATCAACCATTCTTTTACCATTGGAATAAAACCCAGTTATTTATAGAGGCTCTTTTATCATTATTTGTGGTGAGTAGAGCCGTTCTTTCTTGTAGATTGTATCAACTGTTTTGGTGTTTTAGTACAGCGCCGAGAACGATAACACCTCAAGGCAGCGGATTGAAGCGGATTGAAGGGTATCGCAGTTGCGTTTTCAGCTTCCTGCAACTGTTGACTGTTGTCGTTACTGGCACCTCAGCCTACTAGCTATTCACCGATAATGGCGTTGCGATCGAGCAGAAGCAAATCACGCAACTGATCGGTGTCAAGTTCAGTCAGCCAGTTTTCTCCTGCGCCAACAACTTGCTCAGCCAGGGATTTTTTGCTTTCGATCAAATCGTGGATTTTTTCTTCCAGGGTGCCGGAGCAAACGAATTTATGTACCTGCACATCGCGGCGCTGACCAATGCGGAACACCCGATCGGTGGCTTGATTTTCCACAGCAGGGTTCCACCAGCGATCGAAGTGAAATACGTGATTAGCGCGGGTCAGGTTGAGGCCAACGCCACCTGCTTTTAGGGACAGAATAAACAGACGCGGTGCCTGGGGATCTTGCTGGAAGCGATCGACCATTTCTTCGCGTTGGGCTTTGCTAGTGCCCCCGTAAAGAAACAACGTTTCTCGTCCCAGTTGCTTTTCCAGAAAGGTTTTGAGCAGCTTGCCCCACTCAGCAAATTGGGTGAAGATGAGCGCGCGATCGCCTTCGGCCAGAACTTCATCCAGCATTTCTTCCAGGCGTTGCAACTTGCCAGAGCGAGTCTGAAATGGGGTAGTCCCTCCCAGGCGGCCATTTTCAGCTTCTTTCAGATAAAGATCAGGATGGTTGCAAATTTGTTTGAGCTTGGTCAGCAACGCCAGAATAATGCCGTGGCGTTGAATGCCTTCACTAGCGTCAATTTTGGCGAGGGATTCATCTACTAAACGCTGGTAAAGCGCCGCTTGCTCGGATGTTAGCCCACAGAATACAGTCATTTCCTGCTTTTCTGGTAGGTCTTGAATAATGTCGCGATCGGTTTTGAGGCGACGCAAGATGAAAGGTTGCACCAGCGATCGCAGGGTTTTGAGGGAGTCGGTGTCACCATAGCGTTCGATCGGGGTAGCAAAGCGCCGTTGAAAGAAATTGCGGGGGCCCAAATAGCCCGGATTAAGGAAATCCATGATTGACCACAGCTCTGACAAGCGGTTTTCCACAGGCGTACCGGTGAGGGCGATGCGAAATTGAGCGCTCAGCTCCCGCACGGCTTTCGACTGCTTAGCTTCCGGGTTTTTGATGTTTTGCGCTTCATCCAGCACAACCCCTTGCCAGCCAATCTGCTGCAGGTCGGCCAAATCGCGCTGTACGAGGGCATAGCTGGTAATCACCAAATGTTTGTCCCGTAAAGCCTTGACCAGATCTTTACCTTTAGGACGCTGGTCACCATGGTGCATCACGGTTTTCAATAGCGGACCAAATTTCTTTACCTCCCGCTCCCAGTTGCCTAGTACCGATGTAGGGCAAATCAGTAGAGTCGGGGCATCCAGGCTCTTGTGTTCCTGCAAATGCAGCAAAAAAGCAATCAGTTGAATCGTTTTGCCCAAGCCCATGTCATCGGCAAGACAGGCTCCCAAGCCCCATTGCTCCAGAAAGGCAAGCCAACCAACCCCGCGAGATTGGTAAGGACGTAGTTCACCCTGGAAGCCTGTGGGTGTGGCGATCGCCTCTAGGGTGCGCTTCCCGGTCAACGTATTGATCAAATCCTGCAAACCCCCTGCTGCCTCAAAGCTAACTACGGGCAGTTTCTCTAGCATTTGGGTGTCGCCACTGCTGATGCGTAGCGCATCTTCTAGGGAAAGGGTTGGCTGGTCTTTGCGGGTGGCAAAAAAGGTTTGTGCTGCTTTTACGTCTTGGGGTCGCAATTCCACCCATTCACCGTTGATTTCCACCAAAGGCGAGTTGAGGGCAACCAGGCGATTGAACTCGTCTTTGCTGATACTCTGACCGCCGATCGTTAGTTCCCACCGAAAGTTGAGTAGACTTTGTAGCCCCAACCGTTGGCCGGGTTTGAGTTTACCTGTCTGTGCCTGAATTTTGAGCCCCAGTCGGTTGGCCCATCCACCCTGGCTGGCAAGGCTAGGAGGAACCACTACACCAATACCGCTGTCCTGCAAGCGCCAAGCCACGTTTTTGAGGAAGTCATAGGCTTGTAGTGGCGTCAAGGTGCAGGATTGGGGGCGAGCGGTTTGCAAGCTTGGTTCGATCGGCGCGTAGAGGCGCGAGGCCAATCCCAGACCCATGAGGAAAGTTTCCTGGGGTTGGGAGATGATGCGCCCGCGATAATTAAGCCGTTCGATCGGGTTGTTCCAAATGGTAGCGGCATCGATCAAAAAAGCTGGGTCATCAGTTGCTTGCAAACCAAAATCTAGTCGCCAGTCGGTTCGTTTGGCGGCTGGAGGATGCAGTTGCAAGCAGGTGCGAAACCGATTTTCTGTGCGTTGCCCTTGCAGGGGAGTCATCCACATTTCCACAGCCGATCGCACGCCCTTGGCTACTTCAGGAGAAACAACTGTAGCCTCATGGCTCAACGCCTGGAGCCAGATAGTTGCAGCAGAGGTGCCCCCAGGGAGAGCAATGTCCTGTGTGGCAATAGCCCGCCGGATTTGGGCATCGAGTAGCTGCTGCAATACTGTTTGCAGTAAGGTAGATGCAACTGGGGGTAAATCGATCGCCAATGAGCCTAGGGTGGCGGCTAATTGACCTGCCCGACACGCCGCAGGCATGCGATCGCGAAACTGCACCAACCGAGCCTGATCAACCTCACTGTCGAGCAAGGGATGCCAAGCAGCCTGTAGTTCACCTTCTACCAATCCCGGTAGAAACTTTCCTCGTGCCAACAAATCTAGACTCCAACGTGCCACATGACACCAAAACCGCAAGTCTCCTCCAACAAAGGACTCGTCATCACTCACTTCCCCTAAAGGCAATGAATTGAGAAAGGCCATCGCGGCTTCTGGTGCCAGGTACAAACCAGTAACCTGCCAGGGATGTAGAACAGGGTCGGGAGTGTCTGCCGTCGTTGTGCCTGTGAGTAGTGGCAGGACGATCGCAGGTGTGGAAGTTGCTTCATCACCTGCTACCAGCGTAGACGGCATAGCCAGGGTGTAGGTAGGCCAGCGATCGCTGGAGAATTCCACGGTTTGTTCAATGGCATCACTTTTTTGGCGAGTCCGCTTAGCCGACTTGGCTGGGCGATCGCCTCCAATGGAAATGGCAGCATCGGGCACCTGTAACCGATAGGTCTGTTGCCAGTTCTGGAGCGACTCCCAAAGTTCTGCCGGAGTCATAGAAAACGGGTTGGCTTGTAGTGTAGTTGCCGATCGGTCGTTCCCTAAGGCAACTTTGCGCCAAACCTCTCCCCAAAGAAGCAACCCACCTCCGCTTGAAACTGCGTTTGGAGAAGCTTGAAAAAGCCAAGTACCGTGAAGAATTGCCATGCTGATGACGACACTTTAAGCAGTGCAAAAGCTATAAAAACTTAAATCGAAGTAACTTTTCTAAGTAGGTAGTTAATCAAAATCAAAAAATGATTGATCAAAGACTTAACCTTAACTGAGGAATGGAATGCCATTGTGCTAACCACAGAACTGGGCGATCGCACCCCTTAACCTAACGCTTTCCATCCTCCAGACAGGATTGCCGAGGACTTGCCCTACACAGATAGCACCCTGTCCAAATAGGCAGCCACCACCAGCACAGAACAACATCCAGTCTCTGACACAATCTTGGTCAAGACGGAAATTTACTCTGATTGCATTCTACAAGGTGTTTCTTAGGATTTAACATCAGGCGAAAGGGGGATTTCATACTGTTAAAGCTTGGCTAGAAATGGCGGTTTCTAAGGACTGATTTGGCATTATTCCTAAGTTCTAGATGCTGCGTAAGCTATCAAACGATGCAAGCTGCAATGTACCGATTGAATTAGTCAGTCGCGCTGTACTTATCAAGTATCTGTGGCAATCCAATCTGCCTGCATTTCTATATCAGTGCTACGATTGCGTCAGACAGAAAGAAAGAAGAAAGGACAAGGTTGTTCATGAGTGAATACGAGAAGTCGATATCCTTCGATGGTCGGGATGTTCGGCTGAGAGTGGGATTGCTTGCTCCCCAAGCAGGCGGTGCGGTGCTAATTCAGTCAGAAGACACCGCAGTTTTAGTCACTGCAACACGGGCTTCTGCGCGCGAAGGGATCGATTTTTTACCCCTCTTGGTTGACTATGAAGAACGGATGTATGCGGCTGGGCGAATTCCTGGTGGGTTCTTGCGCCGTGAAGGTCGTCCACCCGAAAAAGCTACGTTGATCAGCCGCTTGATTGATCGCCCCTTACGCCCCTTGTTTCCTGGCTGGCTCAGGGACGACATCCAGGTTGTGGCTACGACCGTGTCGATGGATGAGCGCGTTCCGCCCGATGTACTGGCTGTAACGGGGGCATCAGTGGCTGTGTTGCTAGCTAAAATTCCGTTCAATGGCCCAATGGCAGCCGTGCGCGTAGGATTGATTGGGGATGATTTCATCCTAAATCCATCTTACAAAGAGATTGAAGAGAGCGATCTGGATTTGGTGGTGGCGGGTTCGCCAGATGGCGTGATTATGGTGGAAGCTGGTGCCAACCAGTTGCCTGAGCAAGACATGATTGAGGCGATCGACTTTGGTTACGAAGCCGTGCGCGACTTAATCCAAGCGCAGCGAGATCTGATCGCTCAAATGGGTATTGAACTGGTGGTGGAAGAAGCGCCTCCAATTGACGATACTCTGGAAAATTTCATTCGCGATCGCGCAAAAGACCCCGTAAAAGAAGTCTTGGCTCGGTTTGATAAAGATAAGAATGTCCGGGATGCGGCACTAGATGAGATCAAAGCCTCGGTGGCTGCGGCGATCGAGGAAATGCCTGAGGATGACCCAGTCAAGGTAGCCGCTAGTGCCAACAGTAAAGCCCTGGATAACGTCTTTAAGGATGTCACCAAAAAACTGATGCGCCGTCAGGTTATAGAGGACAATGTTCGGGTTGATGGCCGCAAACTAGATGAGGTGCGTCCTATCTCCTGCTTGACTGAGGTTTTACCCCGGCGAGTACATGGCAGTGCTGTGTTTAACCGTGGGCTCACCCAAGTCATGTCTGCAGTCACATTGGGAACACCCGGCGATGCTCAGGAACTGGATGATTTGCATCCCGATGAGCAAAAGCGTTATCTACATCACTACAATTTCCCACCCTACTCTGTGGGCGAGACGCGCCCGATGCGATCGCCCGGACGCCGCGAAATCGGTCACGGGGCTCTAGCGGAGCGGGCATTGGTGCCTGTCCTACCCCCAAAAGAGACCTTCCCCTACGTGATTCGGGTTGTGTCAGAGGTGCTGTCCTCCAACGGTTCCACCTCTATGGGTTCTGTGTCAGCCTCAACGTTGGCCTTGATGGATGCGGGTGTGCCCATTGTCAAGCCTGTGAGTGGTGCCGCTATGGGACTTATCAAAGAGGAGGATGAAGTTCGCATTCTGACGGATATTCAGGGTATTGAAGACTTCTTGGGCGATATGGACTTTAAGGTAGCCGGAACTGATACTGGCATTACTGCCTTGCAGCTCGATATGAAAATTACAGGCTTGCCTATGGACGTGATTGCCCAAGCCATTAACCAGGCAAAACCAGCTCGGTTGCATATCTTGAGCAAGATGCTGGAGACGATCGCCGCTCCCCGCAACGAGATGTCACCCTTTGCTCCACGCCTACTCACCATCAAAATTGATCCTGACTTCATTGGCATGGTGATCGGCCCCGGCGGTAAGACTATCAAAGGGATTACCGAAGAAACGGGAGCCAAAGTAGATATTGAAGATAATGGTACAGTTACGATTTCCTCTGTAGATGCTGAACAGGCTAAGCGTGCCCGCGCCATTATCCAGGGCATGACTCGTAAGCTTAATACTGGCGATGTCTACGCAGGCAAAGTAACGCGGATTATCCCGATCGGAGCCTTTGTGGAGTTCCTCCCCGGAAAAGAAGGCATGATTCACATTTCCCAACTGGCGGACTACCGTGTGGGCAAGGTGGAAGATGAGGTCACTGTTGGCGATGAGGTGATTGTTAAGGTGCGCGAAATCGACAGCCGTGGACGCATTAACCTAACGCGACTAGGCATTCATCCCGATGAGGCGGTCGCAGCTCGAGCGGCGGCAGCAACTGAGGACTAACTTGTGCACAGTTAGCTCTCTGGCGATGGATTTTGCCCTGGTATTCGCATAGGCTCAAATACTGGGCAAAACCCGTCTGGGGTCACCTTAAATTCAAATAGTGGAGATAGAGGATTGCGGCAGCGCTGGCCACGGTGATGCAAGCAGTTGGCGCAGCGTTGGCGCAGGGGTGAGTTGACATCTACCCAATCCACCAGACGATCGCCTTGCTGCAACAGTTCTTGCTGTGATACACCTCGCAAGACTAACTCCTCTCCCTGCCAGCGGGCTTCAATCACACCTGTGTTGGCTAAAGTTTGCCAGCGTGGATCACTGCTGATACTAGAAGGTAAGGAGATGTGAATTTCTGTTTCGGATTCACTGACCTCCCCTTCGTAGTTAGTTTCTGGTGCCGCTGGCTGCAAAAAAGTTTCGCCGATCGGCAACTCTACCAAGCTATCGGTAGCAGGCATATGTACCTGATAGCGGCTGTGTAGTCCTTCTAGCCCGGTCAGGTCACCTAGATAGGCAGGTGATCCATGCACAAATACAACATGCTGCGGGCGCAGATTGTGAATTAGCTGGGTAGTCCCTGCACCATCGCAATGATGCGCCAGTAGATACGTTTTAGACGCAATGCCCTCAGCTAGGGGCGATCGTGGATGATGCGGCTCTTGGGATAACATCACCAGCCACTGCTGTGGATCACTTTGGTAATAGTGGCTCCATTCAGTGGTTTCATCCACCAAAAGGATGCAAGGTGCTGCCTCGGTCGGCGGATGCTGTCCTGGTTCAAGGCGATATACCCGTGGGCGCACCCGCTCATCCCAAAACAGTGGTTGATGTCGCGCAAAGTTTTGCACGGCTGCGGGCAGATGGGGCACTATTTCCAGATAAGCATCACACACAGCAGCCACTGCCGGATCAACCCAGATGTCTAAACTCCGCCCAGTAAAGGAATGGTGGCTACGCAGCAGAATCAGCAATTCCTGAGCCAAGCCAATCGCTGAGACTGGCAAAAGCACCGATCGCCCCGTAGCCAGGGTCAAACTAATTTGCTCTGCCAATTGATTTTCCTGCTGCCGCCGATGGGGATGGCGTGCTGTGCCGTAACTTCCTTCTAAAATCACAACATTAGGCTGAAAACGCCGCAATTCATCTAAAGGCAATCCCTCTACTAACCGCGAATTAGAGAGAAAGAAATCTCCAGTGTAGAAAATACTGTAGGTACGGTGGCTAGTCGGCGAGGTGTAGGTTAGCAAGGTAGCTGCGGCTCCTGGTAAATGCCCAGCCGGATACAGTTCTGCTGTGAGCCCGTCGAGAAACTCGATCGGCGTTCGCCAAGGTAGCGCCTGACACAGGGCAGGCATGTTTGTTGCAGATTCTGTCCAATTAAGGGGAAGCAGTTGAGTGGTTACCTCGCTGGCATAGATAGGTAAGTGCGGAAACGCTTGATGTAGTGCCAGCAAGCCCCTTGCATGGTCAGCGTGAGCATGACTACACAGCACCAAATCGGCAGGGGAGACAGAGCCGTAAGCAACTAGTGGTGATAAGTCCCTTAGGCCGCAGTCTAGCAACACCCGATATGAGCCAAGTCGCAGTAGCAAGCAAACGCCTTCCTCTGCATGACCTACCCCATATGTCAGGCATTCCAATTCAGCCACAGTACCGTAAATTATTGATAACTAGTTGATATAGGTTGTTACGATCGCTCACGCATAAGGCGCATTCAGGGCGATACATCTCGACAGGCTCAGGCGTTGGTAGTTTTCCAACTCTATTCTGAGCCTAACAGGATCTAATTTAATTAAGCTGATCGGGTTTCAATCAAGCTGGTTGGGTGCTGGCCTCAACAACTAGTAGATTTAGTGGGCAGACCCATTTCCATGATAGTTTTCACTGTCGTAGAATCCATTGCGGGTTCCAAAAAACAAACATGAGATCGTAAAAACTACCGTCAGTATCACTAAAATCAATTTGACATCCATTGCAATCACAAGCTCATAAATAACAACAGCAGGCTATGGTTATCTCTAAACCTTGCAGGCATTCTAAACCAAGTTTGTGGTTACCTGGCTATTCTATAAAGTTTCACAACAAATGCTGTGACGACCCAAGCCCAAACCATTGACCCCGTTCCTATTACTTCCGACTGGCTTGCTCGCCCTTCGACTGAGGTTGCACCAGACTTGATTGGCTGCACCTTGGTGCGGCAGATGTCGAATGGTGACTGCTGGCGCGGCCAAATTGTAGAAACTGAAGCCTACGCACCCGATGATCCGGCTTGTCACGCCTATCGCCGTCGCACCCCTCGTAATCAAGTCATGTTCGGTTCCGCAGGATTCACCTATGTTTACCTTATCTACGGCCTGTATCACTGCTTAAATTTTGTAACAGATGCGGATGGGGTTCCCAGTGCTGTTTTAGTTCGGGCTTTGAGCCTATCTGTCCTCCCTCCCTGGCTTGCCAATCAGCAACCCCAGCGTGTAGCGGCTGGCCCTGGCAAACTCTGTCGTGCCCTACAAATTGATCTGAGCTTGAACGCAACGCCTCTTTCACCCGGTAGGCCACTTTGGCTGGAACATCGCTCAAGCGAGTGGCAGCATTGCTTTGACCATCAAGCTCTTACCTTGACTCAGACGACACGAATTGGCCTAACTCAGGGAGTGGAGTTGCCTTGGCGATGGTACCTGACCGAGTCCCCGGCGGTTTCCAAGCTAGCTAGTGAGCATTCACAGGTTTCACCTTAGATGATTAAATCAACCGAATTCCTCAAGCGTTAATATCTTGAGACTACTACTGTCAATTCCGTAGCAAAATGGTGCTTGCAACCAATCCAGAAATAGAGAGCAGATATGGGAACTTAAGAGATGACGATTATTCATCAATGCATTAGAAGACTTTAGAAGTGCCTTGTCAAACAAACTTGTACTCGCGTATATGACTAGTGAGATTTCTGTTTCATTAAGCAATATTTCTAAGTGCTTTCGACGTTATCATCATCCGGTTGATCGGCTTAAAGAGTTATTGTTGCCAAGTAAGGTGCGATCGCAAGAGTTTTGGGCATTGAGAAATATCAATTTACAAATTCTCAAGGGTCAAACGCTTGGAATAGTAGGGCGTAATGGCTCTGGAAAAAGCACACTGCTTCAGATCATTGTAGGAACATTAACTCCAACGACTGGGCAAGTTTTTACTAATGGTAAAATATCTGCCTTGCTTGAACTAGGTAGTGGGTTCAATCCTGAATTTACAGGAAAGCAAAACATATTTTTTAATGGAAAAATTCTGGGGCTCAGTCAACAAGAAATTGAAGCTAAATACAGTCAAATCATAGAGTTTGCAGACATTGGTGACTTCATCAATCAACCAGTTAAAACCTACTCAAGTGGAATGTTTGTGCGGTTGGCTTTTGCAGTGGCAATCAATGTCAATCCTGATATTTTAATTGTAGATGAAGCGTTGTCCGTAGGAGATGAAGCATTTCAACGTAAATGCTTCTCACGGATTGAAGCGATTCAGGAGAATGGTGGCACAGTACTGTTTGTCTCTCATTCGGCTGCAACTGTAATAGAATTTTGCGATTCTGCTATTTTGATTGACCAGGGTGAACTGTTGCTTTCAGGATCTCCGAAGCTAGTCATTTCTAAATATCAGAAGTTAATTTATTCCCCAGCTAGTTCAGTACAGGTATGTCGTGAAGAAATTCGTCGGCTTAGCCGAGAAGATTTTGATCTGTCCAAGACTAATAATTCTTCTGTGCATACCTCACTAGTAACGAATTATCAAGTGTTGCAACAAAGTACTGAGGTTTTTGTCTCCACTCAAGCTGAAGACAAGAAAGCTATTGAAAATTCTGTTGATGATTATCCTGAAGAAGTTTATATTGAAGGAATGGTTCCAAAAAGTACGACAAGTTATATTCCAAATGGTGCAAAAATTGATTCTGTAACTATTGAGACATTAGAAGGGAAAATTGTTAATGGCTTGGTTGGGAATAAGCAATATGTGTACAAATACAATGTCTTTTTCTCAGAAGATGCCTACAATGTTAGGTTTGGAATGTTAATTAAGACTATTACAGGAGCAGAGCTTGGAGGAGCTGTTAGCAGTCATGTTGAAGATGCGATCGAAATGATTTTGGCTGGGACAACCATTCAAGTTAAGTTTAAGTTTTTCTGTTTACTACAGCCAGGAGTTTATTTCTTAAATGCGGGTGTAGTAGGCTTGGTAGATGGACAGGAGATGTTTCTCGATCGCTGCATTGATGCTGCAATGTTCAAAGTATTATCGGGTTCGAGCCCAACTAGCACTGGCATTGTGGACTTCAATATTAAGCCGAAGGTTATATTCCTTGATTAGAATTTATCAGCTGTAAATTATGATTGATAAGGTATCGGACTATTCAAGGTTGGGATTTACTTGCTGGTTAACAGGATTATCTGGCGCAGGAAAATCGACTATTTCTCTTGGCATTGCTCAGGTACTGGCTCAACAGAACATTGCCCATGAACTGCTGGATGGTGATGTAATTCGTGAAAATCTCTCTAAAGGATTAGGTTTTTCCAAAGCCGATCGAGATATTAATGTTTTACGAGTTGGGTTTGTTTGTCAGTTGCTAAATAAGCATTCAGTGAATACTATTGCAGCACTAATTTCTCCCTATCAAGAAACACGCTTACAACTTCGCCAAATGCTACCGAATTTCATAGAAGTCTATGTTGATTGTCCAATTGAGCATTGCATTAAACGAGATCCAAAGGGGTTATACAAACGTGCATTGTCTGGTGAAATCAAGGAGTTTACTGGAATTTCTTCATCGTATGAACCTCCCATTTCTCCAGATTTAATTCTCAAGACTGAGAAAGAAACGGTTCAGGAGTCAGTTAACAAAGTATTGGATTATTTAGTGGATAAAAAGTTCATTCATCTGTGGTGATGTAACCCGATCGCCCGAGAAGTTTTTGCCAACTGAGACGCCGTGCAACCATAACGCCTTCATAGCTCATTCGATTAACACAGCAGTTTGAAATCTAGGCATAAATCACTCAATCGAGGGGTGTTTAGTTTCGCTGCCATAGCAAATTCTTACCAATAGGTGTGCTAGCAAGAGGCTTTGCTTAAGTCTGGGTTAGTAAGGTAAGCTTCTGCTTAACATAGGTTAACAGAGCGATCGTACGGGAAGGAGTAACCTACATGGATCAGGAATGGCTGAGATTACACGCTGCAAGTGACTGGAATGCTCCGTGGAAAAAGTGGGGTCCCTATCTCAGCGATCGCAGTTGGGGCAGGGGTTCTAGTAACCCAACCCTAACCCACGAGCAAGCCCGCTCCTTTGCTTATACCAATGCAGAAGAGGGAATCGCAGGACTATCGGATGACCAGCAACAATTATGTTTTGCAATCGCGCTTTGGAATGGCAAGGATCCAATTCTCAAGGAACGCTTGTTTGGGCTGGTTGATGCCAACAATCCTGAGACGGCACGTGATGGCGAATGCTATTACTATCTGGATAGCACTCCGACCCATTCCTACCTCAAGTATCTTTACCGTTACCCTCAGGTGGCCTATCCCTATGCAGACATGCAGTGTGATCATCTCTTAAGCTTGAGCGACACAGGCATTTTTGCTAGTGGGCAGTACTGCGATATTACCGTGGAGTACGCTAAAGAATCTCCTGAAGACATTCTGATTCAACTGAGTGTGACCAACCGAGGTGAGGATGTGGCACTGGTGCATGTTCTTCCTACCCTATGGTTTCGTAACCAGTGGTCTGGTCAAGCGGCCATACCCAAACCGCGGGTGAAATGGATGGGCGATCGCGATGGTATCAGTGTCATTTCTGCTAGCCACCCAGAACTGGGCAACCGCTACCTCTACTGCGAAGGGGCATCGGTATTGCTGTTCACAGAAAACGAGTCTAGCGGAACGGCTTCTCCCTACCTGAAGGACAGCATCGACACCTGTGTTGTGCAAGATGTACCCGAAGCCGTCAACCCTGCAATGCAAGGCACAAAAGTGGCTGTGCATTATCAGGTGATGGTGGCTGCTGACGAAACCCGTACGGTGCGTCTACGCCTGACGGAAGTTTCACCGACCTGGCTACGTCAAGTTTATGTCGAGACAGATGGCGATCCGTTTGGGTTTACCTTCGATCGCACCTTGGTTGCGCGGCGAGTCGAGGCTGATGCCTTTTACACTACGATTACTCCGGCAACTCTCGGCCAAGATGCTCGCTTAGTGATGCGACAGGCATTGGCGACGACGCTATGGAGCAAGCAGTACCGCGCAGAATCAAAGCAGGTGTTTTCTGGCAGTCAAGCGACTCCATTGCAGCTAAATCGGGTAACCGAGCCTATTGTGGCCGTACCTGACAAGTGGCAAACCCCTCGCTTCGATACCTGGAATCCCTTGTTTCAGGTGATGTCCTTGGCGTTGGTGGACATTCAGTTTGCCAAGCGACAACTGAGTTTGATGCTGCAAGCACCCTACATGGATGCGGCAGGGCATTTTGCTAGCTTACCAGAGCAGCCTGATCGCCCCTTACCACCACTGCACGCCTGGGCTGTGAAGGAATTGTACGAACTGGAGCGCGATCGCTTTGGCAAACCCGATGTTGCGTTTCTGCGCTATGCCTTCCATCGGCTGCTGCTCAACTACAACGCTTGGATGAACCGCCGCGACAGTGCTGGGTTGACTGTGTTAGAGGGTGGTTTTCTGGGAATTGACAGTTTAGGTGGGCTGGATCCGGCGGCTGAATGGGCTAATGGAGCCGTGTGGATGGCCTTTTTTAACTCGCAACTGCTGGTGATGGCGCTAGAGTTATCGCTGCATGACCCGGTTTACCAGGATTTGGCTTGCAAGTTTTATGAGGAGTTTGTGCAACTGGCCGCCTTGATTTACCAGCAACAATGGCTAGGGGAGGATGGGTTGTGGTGCGATCGCGTTCGTATGCCGGGTGAATCGGCTCAATCAGTGCCTGTTCATTCATTCATTAGCTTGTTGCCGCTATGCGCTTGCACGGTGATTACGCCAGAAATGTTGGATCGACTGGCGCTAGTGCGAGAGTTGGTGCAGCAATGCGATCGCCACTATCCAGAGCTGATGGCAACGATCGCCAATGGTGGTAAACCTGGGGTGGCTGGGCGGCGAGTCCTGTCGTTGTTGGGAGAGCCTCAGTTGCAACGATTGTTAGGGATTTTGCTGGATGAGCAGGAATTTTTAAGCCCCTTTGGGGTACGCTCCTTGTCCTATGTGCATCACGATCAGCCTGTGACACTGACCATGGCAAATCAGTCAGTGGCAATCGCCTATCAACCGGGTGCAGTGGCCGCTGGATACTCCCTACGTGGAGCCATTTGGTTTCCACAAAACTTTCTGCTGATTCGAGCACTTAATGCCCAGCATGCCTACTACGGCCAAGATTGGCAGGTGCCATGTCCCACCTATTCCAGCCAACTAGCCAACCTTTGGCAGGTTAGCCAAACCTTGACCAATCGACTGGTGCAAATCTTTTTGGAAAAGGAGGGTGTTCGGCCTGTGTTTGGGGCAGCCAAATTGTTTCGGGAAGCAAACTGGCAAGAGACTCTGCTGTTTTATGAATACTTTGATGGTGAAACAGGCAAAGGGCTGGGAAGTAGCCACCATGCGGCTTGGACAGGATTGGTGGCTTGGTTAATTCAGTTTTATGGCTATGTGAGCGGCGAGTCATTTATCCCGCCGATGTCATCGGCATCGGTACAGTAAGGAAAAATGTGCTACCGCGTCCCAAGTCACTTTCTACCCAGATTTGACCACCGTGCTGCTTAGCAATAGCGCGGCAGATAGTCAAGCCTAAGCCAGTGCTGTTGGTTTTGTGGTCGTCGGCTGTATCAACTTGTTGGAAGCGATCGAAAATAGTGTCAAGCTTATTTGCTGGGATACCCCGTCCTTGATCTCGAACGGTGAAGCTGACACTAGGACGTAAGACTTTGGTCGATCGCTCGTAAGTTTTAGCTGTAATCCAAACAGTGCTCCCATGAGCAGAAGACCTGATAGCGTTGTCAAGCAAGTGAGTGAGCGCTTGCTGGATGCGATCGGCATCGACCCAAAGGCGCAACGGATCTGCACTCACTTCCACACTAATGCCTGCAGAATCAACCAAAGAGGCCACAGCCTGCACAGCCTGCTGTACCAAATCGGCAGCATTGCACCAGATACGCCGCAAAGGCACTCGACCAGATTCTAATTCTTCCAGGTCGAGGATGGCACCCACCAGGTGTAGCAGTCGTTCTGTATCGATCGCAGCCATTTCCAGTATTTGCTGAGCACGGTCTGGTTCGGCGGCAATCACACCCGATGCCAAAGCATTCATCGACGCTTGAATTGTGGTTAGGGGAGTGCGTAACTTGTGACTTACGATCGCAACCAGTTCGTGTTTCTTTTGTTCGATAGCATGTCGCTCTGTAATGTCCTGAGCTTGTGCCACGTAATAGAGGGGGCGCTGCTGACCATCACGCACTAGTGACATGGTGACAAACACCCAAATGATGCGTCCTTGTCGGTGCACGTAGCGTTTTTGGGCTTCATAAACAGACATCTCCCCTTTCGATAGCCACTGCATTCCAACTAAACAGTCAGATAAATCTTCAGGGTAAGTAATGCATTGAAAGTGGGTTCCCAAAAGCTCTGATTCTGAATAGCCAATTAGCTCGCAGAATCTGGAATTAACCTTGAGAAACGTGCCATCGACAGCAATAATCATCATGCCGATCGCCGCATTTTCAAAAGCACTACGAAAGCGCTCTTCACTTTCGCGTAAAGCCTCTTCAGCCTGTTTGCGCGCGCGAATGTCGATCATGGTGGAGCGAGTCATGACAAAGTTGCCAGCCTCGTCGGTAATAGCGGTGGCACTGATGCTGACGGGCAAAATGGAACCATCTTTACAAACCATAGAAAATTGCAAATCGTGCACCCAGCCAGTTTGTTTAAAGCGTGGAAAATTCTCTAAAAAGACCTGACGGCTAGATGACGTTAGCAAATCCATAAAATTCTTTTTGCCAACAATTTCGTCTTGGGTGTAGCCTAGCCAGTTCAGTTCAGTTTGGTTAATCCGAATAAACATTCCGTCTTCATCGAGCGAATGGTACCCACAGGGTGCCTGGTTGTATAGGTCGTACACTTCCAGCATTTGCTTGTGGAGGAGTAGTTCTGTCCATTGGCGTCGATGCAGTTCTTGTTGTAGCAGGTGGTTAATCTGCTCCAAATCGGCGGTTCGCTCAGTAATGCGCTGCTCTAACTCGGCATTGAGTTGTTGTAAGGCGAGTTCGGCTTGTTTGCGCTGGGTAATGTCAAAAACGACGCCAACCAGACGAGTGGCTTCTCCATTCTCGT
>Ga0224722_1001013_pt1 | contig 15975 bp, 21 predicted proteins | sample Balambano_FR1_Me_FD_161646 | JGI IMG/M metagenome (GOLD analysis project Ga0224722, IMG submission 161646) | Freshwater sediment microbial communities from Lake Towuti, South Sulawesi, Indonesia - Balambano_FR1_MetaG | ecosystem: Environmental > Aquatic > Freshwater > Lake > Sediment | place... | reverse complement strand
GGCCACTGCTGCGAACTCCACAGAAAGAGCGTTGCTGTGGGACCGGTGGTCGTCGCGGTCACGCTGATATTCTGCCAGCGATCATGTGGGAAGGCGTTGGCTGACCACACCACGTCGCTATCCAGCGGATTGGTGCCGCCGTTCGGGTCAATGCCGACGCGCAGATATGCGCCGCTTTCGACGGCTGAACCGCAGTCCGTGCCGCCCGTTGGCACGTTGCAGGTATGCAAATAGCCGTTGGCGCTGCCCGTCACGCTGGAATTCGGTGTGACGGCGACCTGCTGATAGACGGCGGCGGTAAAAGTCGCGTAGCCTTTATTCAGGTTGAGCGCTCGTGCGCCGTCATAGGGGTTGGGTCCGGGTCCATTGTGGGGGAAGGCGACGGGCTGCAAATTCATCCACGATTCGGTACGCGGGCTTTCGGCATACCAGATATTCCACGCGGCGGGGATGTTGAAATCCGCCCGCCCGCGATTGGTGTATTCCCCTTCCATGCTGGGGTCTTGCAGACCGTTTACCGCCTGCCCGAAAATGGCGGACGCGGCGAACAGCGCGGTCATCACGACCACGATCAAAAGCAGGATGACTCGTTTCATGCGTTCTAATCCGTTTATGTATCGTTACAGGGCGGCATTGTATAACAGGCGAATATGTGAATCAACCGCAGTGCCGTTCAGCGCGGGGAAAGCGTAGGGGCGGGCATTTGGTTGTACAATGTAAACAGAGATGAGGGATTGTTGATGAACGGACTGCCTTTGATTTCCATTTCAGCGGAGGTGATGAGTGGAACACCCGTCTTTCACGGCACTCGTGTCCCGGTGAAAAACCTGATTGATTATCTTTCGACGGGTGAAACGCTTGAGGAATTTCTTGAGGACTTTCCGACCGTTCGGCGCGAACAGGCGATCGCGTTTCTGGAAGAAGCCGCACAGCATATGATCGCCGACTATGCGTATCCTGCTTGATGAATCGCTGCCGAAACGCCTGAAGGCGGATTTTGGCGATCACGAGGTATCCACTGTTCCGGAAATGGGTTGGGCAAGTAAACGGAATGGTGAATGACTGGCACTTATGGCAGGCAGCTTTGATATATTCGTGACGGCTGACAAAAATCTGCGTTATCAACAAAACCTTTCCAGAATCACCGTCGCCATTGTCGTTCTCAATGCAGTCAACACCAAATTATCTACCCTCAAACCGTTAGTCAAGGATGTCCTCACCCAAATGGATGGTTTAGAGGCAGGCATGATCCTCGAAGTAGTTGCCTCGCCACCCCAGGATCAAGTCTAAACGCAATCTCTGAATCAACCGCAGTGCCGTTCAGTGCGGGGAAAGCGTAGGGGGTGAATGGCGTTACGGTGTCGGCTGCTTCACACCTTTCAACTCGTAACGATCCGCGTCGGGAATCGGTTCGCCCTGATACGCCAGCACGATTTTTTCACGCGGAATGCCGCGCTGAAGCAGGGCATTGAGCAGGGGTTTATCCGTGTTATCTTCTTCTATCACCACAACATCGTTAACAATTCTCGCAAAGATAATCACACCCGCATATTCCTTGCGTTGGGGAATGTCGAGTGCCAAAACCGTAAATGTCTGATTTTCGTGGTCGAGAATAGGATGAAGACGGATATTTGCCCCACGTCCACTCCCTGCATATTTTCGCACTTCCTCGCCTGTAATCTGGGTTAGAGTATCCATGAGACGATCTCCTCAAATTCCATCTCTATGATAACCAGTTTAACCTGAAATTCGGTTAGCAGTTCTTGAATGAGACTTCTTTGGAAGAAAGTCTCAAAGGTGGAGAGAGGTATCGCCATATACACAGCTTCAAGAATACCTTTTTGTCGTAACGCTGCACGATAAGCTGAATATTGACCGAGAGCGCGGTAGAATTCATCCCATAATGTATCGGGATTTGCAAAGCATTTCACTTCAATGACGATAGCAATCTGATGCTCGTATTGAAATCGAACATCAGCGTACAACGTGCGGCGTGGAAAGTAGTCATACTGAATTGAAAACGGCTGATCCGTAACCACCCATCCCCTTTTTTCAAACGCGCGGATAACAGCAGGTTCACATTGGTCTACAGCAGGCATGATTTTCTTCTAGGTAAACGGCGCGTTACAGGGTCGCCTGCTTCACGCCTTTCAACTCGTACCGATCTGCGTCGGGAATGGGTTCGCCCTGATACGCCAGCACGATTTTTTCACGCGGAATGCCGCGCTGAAGCAGGGCATCCAGTAGCGGCTTGTTTGTCCCATCCTCTTCAATGACCACCTTATCTCCGACGACACGCGCCAAAACGACGACCATGCCACCCTCATAGACGCGCTTTGGGTAATCAACCGCTGCCACGGTATAGATTTGTCGAGCATCATCCAGAACGGGGAACAAGATAACATTCGCCCCACGCCCATCACTGGCATACTTTTCCACCTCTTCGCGGACGATCTCGTTTATTCCAGCCATCGAATAATCTCCTCGTCTTCCAAATGGACAACCACTATCTTGATCTTAGCATCATTTAGTCCTTTACGTCTCCGTTGCTTCGCCGAGGTACTCGCCGCCGTCCACGCGCAGGATTGCGCCGGTCATAAAGTCGTTGGTCGCCGCGAAGATACACGCCCGCGCCGCGTCGTCGGGGTCGCCGCTGCGCTTGAGGGGCAGCCGCGCCTCGACTTTCGCCCAGTACGCATCATCCAAGCCTTCGGTTTTGAGGATCGGACCAAAAACGAGCGCGTTGCAGCGAATGTTGTAAGGCGCAAGCGAACGCGCCGTCACTTCGGTGAGCATAAGCAGCCCCGCTTTTGAGACGCCGTGATGCGGGCGCTTGACCCATGCCCGCGTCCCGGCGTTATCGCCAATGTTGAGGATGACGCCGCCCTCGCCCTGATCACGCATCATCCGCCCGGCAAACTGCGTGCAGTAAAACGGCGCGTCGAGATTGACGCTCATGACTTTACGCCAATCTTCCGGCGAAACATCGAGCAAATCGCCGCTTTCAAAATTGCTGGCGCTGTTGACCATCACATCAATCCGTCCATAACGTGCCTTAATCTGACCGAAGTTGGCGGCGATGTCGTCATATTTCCGATAGTCGCCTTTGACGACAACGACTTCCGCGCCCAGTGCCCGAATATCCGCCGCCGTTTGCGCCGCCGCCTCATCGGAATTGCTGTGATGAATGACGAGCCGCGCCCCTTCTCTGGCGAATCCCAGCGCGATCCCTCGCCCGACGCGCCGCGCCCCGCCCGTCACAAACACCACTTTGCCCGCTAAAGACTGGTACATTGGTCACTCCTGTTCCAGTTAAAAGTTAAAAGTGCAAAGTTAAAAGTAACGCGCTTCACTGCAATTGCCACCCCTTTTTACTCATCACTCATCACTCATCACTCATTACTTTTAACTTTTAACTTTTAACTTTCACCTTTCAACTGTTCTTATCTGCCATTCCCGCGTTATACTCGTGAACAGTAGCGCTTGTGATACTTACGGGAGGTTCGGATGACCAAACGACGACTTGGCTGGGTACTGGCACTGCTGATGTGCATGGTGATCGCGCTGAATATCGCGGTAACAGCGGCGGACCCGGCGCACGACTTTGGCACCGGCTGGACGGCACAATACTTTAACAATGCGACTTTACAGGGAACTCCTGTCTTCACTGAAACGCTGCCCGGCGGCATCAATTTCAACTGGGGGACGAACCCACCAAACGCCTCAACCCCCGCGACCAACTGGTCAGCGCGGTTCACGTCAGTGCAGAATTTCAACCAGGGCGCGTATCTGTTTTCGGTCACGTCGGATGATGGTGTGCGCGTGTTTGTGGATAATGTCGTTGTCCTCGATCAGTTCATCGGGCGTACCCTGACAACCGATACCTTTACGCTGAACATGACGGCTGGCCCGCATACGCTGGTCGTGGAATATTTTAACGGGATTGATTCGGCGGCGCTGCAATTCCAGTGGTTTCAGGTTTCAGGCGGCGTAACCGGAACGCCGGTCTTCCCAGGCGGACCGACGGCGACGTTTGGTCCGACGCCAACGGCGACCCGCATTCCGCCGACTTCGCTCCCGCCGATTCCACCGGGCGCACTGACCGGAACCGTCATCCGTGCTTCGGTGCTGCTCGTGCGTCAGCAGCCATTTATTGGTGCGCCCGTCGTCAGCCGTATTCTGCGCGGGCAAACCTACCAGATCATCGGGCGAAACGAAAACGCGACCTGGTTCCTGCTGCAACTGAGCACGGTACAGGGCTGGGCATGGGGCTACTATCTCGGCTTCAATACCAACGAATTTAACGCCCCCGTCGTCGGCTCATTCCAAACATCCGGCGATCCGGCGTTAAGTGCCGGTGTCGTCATGCAGGCTGTCGCAGGCATTCGCTTACGTGCCGCACCGAATACGGCATCCGAGCAAATCGGGCGCGTGCAGTGGGGTTCGATTATGCCCGTTTTAGGACGTTCGTCCGATGGCGGGTGGTATCAGACGCAGTATCTTGGCACGATTGGCTGGGTTGCAGCGCCGTATGTGGAGATTATTCAGGGGGATGTGAATACCGTACCAATAACGGGACCATAGTGGGTTGTCCCTCACCCCCAACCCCTCTCCCATGAAATGAGAGAGGGGAGTAACCCTGCCTCTCCTCGACTTCGGGGATGGATGGCATTACACAAATTTTCGTGTAGGGGCGAACCTATGTGTTCGCCCCACATTTTGTTCACGTCAAACGATTCCTCGCAAAACCAGAACAAATGTCCACAATATATGCTATAATTGGTATTGTTTATCTCTCTCAACAGGGAGTAACTCGCTATGGCGCTGACCCTGACGGCAGAAGTTGACCAACGCGCAGCGACTGATAACATCAATCTGCCCTGCGAGGAAAGATTCTCCGACTCCCCTTTTGTAGAACGAGTCTGGCACAGCCGCAGCGAGGACGGCGGCGAATTTATCTCAAGTGCAGCAAGTAATTGGGAGATCGTCGTCACGAAATATCAGGATCGCACAACGCTGACGGTACGCGGACCGGAGACGCGGGCGACTCCAGCATTCTGTCCCCCTGACGCGGAATTCTTCGGCATTGTGTTCAAGGCGGGCTCATTCATGCCACTTTTTCCGGTACGGATGGTCATGGATCGCCACGACCTCAACCTGCCTCTCGCTTCAAGTCAATCGTTTTGGCTGAATAGTTCGGCGTGGCAGTTCCCTGACTTTGAGAATGCGGACACATTTGTTAATCGCCTTGCGCGTGAAGGTCTGCTCACTACTGACCCGTTGATTGAGATTGCCTTACGCGAACAACCACACACACTGTCCCTTCGCACGATGCAGCGCCGATTTCTGCGTGCTACGGGATTAACGTACAACACCGTCTATCAAATCCAGCGAGCGCGATATGCCACCATGTTGCTGAAACAAGGCGTATCCATTCTCGATGTTGTTGACACCGCAGGCTATTCGGCTCAGCCGCACATGACCCGTGCGCTGAAAACTCTGATGGGGCAAACACCCGCGCAAATTTGGAATAAAAATACGACTGTGCCAATGTCGTTTTTGTTCAAGACGCTGCCGTTTTAGTGGGTTATCCTTAGCATATTCATCAAAATAGCAAAAGGAGACGGCAACATGAGAAAGCTCAACGCGGCACTGTTCATTACGCTGGATGGCGTGGTCGAAGCACCTGGCGGCGAGACAACCCTTCCCGACTATGCCCGGAACTGGTCAATGTCGTATACAGATGATGAGGTTGGGCAGGTGATCGGGGCGAATATTGCCGCGAGTGATACCATGCTGCTGGGGCGCAAGACGTACCAGGACTTTGCGTCGTACTGGCCCAACGTGCCTGAAGATGATGCTTTCGGCAACATCATGAACAATCGCACCAAATATGTTGTGACAACGACGCTGGATAAGGCGGAGTGGAAAAACTCGCACCTCATCAAAGGTGATGTGATGGAGCAAATCCAGAAGTTGAAAGAGCAGCCGGGGTTAGACATCAGCACGGTTGGCAGCGGTACGCTTGTCTGTTCGCTGATGCAAGCCGATCTGGTTGACGAATTGCAACTGATGCTCTGCCCGGTCATGCTGGGTGTTGGCAAGCGTCTGTTTGACGACGCGGACTTCATGAAGAAACTGAAAGTGCTGGAAGTACAGTCGTTCAGTTCGGGCATGATCTATCTACGCTTGCAGCCTGAGAAAAAGGCACAGTAAGCAAAAATCTTCACAACTCTGCGTCACTCAGCAGCGGCAGGATGTAATAAACAGGCTCCTCATACGGGTGCGCTGTACGAAGCGCGGCGATCACCCGTTTTGCCTGATCGCGCTCACACCAGGTTTCGATGCGAAATTCGCCGATCTCGCTCGCCTCGCCCGCCTTACCATAGGCGGGGTTTGCCTGTTCATTTGCGCGAAAACGCCCCGTGCCTGCCGTCACCCACGCGCAGTGTGAATAATTGCCAAGAACACCCGCGCCCGCATGCCCGATGGCGTCCAGTACCGCTTCCAGATGTGCAAATGGCACCGTCGTCACTATCATCACCCGTTCCGACATGACTTACCTCCCTGTGCTTTTCCCGCTGAAATTCGCTACACTAGCGTAATCTACCTCAACCGCCACAAGCGCACACTACTCAAGGGTTCATCACCCCATGCGGATTCATCGTTCACCGTCCCGGCTGTCCTTCCGTAAACGCCGCCGCCGTGCCGGGTGCGCGTCGTATGTTTTACTGCTCGGCGTTGTGGCGAGCATTTCCGCGCTGACATGGGCATGGCTCAATCGCAGTCAGCCGATGCTGGCAGGCACAAATGATCGCCTAACCGCTGCGCGAGATGCTTTTCAGCGCGGCGATCTGGATCAGGCAATTGCGCTGACACGCCAGATTCTCGCTGAGGGATTCACCGCCGCACCTGAAAATTATCCTCGTGCCGTCGTGCTGCTGGCGCGGGCGCTCATCTATCGCAGTTACGGAGAGTATAATCGCGCCGCTGACCGCGAATCAGCATTACAAATGACCCGTGAAGCGGTGCAGGACTCGCCGAGCAATCTTGACATCACCGCCGCGTATGCGCTGGCGCTGGCAGTGAATGGTGCGCCCGGTGAAGCAGCAGACGCCGCCCGCCGCGTTCTGGATGAGCAGCCCGATCATACGCTGGCACGAACGGCGCTGGCGCTGGCATACGGCGCGGCGGGCAGTCATGAGGTCGCTTTGCGAGAAAGCGCACAGGCAGTCGAAACGGCACAGGGAGACTCACGGCTTGATGCACTGCGGGCGCTGGCAATCGCCTATGGGGATATTGGAAATTATGAACTGGCGGCGCAAACGGCGGAACAGGCATTAGCGCTCAACCAAAATCTGCCCCTGCTGTACTTTGAACGCGCCCTGTACGCTATGCAGATGGGGAATTCGGATGACGCGACAGTTGCCTATTATCAGGTGTTGACGATTGCGCCGGACAACATCAAGGCGCGGCTGCGGCTGTGCGAGCTATCGAGTATGCTGCGCGAACATGACAACGCTTTAAGCTACTGTACTGAGGTGACGGAACGCGCCCCGTCGTGGTCGGATGGATGGTATCAGCTTGGGCGGGAATATTTCTTGCAGGGGAATTTCGCGGCGGCGCAGGCGAATTTTCACCGCTGCTCATCGCTTCAGGTGATGCAGAATATCCCGGTTGGCGAACGGCGTTTTGAGTGCTGGTATTTGCAAGGACAAGCGGCGCAAATTCTCGGTGACTGCGAAAGCCTGCTGGTGACGTACAACGAATTTCGCGCTATGTCTGCCGATGAAACCGTGCTGGAAACGTGGGTGTATCCGCCGGAGGGTCCGCCGGGATGCACGGGATAGCGCTAAAATCAAGTTGATCGTCGTTGATACTGAAGATGAGGAAATCGCACTATGGACGACATCAGCGCCATAACCCGTGAAGAAGTCCGTAAATACGCGGGCAGTGGACGCGGCATGAATGTCATCCTGTTTCCCGTGCTGGACGATGAACGCCAGACTTACACGGTCACAGCCGTAGATTTTCCGATCCGAAAAGATGACTCCATGATCGTTGTTTTGGCGCGTATTGCGAGTGATCAGGTCGTCATTGAAGAAGATGCGACGGACAAGCCCCTGGTGGATGCGCTGATACAGCGCGGTATTCCGCGAGACAGAATCGTGCTGGCATATCGCGGTGAGCCGATCCCTGACGCGGAACGATTCGCGCTGCCGTCCTAAGCCGCTTTAAGCTGTGCTATCGCTGGATTCAGGTGTCGCGTCGGCACTGTTATCTGGAATATCGGATGGCGCAGTGTCCAGTGTGACTTTCTGCATTTCGGTTGTGCGTGTGGCGTCAGTCTCGCGGTCATCGGCATCTTCCCAACTGATGATCCAGATACACGCGCCCGCGACCAGCACACACGCTACCATCAGCGCGACCCACTGCCCCGCCAGCAGCCCGACTTCTCGCGCCGAGAAGAACAGGATGATGATCATACCGAGCGATAACACGATCCACGCGGCTAAGCGCGGGTGAATCTGCGCCCAACGGACGGGCGGAAAATTTGCGAGTGACTGCATACTGCCTCTGCTTAAATCGGCTTCATCACGCGATCTGCGCGTAGCTGTTTCATCAGCCCGACATTTTCGGGGGTGATCAGCTCATGCGCGGCTTCGCGCCATGCCGGGAATTTTACTTCCTCAAGTCGCAGAGGGGAATAGCCTGCTCCTAAAAATGCCTGTCCAATGTCGGCGGGGGTCGTGCGCGGCAAAAAGACAAAACAGACTTCGCTTTGCAGTTCGCGGCTGGCATCCTCAACGGCATTCGCCAGCGCCCGCACCACGACTTCGCCGGGGGAGTTCGGGTCAATATAGAACTCATCTACGCGGGTAATCAGGTTCTCAACCTGCCAGCCCGCCAGGCCGATGACGGCATCATTCGCGCCCTGCACCAGTAAATAGCTCTTTTGACCGAACGCCAGCATGACATCCATACGATTGATATTCTTGCCGCCATTCTGGATGATGAACTGGGCGATGGCTTCAGCATTGCCGGGCATGCCGCGTCGAACAGTCATCTGCGGTGTGGGCTTGGCGGGTGTTTGTGTCTCGCTGATCAACTGACCCGTCTGACGGATCGGTTTGATCGGCGTCTGTGCCACAGGTTTTGGCGCTTCGGGTACACCGCGAAAAGCGGCGGGAACATTATTCCATGCAGCCTGTACCTGCTTCCAGGTGTCTTCGACATTGCCGTCATTGGTGATGATCACGTTCGCCTTGCTGATCTTCTCCGCCTGCGGGCGCTGCGAAAGTATCCGCTTGAGCGCTTCTTCGTCGCTCATCTTGCGTTTTTCGGTCAGGCGCTTGCGCTGCATTTCCGGCGAAGCATCCACGACCCAGATCGCGTCCAGCCCTTCGCGCAGCGGGCTTTCGAGCAGTTTGATCGCTTCGAGTACGATCACCTTTTGCTTGGCGATACTGATCAGGCGCTGCATTGCCTGCCCGACGACGGGATGAACGATCCCTTCCAGCTTTGCAAGCGCCTCTGGATAGGTGAAAACAATGCTTCCCAGCAGGGCGCGGTTGATCGTGCCATCATCATTGAGGACGAATTTCCCAAACATCTCGACAACCGACGGATACGCCGGTGCGCCCGGAGAGGTTGCCTGATGTGAAAGCTGATCGGCATCAATCGTGTATGCTCCCAGATGTTGAAGCATCTGGCGCACAACACTTTTACCCACCGCGATATTGCCGGTGAGACCAATGACGTATTTGCCTTCGCTCACGGCAGTCCTCCAGAATGAAGACTTAGACAGAATCAATGAATAATTGAATTGTAACGTGGAGTTGCGCCGTTCGGCAAACCAGAAGCATTGAGATCAGGCTGCGGCTTCAGCTTTCTCGACGGATATTGGCGTGGGTGAGGCGGCAGAACTCCCCTCCAGTATCGCGTCCACTGGCAGGCGCAGTGCCATCAGTCCCGTCACAATCGTGACCAGTGCGACAATCTGGTAGGCGGTGTCCACACCCACCCGATCCGCCAGCGCACCGATCAACAAGGTACCGAACGCGCCCATACCGAAGATGTAGCCAAGCGTCATCCCACTGGCAAAGCCTTTACGGGCACGCATCAAACGCTGCGTCATAACGACGATCAGGCTGTGCGAGCCGCCAGTGAGCGCCCCTGCCGCTGCGGCAAGCACGAGGGCAGCCGCACCCTGTGCGCTCGGCAGCAGGAACATACAGGCACCGCCAAGCATGAGCGTGACATTGATGACTGCACGACTGCCCCAGCGCACCGCCCAACGGGCGAAAAAGACGCCAGCAATCCCGCCCGCCAGCCAGAACAGACTGGTAATCACACCATACTCCGCCGCCGTCCAGCCTTTCAACTGAAACAGGCGCGGCAAAAAGGCGACAGAACCAGGATTCGCCAGACTTCGCATGGCAATCACGACTGCCAGCAAGACAATCGTACTTGTAGCCAGCGGCGGGGTGGCTTTGCGTTCCGCCTTCAGGATTGGTGGATGCGTGTCTATGAATGCCAGACGTGAAGGAATGGTCGCCAGCAGGAAAATGATCGAGGGCAGCGCCAGCAGCGCCATCGCCCCAATCGGCGAAAGCGTACCGTGTTCAACGAATCTATCTGCGAATGCCGGCCCGAGCGATGCACCAAAAGCGGCGTTATTGGTCGCTGTTCTATCGAGCAGAACGCCGATCAAAGCGGGACCAATGCCGGCGCCAATCTGACCCGACAGGAAAAATAAGGACGTATAATGCGCGGCGCGAGGCTTGTTGACTTCCGCCGCGTACATCGCGCCGACGGGGTGAAACGCGCCGCTGCCGAGTGCCGCGAGAATGAATGGGATGACCATCAGCGGATACTGCCCCGTCGTCGCGCCGAGCATGGAAAGCATGAGAAATGTGACCGTCCATGCCACACTGCCCGCGCCGAGAAAGCGCCCGCCGCTGCGATCCGCCCGATACCCGAAAAATGGCTGGCTGAAAGCGCCAACGATCTGATAACCGCTGACCGCAAATCCGATTTGGAGGTTGCTCAGGTTCATCACATGCCCGGCGGCAAATGCGAGCAGCACGGGACCCGACGCGCTGAACATATCAATGATGAAATGCCCAAAGCAGACAGCGCGAAACAGCAGTTTTTCTTTCGAGGTCATGTATTTGGCTCCAGACAGGCTCATGTGATCATTCATGACGTTTGCCGCCCTGTCAACTGCGTTGGTCTGTGATGGTTCAGTCCAAAGCGACTTGTGCTTGACGCACCCCCGTCCCGCTGGCTAAGATCAAACACCTGTGAACTGCTGAACGATGACGGAGCGCCCCGCGCAATGGAACATCCCAATGAGCTGCCACTGCCAGACGCGAATGATGCTCGTGTCTGGTTTCAGCATGGGCAGGCGCAAAAGGTACAGGCATTACAACTCCAGAATGATCCGCTGGCGGCGCGAGCGCTGCTCCAGCAGGCGATTGATAATTTTTCGCACTCAGCGCAGTTGGATTCACAGCCCGCCGCCGCGCTCAACCAGCGCGGTTCGGTCTGGTTTCTGCTCGGCGATACTGGACAGGCGATTGAGAGTTTTTCTCGCGCTATTGCCTCCGATCCGCTGTATGCCAATGCCTACTACAATCGCGGCGTGGCGTTGAAAACGAAGGGCGATGCCGACTCGCTGAGGCAGGCGCTCCATGATTTCGATGAAACGATTCGCCTGCAACCGACCGCGAAAGCCTATTACAAACGTGGGCAGACGCGGCAGCTTACAGGCGATTTTGATGGCGCACTGGCAGATTTTGATGAGTCGGTGCGTCTGAATCCACAGACAGCCAGCGCTCTCACCCAGCGCGGGGCGGCGCGAAAACTGACGGGTGACCTCAGCGGGGCGATTGCCGATCAGGACGCCGCGCTTCAAATGGGCGAGTCGGCACAGGCGTATTATCATCGTGCCGGCGCACGGGCGGAAGCCGGCGACACGCAGGGGGCGCTGGGCGATTATGGCGAGGCGATCCGCCTGAATCCCCGTTATGCAGAGGCGTATAACCGACGCGGGGCGCTGCGCTTTGCCCTGCACGATCTCAAGGGCGCACTCGCCGACTATGATCGGGCGATATTCAGTAATCCCAGTCTGGCAATCGCGTATAATAATCGCGGTACGGCGCGGCACAGCGCGGGCGATCTCAGCGGGGCGCTCAAAGATTATGACGCCGCTATCCGCCTCGATCCCGCATATTTCCTCGCCTACGTCAATCGCGGCGCGGTGCGGAGTGACAGCGGCGATCTGGCAGGCGCAAGTGACGATTATTCAGCGGCACTCGCGCTGAACCCAAATTACGCCAACGCCTATTACAATCGCGGGCTGGCACACGCCGAGCAGGATCACTTCGATGACGCGATTGAGGATTATGGCGCGGCACTGCGGCTGAAACCGGATATGCTGGAAGCATGGCTCAATCGCGGGCTGGCGCGGGCATCCAGGAACACGCCCGAAGATCAACGGCTGGCGCTGGAAGATTTGCGCTATTATCTCGCCCACACAGATTCCAGTGAAAGCGAAGATGTGCAGAAAATTGTCCGGTCGTTGGAGCGTATGCTCAGTCGCTAGAACTTATCGGTAGCTGGATGGTATGAAAGACCCTGTAAAACGGTGGCTGGCGGCGCAGATCGCTCAGGTGGATAGTGTACGCGGCTGCACGACAGACCGCGAAGCAGATATTGCCGCGTTTACGTGGAGCGCCAATGTCACGCATATTTACCTCATTGATACGCTGCCCAAAGTACGCCAGCTTAAAAAGATGATCGGCGATAACAGCCGAGTCGGTATCGGTACGCTGTTTATCGTGGACACTGGACTGCTGCCGCCGGATGGCGCAAAGGTCATCCCTGATGAAACGCTGGTCGCGCTGCACGCCCTGTTCAAGGACAAAATTTACACCTATCGCGTGGATGAACACGAACAGCCGCATATCGGGCAGGTGCATCTTCGCTCGTTCGGGCGCGGGGATGAACGCGAAGTCTGGTATGGACCTGACATCGAGATTCGGCATTTGCCGTGTTACCGCGTGTGGGTGAAAGCACCCCATTCGGTAAAAGGCGATTGGTTGGTCGCCAATTTTGGATCGGAAGGCTTCTGGAAAGCTTCGGATTACACAACGGGGCGGGATTCCGTTCGCAGGCAGCAGCGCGGCGCGACGCAGCACTTCACATGGAGCAAATCCAGCTTTGGCGATACGCGGTTGGAGGAAAACGGGGCGAAAGCCGCGCCTCCGCCCACGCCGCCTGTACAGTCCACCCGCCTGGATACCAGCTATGCCCAACTTGGTTTATCCAATGGGGCAAGCAATGATGAAGTCAAAAGCGCGTTTCGCAAAAAGGCGCTGGAACTGCATCCCGATGTAAGCAATCTACCGAAAGAAGAAGCCGAATTGCGCTTCAAGCTGTTGAGCGAGGCGTATACCTATATCAAAGTAAAAATGGGGTGGTAGTCGTCATTTCAAGATAGGGGCAATTATCATGCCCCTATTCCGTCTCTGGTTCTGTTTCGGTGTCCTGTTTGCCGCCGAGAATATCCCCGATCAGGCGTGACCAACGCTCCCCCATCGTCATGTGAACGTCGGCGCTTTCACGGGCTAATGCCTGTAATTTTGCCTGCCGCAGCAGCGATTCCTTGCGGTGTTCGGTGTGTTTCACGTCCGCGTTATAATTGAACATGATTCCCTGCTCCCCTGTTGTTGGATTGTTCTACGATCAGATTCGTAAAACGTTGCGCGATTGTTCAATATTGAGTCGCGCAATACATACCTTTATGCGTTTTCATAACTCAACTGTGACGATATTCAGGATCATTCATGCCGCAAACTTCTGAAATTGCCGTGCGCGTCGCCGAGGATATTTATCAGGTGCGAATTCCCCTGCCGTATCTGCTCAATCATGTCTACTGCTATCTGCTGCGCGGAGACGATGGCTGGACAGTCGTAGATACAGGCTTGAACCACCCGGAAGCGCAGGAAATCTGGAAAAGCGTATTCACAGCGCTCAACATTCAGCCGAGCGATATTCGGCGCATCGTCCTAACGCACATGCACCCCGATCACTTTGGTATGGCGGGCTGGTTTCAAGAGATTAGCGGCGCACCCGTAATGATCAGCCAGCGCGACTACGATGCAGCGCAAATCATGTGGATTCATCGCGGCGGGCGCGACCATATCCTTGCCGCATTTTTCGTGCAGTGCGGCACCCGCCCAGAGGACGCACAGATTATCACAGATGCGACGGAAGCCACTGCCAAAATGACTGCGCCGTATCCACAGCGGTTTGAATTCCTCGAGCCGGATACGACGATGACCTTTGGCGGGCGCGATTTTCAGGTGATCGCCGCACCGGGTCATTGCGACGGACAGCTTATTTTTTACCATGAAGCGGATAAGCTGCTTTTAAGCGGTGATCACGTTCTGATGAAGATCACGCCAAATATCGGCTTATGGCCCCATATTGATCCCGCGCCGTTGGCACGCTATCTCGCGTCGCTAAACACACTGCGCGATCTGGATGTGCAAGTGGCGCTGCCCGGTCATAAATCGCTGATCACTGACTGGCGTGGGCGGATTGGCGAACTGCTGGCGCATCATGATCATCGTCTGGCGCTCATGCGGGACGCCGCGAAGGGCGCAACGGTTTACGACGTGAGCCGGGCGATTTTCGACTTCGACAGGCTGACCGTTCATGAACTTCGCTTCGCCCTTGCCGAAACGCTGGCACATCTGGAGTATCTGCGCGAGACGGGCGTACTTGCGCGTGAAGATCGCAGCGGCGTCTGGGTGTATGATAAGCAGTAGGTCAGCGGAGAAAAAGACAATGACGTGGCAGGAGATACGCGAACAATATCCGAACCGGTGGGTCGTGGTCGAGGCGATCAACGCTTATACCGAAGACGATCAGCGCGTCATTCTCGAACTGGAACTCGTCGCGGCATTTGCTGAAGACTGGAAACCCGCGTGGGACAAGTATAAGGAAGTGCATTTCGCTGATCGGTGGCGTGAGTATTACTATCTGCATACTCGTCGTGAGAAACTGAATATTGGCGTCGTGAACACCGCAGGAAATTGGGGATACAGAACAAAATCAGTGAGGAAAAAGACGATGACGTGGCAGGAAATACGCGAACAATATCCAAATCGGTGGGTTGTGGTCGAGGCGCTGAATGCCTACACCGAAGGAGATCAGCGTGTGATCCCTCAAGTTGAACTGGTCGCTGCGTTTGATGAGGACTGGAAACCCGCATGGGATATGTATGACACCGTTCATAAACAGGATCGTTGGCGCGAATACTATCCTATCCATACCAGTCGAGAGCAAATGAATGTGCGTGTACGAAATAATTTTGGTCGTGCGAAAAGCGCTAAATGATGGAAATTCCGATTACATTTCGGGATGAACTTCATTTTATCAGCGTGACGCTTATACACGGGCAAAAGGCAATTGTTGTCGAGAATGTGCTTCTTGACAGCGGTTCAGCGGGAACACTGCTTGATTCGGACATCATTGCCCAGATTGGTATTCTTCCTCGAAATAAAGATGTCCTTGTTTATATGACAGGTATTAGCGGACGTGAAATCGCTTTAGAAAAAATGATTGACGGAATTTCTGTTGGCGAAGTTACTGTATCGCCCTTCACTATTCAAATGACGCGACTAAGTGCGGATTTGGGCTTCAATGGCATTCTCGGCGTGGATTTTATGCTCGCGGCGAAGCTGATCCTCGACTTTGCCAGCGTGACGGTGACGACTGCCGCCTGACGTGCAGCCCGCATTCAGCGTATAACCTGTGCTATACTTCGCGGATTGTTTTACCATCACAACACGCGAAAAGAATAGTCTATGAACCTGACCGATCTGACCCTCGCTTCGGCGCGTGACCTGTTGAAAAAACGCGAAATCAGCGCCGTTGATCTCGCCCATGCCGCACTGGAAC
>Ga0224722_1001012_pt1 | contig 16003 bp, 12 predicted proteins | sample Balambano_FR1_Me_FD_161646 | JGI IMG/M metagenome (GOLD analysis project Ga0224722, IMG submission 161646) | Freshwater sediment microbial communities from Lake Towuti, South Sulawesi, Indonesia - Balambano_FR1_MetaG | ecosystem: Environmental > Aquatic > Freshwater > Lake > Sediment | place... | reverse complement strand
CTTGCGGCGGCGAGCCTTGCGCAAACCACCAAAGACTGCTAGGCCCAGGGCGGTGCCTGCCATTGTTGCAGGCTCAGGAACGGCTTCTGCGGACATCGCCAAACCATCATTGCCACACTCTAGGAAAAAGTTGGCCATAAAAGAACCTTCGGGAAGCAAGCTGCGATCGAAGCTGAACCCAAACACGTGGTTACCAGTAGCCTTACCAAAATCTAGACCACTGTCTTTGAGCAAACCAGCCGTCAGCATGGTGACATCGCCCACTTTTGTGCCAGCGCCGATCGACGTTTGAATCGCCTTGTTGCCATCGAAGTAGCTCAACACATCTTCTCGCGTTGAAAGACCGTTGTCCCCTTGAGTATTTTCTTTGTCGAAAACACCCGGCTTATTCTTCTTCTTTCCGTAGTCGTAGTAGTCGTTTAGCTTGTTCCAACCATCATTTTGGGAGGTTACGCTGGTTGTGGTAACACCAGAATACACACCCATGCTGACATTGGTGTCATTGGTACCAGCAAAGCGAATGGCAAACAAGTCACCTTGAGCTTGGGTAAAGTTCTTGCCAGAAAAGTTAAAGAACAAGTCACCGTAGCCAATGTTCTTGTCAGCAGCTCTGCTCCAGGTAGCGCCAGTAAGGGGAGTATTGCCAGTGATGGCAACCACAAACTTATTACCCTGAATGCTCATTGCCATGCCGCGAATGTCGAAAACATCCCCTCCAGAGCCATCGCCGATCGCGTCCATGCTATAGCTCCATTGACTCCCCAGTTGAAATGCACTGACCTCTTGAGTCATTGAAGGCATTAAGCACAAGGCAGCAGCACTGCCAACTAGTACAGCAAAACGAGATGATTTCATGTTGAAACTCCTTCAGTGTGCACGAGTGAATGATCTCTCTATATTCAGATTTCACTTCGGCAAACTAAAATCCATCATTAATTAGTAAAGATAGATACAGAATTACCTGTCTTGAATGCAAAGCTGACATCAAGATTTATCCTGGTTCACCCAGCTTTTCTGCCTGTAGTTACTGAGATCTCAACTAATGCCTGTAATCCTTCAGCATGAATAATCGATATCAGTATACGGAGAACATTTCATAACATTTTATACGGAAGCCGGATAGTAAATCATCACTATTTCAAGCCTCCCTCCACCATGTGTGGTGACGAATAATCTCTGGTATGGCTGAAAGAGTGGTACAGCGAGTAGTTAATACAAATCTGCATAGTATAGCCTTACTGAATTGGGTTAGGACAAGGGGCTTAAGCCCCTTGCTGATTACAGCGTTTAACTTGTCCTAATCGACGTGCGTACTGCTATAAGTAGTTAGCTGGCTCCGCATCGGGTCTTTGCACTTGTTTTTCGAGGTGATTTGTCAATCCGCAAGTGCCTAGAACCTTATCGGTTGAGGCTGTGGTTAGAGTTTTGTCTGTGGTGATGAAAGCGTCCAGAAAGGTATTGGTAAGGGCAGTAGCGAACGGACAACCTCGTGGTTTCGTGGAATTGACCTAGTGTACTTCTACTACGTGACGGCTAAATTAGCTCGCGGCGCATTTTTTACCCAGCGGAACGCCGTTGCAACAATTCGGGCAGCAAATTAGCGGGTACCTTAGAAAGGGCGATCGCTTGTCCTTGAGCACCGCAGGTTTGATAGATTTTCTGTACTACAGAAGAAGCTGCATTCATCGCTGGCTGTCGCAGGTCTGGTTTGGTTTGCCAGTGTTGCACGGCGGCTAGGTGGTGGCTGAGCGATCGTACCCAATGCTGAAAGCGCGTCTCCAGAGAGAACTGGGTGGTGTCCGCTGCCAACAAGCCATAAACTGTGCCCAAATTGTTTTGAGTGGCCACTGGGTCAAAAGTGAGGGGTGGTGGTTCTGCTCCCAAGCCATGCACCGTTTTCAGGGTAGCTGTGTAGGCAGCGATCGCCCGCTGCAACAGATCAACCCGTTTCGTTGCGGGCAGAGTTGCTTGAGTGGCTAGGTGCCAGTAGGCAGTGCCCAGATTGTTTTGGGTTGCTGCATAGGCAGTCGGAGCGGTTTCTGGGGTGCGGTGAGGCAGCGCACTCCGGTAGGCAGCGATCGCCCGTCGTAACAGCACCTCTGGCGTAACCGTAAGCCCAATTTCCTGAAGGGATGCTGGAGAACACTGGGTCAGGTTCCAGTAGGCGGTGCCCAAGTTGGTCTGGATCATAGCGTAGGGAACGGGTTCTTGATCGGCAGTGTAGTAGCGCAGAGCCTCGCGGTAGGCGGCGATCGCCTGTGCTAGGTAAACCGCTGGTTGGCTGTACTGCGCCAAATTCCAGTAGGTGGTGCCTAAATTGTTTTGGGTCGCAGCGTAACGGGCAGGTTCTGCCTCAAAGGAACAATGCTGCAAGGCATCCTGGTAGGCAGTTATGGCTTGCTGAAGATTGGCCTCGCTGTCTTGATGCTGTGCTAGGTCGCTGTAGGCCGCGCCCAAATTGCTCAAAAGCATGGCTCGACTTTGGCCGGTTGGACACTGTAACCCTTGCTGGTAGGTGTAAATTGCCTGCACCAACGCTGCCACAGCATCAACCTCACTTGATCGCCGGGACAACATCCAGTACAGATTGCCCAAATCATTGGCTACCTCGACCCACAGAGGCGACTGGTTATCCAGCAAATCCAGGGTTGTTTTATGAGCCAAAAGCGCCACCAGCAGCGATTCAAGCTGGCGATCACCCTGTTCCACCCGATCGCGATACAGCCGTCCCAACGTGCAGTAAGCTCCAGCCAAAGCCATTGGAGGTGCATGATGTTGGCGCATCACCTGAATTTCTTCTAGTAGCTGTATCGGAGCATCCGCTTGCCCGGCAGACGCTGCGATCGCGCCTGTTGTTGCAGCTACCAGAGTAGCCAAGTCAAGGGTACCTGTCCAACCTGGCATCAGCTTGTGGACATCGGGCAACGTAACTTCTGTTACTGGAACTGAAGCGGGAATAACTGGCTGAGGGATGGGCGGCGCAGGCATAGCTACGGGCTGCACGTGGCGATCGAGCTGTGCCAAATCCTGTGTCAGAATAGTGCGCAAATTTTCTTGCAGGCTGGGAGATAGGGGTGGGAGTTCCAGCGAAGCACCTGGCAGAGAACGTTCTGGAGCGATGGATTTGCTGAGGTCAAGCTCAGGGCACTGGTCAATGGAGATAACTCTGGTGTCACTGGGAACTGGGGTTGGATCGCCTGCAAATTCAAATAGAGCTGTGTGCCATTCCCAAAATTCTGGAGCCGATCGCTGCACCATTCGCAACCAAGGACGGGGTAGCCACAACAGTAGGGTAGATTCGCGCCCTGCTTGATACTGGTCAATCGATCGCAAGCGATTCAAAAATTGTGACTGTGCTAAGGCAGGTTGCCGTGTTAGGCGCTCTACCCCCAGGATTTGAAACCCATAGAAACCGCGCAGGTAAGGAAAAGAACCATGATGGGTCAACCAAGCTGCAATCTGGCCAAAAGGATTGGGATCGTGGACATCAAGAGTTAGCGATACCAAATAAGGCATTTCTGGATGGCTGCCCTGGCAAAGTTCGGTCTGGAGGCGTGCGGCCAGAGTATCTCGCAACATGAGATCATCACAGACCGCCAAAATCACCTGTCGCCTCAGTCGTAGACTCAGCATTAGCTTGAGGGCAGCGTAGGTAGAGTGATTTAGTTTAGAAATCGCAATATTGGCAGGAGTGTCTGCAGTAGAAGGACTATCTAGAAGTTGCATAACAGGAAACAGGGGTAAAACCGGGAACACACGGTGGTGACAAAATGCAGGATAGTTACTCCTTCATAGATTTCCGCAGTATTTCAGGATGATGAATTGGCAAAGTCGTAGGGGAAGTGCATCCCTTTCATACAATGGGTGGGTTAGCTATTGCGAGAGAGAGTGCTGTGGGCTTCAAGATTGGCTTGTTAGGCTTGGGAACTGTTGGCACAGGAACTGTAGGAATCCTGTTGGATGGGGGACAGCGCCATCCCCTTCTACAAGAATTGGAACTTTATCGGGTAGGAGTGCGATCGCTGGACAAGCCGCGCCAACTGGAGCTACCCACAGACTTACTCACCACCGACCTAGAGGCGATCGTCTGCGATCCTACCGTAGACGTTGTTGTGGAAGTAATCGGCGGCCTGGAACCCGCGCGATCGCTAATTTTGCAAGCGATTCACCATGGCAAACATGTCGTCACGGCCAACAAAGCAGTAATTGCTCGCTTTGGCGACGAAATTTTTACTGCGGCGACTCAAGCTGGTGTGTACGTTCTCCTAGAAGCTGCTGTAGGCGGTGGCATTCCTGTGATTGAGCCACTAAAACAATCCCTTTGTGCTAACCGCATTAGTGCTGTCATGGGCATCGTCAACGGCACCACCAACTACATTCTGACCCGGATGCGAACTGAAGGCGGTGACTTCGATGCTATTCTGGCCGATGCCCAGCAGCTAGGCTATGCCGAGGCTGACCCCACGGCTGATGTGGATGGGCTGGATGCTGCCGATAAGATTGCAATTCTGGCATCTTTGGCCTTTGGTGGCCGCATCAAGTTAGATAACGTTCACTGTGAAGGTATTCGCCAGGTAAGTGCTGCCGACATTGCCTACGCCGATCGCTTGGGGTTTGTGATCAAGCTACTGGCTATTGCCAATCGCTGTCCCCGCGCCTCCACAGCAGACCCTGAACAATTACAGGTACGTGTTCACCCTACTCTAGTACCCAAAGCCCACCCTCTCGCCAGCGTAAACGATGTCTACAATGCCATCCTGGTAGAGGGAGATCCGGTGGGGCAAGTGATGTTCTTTGGTCGCGGGGCAGGCGCAGGGCCAACTGCCAGTGCTGTTGTTTCCGATATTTTGAACATAGCTGCCTTGCTCAAAGTTAGCCGCAGCAACCCTGCCCCAATGGCAACCCCCGTCTTAGATCCACTGCTTGCCTGCACCCATCAGAATTATTGCGCGATCGCCCCAATGGATGACCTTACCACTCGCTTTTACGCCCGCGTTCTTACCCAAGACTACCCTGGAGTAATTGGCAAGCTTGGCACTTGCTTTGGGCAACACCAGGTCAGTCTGGAGTCCGTTGTGCAAATTGGTCTGCGTGGCGATTTGGCTGAAATTGTGGTGGTAACTCACGATGTCCGCGAAGGTAACTTCCGACAAGCATTGGCAGATATTCAGCGCTTAGAAACCACCTACCGCATTGCCAGTACCCTCAGAGTTTTGTAAATCAGTATTATCCGCTGCTTTGCCAACCTTCTACGATCGCCCCTTTTAGCCATGCTCCTTCTACCCTCTCCCAAGTCATGCTCAAGCTACCTGTTGCTTAGCCTGATGGCTGGCCTTGCTAGTTGCACCCCCAGCGGCGACCCAATTAGCCAGACGCAATGCACCGAAGCTTTGGCTCGCGCTACCCAAACCTGGCAAGTTGAGTTTTACACTAATCGCGCTACCAGCAATCCCAGCGCCCAGCGGATTGAACAGTTCAACGCGAACCAAGTCGTTAACCGCAATGGCGAAAAGCCTCCTGGCGAAGTGGTAGGGCCTGATGATAAAGGAGTCTGGTGGGCTAAGTTACCTTCGCGCCCGTCACCCGACGAAGTGGACGATCGCCGCCGTCCTGGCGAACAGCACGATGCTCCTCTGCTGCAACGCAACGTAGAATTCACTTTGCAATGCGCCGATGGCACTCTCAAAACTGATGACGACATCTATCGCCAAGCCTCACGGGTCATCCGCTCTGGGCAGCCTGTGACGGTCAGCTTTACCCTCGGACGCGCCCTCAAAGTTTTGTCGGAAGTCCCCTCGTTTGGCAGCGATCGCCTAGAACCCCGGAGCGAACCTACGCCCAAGTAAGGACTATCAGGCTTCAGCAGCAGCGATTTAGACGTTTTTCATCAAATTCGTTGCCAATGCCAGCAAAATTGTGGCACCGAAGGCCAAGCGATACCAAACAAAAATCCAGTTGCTTTGATGCTGCAGATAGCGCAATAACCAAGCGATCGACAGGTAAGAGAAAATAAACGTCGAGATAATCCCCGCAATCAAAGCAATGGTATTGTCTACGTTGCTAAAGGCTTTGCGGGACTGGTAGAGCGTAGCGATCGTCAAGGTGGGGATACCCAGCAAAAACGAGAATCGAGCTGCCGTCTGCCGTTCTAATCCCAGAAATAGCGCTGTTGTTAGAGTTGCCCCAGAGCGCGATACCCCTGGTACCAGTGCCAGCATTTGTCCCAAACCAACCAAAATCCCATCCCGAATGCTGAGGCTCTCAAAACCTCGCTTCCGCGAACCGATGACTTCTGCCAGCCCCAGCAGGGAAGCCATGACAATAGATGCGATAGCAATCACCAACGGACTTTCTGGCAACACATCTTTGACCAAGTAGCCCACTAGCAAAGCCGGGATTGTCCCCACCACAATACCTACAAGGATCTTCCACTCCTGTCGATCCCAAGCGCGATCGCGGAAGGCTCCCCAAGCTCCCGAAAATACCTGTTTCAGGTCTTTCCAGAAGTACATCACTACCGCAATTACACTGCCAAACTGAATAGCATCCACAAAATATTTCTCACCAACCTCCTGCCAATTCAACACTTTGGTAAAAATCAGCAGGTGAGCCGTACTGCTAATTGGCAAAAACTCTGTAATGCCCTGGACAATCCCCATAACGAATGCTTCAAACACACTCTGAAGCAAACCCCTAGGAGCTGTAGTGGGTACGTCGCTAACCGCCAGCAGCGATCGTGCTAAATCCACAGCTTGGTTCGTCAGGATGCCCTCAGGGGGGATAAAATCAGCTAGCATAATGATTGAGCCTCGCTACAACAAAGTCATGACCGCATCCAGCAGTCTAAATCATCCCAGTGGAATTACCCACACTGATTAAAGGAATCCCCCCAGACGGGATAATGGCTCGACTTATATGTTAAATAAAGTAAACTAAATAAGAACGATTAGTATCGGATCATTAAGAACCTTGATTTCTGCGCCTTCTCAACCTTGTTCGGCCTACCCTCCCTCTGCTCTTTCCGACAGTTTGGCCGATGTTGCACCACCCTCGGATAACCTAACTGAACTGAGTTCACCAAGCCCAACGGTCATCTTTGCCGTAGCCGTTACCTTGGTCACCATTCCAGTATTCATTCAGGCTCCTCTAGTGCGTTGGCTACCGATTCTTAGCTTAGTGGCAACGGGTCTGTTCGTACTGTTGGGGCATGGATTACACCAGCGTGGGCAGAAGGTGTGGGGTGACTTAATCATGGGGTTTGCCTGGACTTGGCTGGCTGGATCTGTTTATTGGGGATGGCTACGTTGGGAACCCTACCTGCATCTACCGGTTGAAGCCATTGGCCTGCCCTGGGTTATTTGGGCATTGCAGCACCAGCGTGGGAAGGTTGGGCACTTATTTTATTTGGGGTCGCTTCTGGGAACTGCTCTAACCGATGTGTTTTTCTATATAACTCATCTGATTCCCTATTGGCGACAGTTAATGCAGGTAGAAAATACCACTATGGCTCAAGCAGTCTTGCATCAGGCCAATCAACAGATTCAGACCCCATCTGGATTTGGTTGGGCTATGATACTAGCAACTTTGCTTCTGATCTGTGGAATTATTCCATTGCGATCGGCACAGTTGCACTGGTGGGCATTTGGTGGTGCTGTTCTTAGCACCATTTTGGTCGATGGGCTCTTTTGGCTGGCAGCTAACCAGGCTTAGATGAGAATGAGACCTTCCTGATATTGCTATTGATAATTCTCTGAAGGCTGCAAAAAAGCTTGATTTAAAGTTTTGACCGCAGATTAATCTGGGAATCTACACTGTCAATGGTAAGAGTATTCAGGATGCATCACGAGCGCCATTCTTTACGAAACGCGACCCTATTCAGTAGGCTGTGGTAACCTCACAATCCACTCCCCACCTGTTACTTCGGACAGACTCTGGTTATCGTCGCTTGCTATTGACCAGTAATAACTGCTGGACAGTTGGGCGTAGTGAGGATAACAATTTTGTGCTGCCCGATCGTTGGATTTCCCGAAACCATGCCATGTTGCAGAGTATGGAGTCGGGGGAGTTCTACTTGATTGATCTTGGTAGCCGCAATGGCTCGTTTGTTAACGGTCGCCGTGTCAGCATTCCAGTCAAGCTCAATAATGGTGATCACCTTACCTTTGGACAAACAGAGCTGGAATTCTATTGCCCATCGGCTCCCATGTCACTTGAAGCCAATGACCACAACGACAATAAGGATTACACTGCAACAGCAACGCTGCACGTTCGGCGGCAAATTTCAGTTCTTGTTGTCGATATTCGTAACTTTACTGGACTGACTCGCCAGCTAGACGAGAAGATTCTGTCCGAGATGATTGGCACCTGGTTTCGCCATGCTGGAGACATCATTCGTGAGTATGGCAGTTGGGTAGATAAGTACATTGGCGATGCGGTGATGGCCATTTGGATTCATGGTACCCAAGATGTTAGTGGTGAAGAAATGCTGCAGGTGTTCCGGGCTTTGAGCGCTTTGCATCGGATGACTAGCGATTTGTACAACTGCTACCCGTTACCGTTTCCACTCCGTATTGGAGCAGGCATCAATACTGGCTACGCTATGGTGGGTAACACGGGCACGGGCGATCGCCCCGACTACACAGCTCTCGGTGACACAGTTAATGCTGCCTTTCGCCTGGAAACCTCTACTAAAGAAATTGGGCTGGATGTGGCGATCGGTAAAACAACCTATCAGTGCCTTGCTGACCTCGATTCTGCCCCCAGTACTTTTAAGGAACATACCGTTGCGCTCAAAGGCTATGATGTTCCAACTATGGCCTATGCCTGCTCCTACTCCGAACTAGATTTGTTTCTAAAACGTACTGAATAACCTACCGTCTAGGTCATCGATGGTACACAGGAAATGATAGGCTCTAGAAATAACACTGTGCTAGGGATGGAATTGGGAGGAAATATATTATGAAGCGACTGGTTTGCTGGCTGGCTGCACTGGGCTTGATCCTCAGTGGTTTAGGAACAATGCCCCAAGCAGCATTGGCAGCACGGCTGGGAACCTCGTTAACCTCGCCAGTATTGGCCGTTGAGGCTATTCGAGATGCGGTTAGCGATAAGATGACGACTGAATATGGAAAAAAACTTGACCTGAACAACACTAACGTCAGGGCATTTCGGCAGTTGCCTGGGATGTACCCAACCTTGGCTGGACTGATTGTTAAAAATGCTCCCTACGATAACGTTGAGGATGTTTTGAAAATTCCTGGACTAACCAATCGCCAGAAAGAAATTTTACGGAGCAATTTTGATAGCTTTACGGCTACGGAAGTTGAAGCAGCCCTGGTAGAAGGGGGCGATCGCATCAACAACGGTATTTACCGTTAAACCAATCACTACCTCATAAATTTGAATGGCAGCAGCATATCCTTGCTGCTGTTTTTCATTGGAAAAATGTCCTCAAATGTATTCTCTCTGCTAAGCCTTGACTCCCTGGCTCTACAGACTAGCCCAAAGGTTTTCTGCTGGTTCCCTCCCAAATGCTCAAAATCTCGCTAGTGTGTAGAGAAGTTTTTTGCGACGACGTGTTTTGGGAGACAGGCGCGGGTGGTAGATCGACCCTCCGATATAGCTAATGGATTGCGTTCATCCTTAAATGTGATTGTGGTTGGGGCTGGAGCCGCAGGACTCTATACCTGTCTGCGCTTACCCTCGCATTTGCAGGTGGGGCTGATTAGTAAGTCTCCCCTAGCGCTTTCAGCCAGTGATTGGGCTCAGGGTGGGGTAGCCGCAGTCATGGCCGCAGATGACTCTACGGAACTGCACATTCAGGACACACTTAAGGCAGGAGCAGGGTTGTGTGATTTTGAGGCTGTGAAGTTTTTGGTTGAGCGAGCTCCCGAGTGCATTCAGCATCTGATCGATATTGGAGTGGCCTTCGATCGCCACGATAATCAACTTGCTCTGACGCTGGAGGCTGCCCACTCACGGCGGCGAGTGTTGCATGCGGCAGATACCACGGGTCGTGCTGTTGTCACTACCCTAACGGCACAGGTACTGGCCTGTAAAAATGTGCAGGTGATTTCGCCTGCCTTTGTTTTAGATCTGTGGCTTGAGGGTCAGGATTGTTGTGGGGTTAGCCTCCTATACCAGAACCAAATTCGCTGGCTAGCAGCCCCAGTGGTGATTCTGGCAACAGGAGGTGGCGGGCAGGTGTTTGCTCAAACAACGAATCCGTCTCTCAGCACAGGGGATGGTGTGGCGATCGCCCATCGCGCAGGCGCGATCGTGCGAGATCTGGAATTTGTGCAGTTTCACCCTACAGCCCTCACTAAGCCAGGAGCACCACGGTTTTTGATTAGCGAAGCGGTACGGGGCGAGGGGGCACACCTTGTGGATGAGCAAGGACAGCGGTTTGCCTTTAACTATCACCCAGCAGGGGAACTAGCACCGCGAGATGTGGTCAGCCGTGCCATTTTCAGTCACTTGCAGGTCACTGCGATGGATCCAGCGGTTGCCCATGTTTGGCTAGATCTGCGGCCTATTCCTGCCGATCGCATCCAGCATCGCTTTCCCAACATCATCCAGGTTTGCCGGGAGTGGGGCATAGATGTATTTCAGGAGCCAGTTCCAGTGGCTCCTGCTGCCCATTACTGGATGGGTGGAGTCGCCTGTGATGAAATGAACCGAACCACTATTCCGGGGCTGTTTGCCGTGGGTGAAACGGCCAGTACTGGCGTGCATGGAGCCAATCGTCTCGCTAGCAATTCTCTGCTGGAATGTCTGGTATTTGGCAGCCAGTTTGAGCATTTGGAGGTGCAGTCTGGTCAGAAAGCCCAGCCCTGCTTGCCACCACTACCTACTGCTGAATTCGCATTTAGCCCCACCGAACTCACGTCTCTGCACACCATTCGACAGGAGTTGCCGCGACTAGTCTGGCAAGCTGCGGGTATTTGCCGGGAAGGCGATCGCATGGCTGCGGCAATTGCTCAAATCAACCAATGGCGGCTGATCTTTGACGCTTTACCCACTAGCAAACGGCTGCAACACCTATTGCCGGGGCAGTCCTTGCAGCTAACCTTGCCAAACCGTGAGGCGGCCTTTTACCTATGGGCAGAAACCCGTAACTTGCTGGCGATCGGCTATCTGATTTTGCAAAGTGCCGCCTTCCGCACCGAAAGCCGGGGTGGTCATTACCGATCGGACTATCCCAATGTAGTTTCAGACTGGCAAGTCCATACCCTGGTACAGGGCGATCGCTGGTTTACTGCCCCTGTACGCTAGCCCACTGTAGCAGCAAGGCATCTATGGACGATTCCACAGCGATCGCTCTGCCTTTGTTATCCGGCTGCTTCCTCGCTCCATTGCTCAGGAGGCCGACCTAACTGCTGTAGCCAGCGAACATGGGAACCAACCCCCGCCAGGAAGGAAGAGTGCTCTCGGTAGGTAACACCAAACTCCTGGCAGGTTGCCTGCACTAGTGGAGCCAAAGCAGGATAGTGGATGTGGCAAATGCGTGGCAGTAGGTGATGCTCTACCTGGAAGTTCAGACCACCGAGGAACCAAGTCAACACGGGGTTATGGCGCGAGAAATTGACAGTGGTTTCCACTTGGTGAATTGCCCATGCACTGGCCATGCAGTTGCTTCCTGGCAAAGGCAGGGGAAATTCGGCATTGTCCACACAGTGCGCCAGTTGAAACACTAGGCTCAGCACAACTCCCAGCACCAGTGTGGTTAGCCCGTAGACCAAGAGCACTGTGACGATCGAGTGGTGCATAAGCGGGATACCAAAAGCCAGCGTGAAAAAGACGGCCTTGCCACCCAAAAGCTTGACCAAATCCCAGCCTTTGGGGCGAGGGAAAGCGTTCTCGCCAATCCTGCCGCGAATGACGGCGTTGAAATCTTCGTAAAGATGCCAGTTAATCGCCATTGCCCCGTAGAGCATCCATAGGTAGAGGTGCTGCCACTGATAAACCTTGAGCCAGGGTTGATGAGGGGTCAGCCGCCCCAGGCCACCCAGGCTGACATCAGCATCGTAGCCTGCGATGTTAGCGTAGGTGTGGTGAAACACATGGTGCTTCCAGTACCAAACGTAGGAACTGCCACCTACCATGTCCATTGTGAGTGCCATCAGTTGGTTTAGCCAGGGACGATCGGAGTAAGCTTGATGGCTAGCATCGTGCTGGATGTTAAACCCGATCGCAGCCATTGCCAAACCCAGAAACATGGACAAGGGCACCACTTGCCACCAAGTCTGCGCTACAAACACCAACAAACCGTAGGTTGCAGCAAACCAAAGCAGAATTACCGCTGTTTTACAATACATGGCAGCACAATCGCGCTGGGGTTGCCCTGTTTGCTGAAAGTAGTGATCAACACGCCGTCGGAGTTCTGTTTGAAACGCATTGTTGCGATCGAACCGCAGCTTTCGCCCTGCCTCGCCAGCAGAACTAGTCACTGATTCAGGCCAATTCAAAGTATCTTGCTTCAAAGTCATGCCAACACTACGCCATTAAGAACACCATTTCTGGACACTAGCCCAGCAACTCTCTAGAGTGCCAGCCAAGTGAACCGTCCGGATTTTACCGTCCTCTCCCTGAGCATTTTCAGGCCAAAGAGAAACTTTTTTCCTTCAGGGTTCCCGAAAGACCCAAGCTAGGAAACGTTCCAGATAAAATAGGGTCATCTGGTTGCCCAAGCCCCTAAACACAAGATCAAAACCATGCTCTGACCAGGGTAATTCTAGATAGACTACTGTGTTACCTGCTGCCTGCGATGCCCGCACAAACGCTTTGGCAAAAATGGACTTTGCAATGTGGTCACGCTGGCCATGTACCAAAAGCATTGGTGGTAGCCCAAGTCGTATTTGCTGAATTGGCGAGGCTTGTCGGTAGCGATCGCTCTGGTCATCGGGTGTTCCCCCCAAAAAAGTGCGCAGCACTAGCTGCACGTCCAGTGGATCTGGAGTGGGCAGTTCTCGGTAGCCCCTGACCAAATCCACAGGCCCGTAGTAACTTACTACGGCACGTACAGGCGGTGCAGTGGGCTGGCAAACTGCCAATAGCGCTAGGTGGGCTCCTGCTGATCGCCCCATCAACACCATGCGATTGGGATCCAGACGGTATTGGGCGGCATGGCTACGTAGAAAGGCGATCGCCGTATTTACATCCTGTAATTGCACCGGAAATTGATACTGAGGAGCCAACCGATAGGTAATCGCCGCCACTGCATATCCCTGTGCAGCCAGGTAGCGGTTAAACGTGGCCTCAGCTTTGGCATTGCCCGATTGCCAGCCACCCCCGTGAATCACCACGATCGTGGGCAAAGCTGTCTGTTCTGCCCTAGCCTGAGTTGGATAATACAGTTCCATCCGCAGGGAAATTCCGTCGAGTTGGGCAAACTCCACATCCGACACTTGCTGTACTTCTGGTATGGCAATACCCGTAAACACCTCTTGCCACACAAAAGGACGAACACGCCCTAGACTTTGGGATGGCTTGGTTGCCACTGACTCAACCTGTAAGGCTTGAACCATTGTCTTAGCAAACTGGCGATTAGTTGAGGGCACTTGCACCAAAGGTAGCAGGCTAAGCCCCAAGCTCAAGGCACCTATGGCCAATGTTCCATAACCAAGCCCATTCCAGCGCCCTGCTGCCAGCAGTAATACCAGGGCGATCGCACTCAGCGCCGCCATCCAAACACTTACCTCCGGCGCACCCACCCCCAACGGCAGCAACGAAAACGTGGGAGCAGGCACCACAATCCACAGGCTAAGGAACAGGCTTACCGCTGCTAGCCCCAGCGCCAAAACCTGTAGCCAACTAGCCATTCCTTTGCCCCCAGCCAAACTGTTGCGCCAGCACCTGCCATTTTGGCGTGTGCCAGTAGTCTACGTGAGACACAATCAAGCCATCCCCATTTAGGGTGAGGTCGCTCCAGCCGCGAATAGCCGTTTGGGGTTTCCAGGGCAGGGGCGATGTCCAGCGTAGTGTCCACTCGGTTTTAATGTGATTGTCTATTTGCTCAATCTGGTGCAGTTCCATCTGGCAATTGAGAAACCAAGTTTGAATAAAGCTAATCATGGCACGATAGCGATCGACCCCACAAAACTCCGTCATTGGGTCTTTGAAGTAGACATCTGGAGTGTACAGGCTGTAGGTTTGGTCAGCAGGAAACCGTTCGTAATCCGCTTTGAGTGCGGCGATCGTTGTTGGCAGAGTCATCAAGCATCCCTCATAAACCAAATACTATTGGTTAGGAATCAATCTCATTCCATAGTCGCTCCATTTGCCAGCGCCAAGCTGCCAGGGTTTCTTCGCGCATTTGGGCATCATTATTCAGGCTGCCCATCACCCCTTCCTCATAGAAGCGCTCCAGCGTTTGCATCGTAGATTCCAGAGTTTGCCCCTGCTGCTTGGCAATGGCAACAATTTGCCGTACACGTGCTTCCACCAGTTGGTTAAAGCAATCATCTAGTCCACGCTCGTACAGATGAATCAACTGCTGAATCGCGGCGATTAAGTCAGTTTCAGTTAAGCTGGTGCGACTGTGGTGAAACACTCCCCACAAGACGTTTTGGTGCAGAGCGTAGCGAACTGCCTGCGTTGCATCAAAGTTAGCAACAAGGAACTGCTCTAAAAAAGGTTCAGCTTCAGTTGCAGGGGCGATCGGCACCAAAACTCGCAGCCAGGACTGCTCTAGATCTTCTGATAACAACACCAACAGCCGCAGGTCTTGAGCTTCTACTTGCCAGGATCCTGGAGCCAAACTAGTAACAGAGGTATTAAATAGCTTGGTCAGAGTCTGGTTAATTTCATCTAGGGTCATAGCGATCGCCTACATATCAAGAAACAGTAAGAAACAAGCTTGTTTCCTCCCATAGGCTATTACCATTCCATCCCAAAATAAATCCCCTAGCCAAGACCAGGGGATCAATCATTAGCGGAGGAAACTTTTAGCCAAGGGGCTGGCATCAATTTCAGCCAGAATCCTGATGACGGAGAGATTACAGCCCCTAGCCTGGTTTTTGAAGTGGGCACGGTAAGAGTTACGCCTCAGACGCTTGACCGTTAATTGATGACGGGCACTAGGCTAGCCATTCTTCAACAGCTTCTTCCCTAGTATTACCACGCCGTTCTGGGGTTTCTCGCGTAAATCGCATATGAATGGAACGGTTTTGCTCACCATCAGCCGCCACGGCCAAAATTGGGAAATCCAGCGTGCCATCCTGAAATGACATCTGAAAGCGGAAAGTACCATCAGAACCAAGCTGAACTGGCTGTCCACCAACAGTTACAGAAGCATCAGGCTCTGTTGCGCCATAGACAATCAACTCGGCATCAGCAACCAACCAAAACTTGCGTGGGCGAATCGGTGGCATTGAGGCCGAGAACCCAACGCCTGACATGCCCACTCCTGACATAGTTAGCGCGGCTCCAGAGGCCCACATTCCTACACCAGAGGCCAGCACATAGGAACTCATAACTTGCTGTGCTGATCCAGGTACCTGCTGCATTGAGCCTGCCACGTGCATCATTGAGCCAGGTACTTGCTGCATCGAACCAGGCACCTGCTGTATTGAGCCTGCCACATGCATCATTGAGCCAGGTACTTGCTGCATTGAACCAGGCACCTGCTGCATTGAGCCTGCCACGTGCATCATTGAACCAGGTACTTGCTGCATTGAACCAGGTACTTGCTGCATCGAGCCAGGGGCAGCTTGCATGGAACCATACAGGGAACCCGCCAAGCGCTGAGCTTCGGCAGAAGCAGCCATACCATAAAGTTGGTTAGCCAGGAAATCAGAGGACATCCGCCGCCCAGACGGCATTAGTTCCATAAAGGTTTTGCCTTGCAGGTCTTCATCCCATCCGATCGTCAAGAAGTAGTCTTCAATCCAATCTGAAGGATACACAGGTGGAATTCGCACGCGGCTAGAGCGCGCCAAAATCAGCCAACGGCCATCGGCACAGCGATAACCAATGTCAATCACGTAGTCGCGATCGCTCACCG
>Ga0224722_1001011_pt1 | contig 16004 bp, 39 predicted proteins | sample Balambano_FR1_Me_FD_161646 | JGI IMG/M metagenome (GOLD analysis project Ga0224722, IMG submission 161646) | Freshwater sediment microbial communities from Lake Towuti, South Sulawesi, Indonesia - Balambano_FR1_MetaG | ecosystem: Environmental > Aquatic > Freshwater > Lake > Sediment | place... | reverse complement strand
CTGCATGTCAGCAACCCCTCCCACCTGGTCGGCAACTTCAACAGCCACCTCAGGGACGTGGTGCTGCTGTTCGCCGACGAGGCCTTCTACGCGGGCGACAAGAAGCATGCGTCGATCCTCAAGACGCTGATCACCGAAGACACGCTGCAGATCGAGGCCAAGGGCGTCGATGTGGAGACGGCCCCCAACTACGTCCACCTGATCATGGCCTCGAACGACGAGCACGTGGTGCCTGCGTCCGGTGACGAGCGCCGCTTTCTCGTGCTCGACGTTGGCAAAGAGCAGCAGCAGAAGAGCTCGTACTTCCGCGCCATCGCCGAACAGATGGACAACGGCGGCCGGGAGGCCCTGCTCCACCTGCTGCTCACTTACGACCTGAGCGAATTCGACGTGCGCCAGGTGCCCCAGACCGATGCGCTCAAGGACCAGAAGGACCTGAGCCTCACTCCGGAGCAGGACTGGTGGCTCAACAAGCTGAACGACGGCTCGCTATTTGCCGACCAGGACGAGTGGCCCAACGAGGTCCGCAAGGAGCTCCTGGTGGACGACTACATCGAGCACACCCGGCGCTGGATGATCAACCGGCGCGGCAATCAGACCGCCCTGGGCAAGTTCCTCAAGCGCGTGGTGCCGAAGCTGGACGTGATCCAGCAGATGGCCTGCTGGGACGAGCCCGCTGGCGACGGCTTCATGCGCAAGGTCGAGAAGCGCGCCTACTTCTGGCTGCTGCCCAGCCTAGACGAGTGCCGGGAGCGGTGGGAGGACATCCACGGCGCGCGCCAATGGCCCAAGCCGAAGCAGGGTGAGCTCAAGGTCGACGGCAAGGGGCGGCCGAAGGTCGACGACAAGGAGCCACCCTTCTGAAAATAGTTTGATAAAGGGGCTTGTCTTCTGCGTCGTGCTGGTCGATAGGAGTTCTCAGAAAAGGAGTACGACCGATGAGAGTTCAGCCTTCCCAAGAAGAGTTCGACGCCATGAACGACCCCAAGTTCATGGATTGGTGGGACGAGACGATGGCTCAGGTTCAAGCCGAAGCCACGAGCGAAGATGAGGTTCAGGCCTGCCAGGATGCAATGGACGCGGCCTGGGCTGCTCGCTGGAATGAGGAGGCTTAACCATGGCCAAGGAGACCCCCGTCACCGCTGTTATAGCCGAGCTCACCGCCGCTGGCGTCGAGCACCGCGTCGACCAGGGCAAGCACTACAAGGTGCGCTTCTGGGTGAAGGGACGCCAGTACACCTACGTGGCGGCCCGAACCGCCAGCGACCGCCGCGCGCTGCAGAACGCCCGAACCGGGGTCCGTCGAATTCTACGAGACCTGGGATTGCTCGAAGGAAAATGACTTGTCTTCTGCCCCACCATGGGGCAGGCTCACCTCAGAAAAGGAGAAACCCCGTGCCAAAGACCAACACCCATGACACCCGCGAAGGCTGGCTGCGTGCAGGCATGAAGGTGCTTGACGAGCGGTTCTTCAAGCCGGGCAAGCACGAGCTCCCGGCCGAGCTCTACGTCTCGATCGGCTGGGCCAAGAATGCCGGGAAAGGCAACGCCATTGGCCAGTGCTTCCCGCCTGCCTGGAGCAGCAACGAGAAGACCGTCAACATGTTCATCTGCCCGCGCCTGTCCGACCCGGTCGAGGTGCTGGCCACCCTGCTGCACGAGATGGTCCACGCGGCGGTCGGCTGCGAGCACGGCCATAAGGCCCCGTTCAAGAAGGTCATCAAGGAATTTGGTCTGGCAGGGAAGGCCACCGCTACCTATGCCGAGCCCAGCTCGCAGTGCCACACGGTGCTGACCGAGGTCTCCGAGCTCCTGGGCCCGTACCCGCACGTGGCCATGGTCGCGCGCAAGAAGAGCAAGCGCGGCTCGATGGGCGGCTGGGTCCGCCTGATGAGCACCAACGAGGAAAGCTACAAGGTGCTTGTGAGCCCGAAGCAGCTGGAAGAACATGGCTACCCGGTCGACCCTTGGGGCGACGAGATGGTGCCGGTGGAGGGCTGATGGACGACGACTTCAACAACGAGCCGTTGCGGGTGCCGATTGGCTGCCGCAACGGCCTGCTGGCGAGCATGGTGCTGTGGGCGTTTATCGCCCTGGTGTTCCTCTTCGCCATCAAGACCTGGGCGGACACGCCCATCGTGTACAAGTCCTGGGAGACGCAGCAGTGTGTGCGGGTCGACGATCCGGCCGGTGAGCATGATTGCGGCAACCTTCCTGACAAGTACGAGCTCGAATGGCTGCAGTGAAGGAGGTGCCGTGTGAAGAAGCTGTCAATCATCATGGAGCGCGAAGACGCCAAGGAGACCAAGGGGTGCCATCGGTACCGCGCGGTCGGTGGCGACGCGGGTGTGACCACGCTCTACATCCAGAAGGTCCACGTGGGCGAGCGGGCGACCATGCCCAAGCGCACCCACGTGACGGTGGAGGAAAGCGGTCAGTGAGCGCCTTCGCTTCCTGGGCTCCCCCGCGTCGGGAGGCAAAGGCTGCAGCCGGGGACAAGCCCAGGGAGCAGCTGCCTCCCTGGGCCCCCGGCGACCCGCTTCATGAACATGAGGTGGTCGAGGTGTACCGGAGAGCTTTTGGCCGTCCGGTGCCCCACCATCTGGACAGGCGGACGCTGCACATTCACCTCATCGCGGTGATGGGCGAGCTCGCCTTCGACTTCGAGATCAACCGCCTGCGCGGCCATGCGTGGGAGCAGGCGGCTTGACTGAGATTGGCTGGCTGAACCTCTACCTGGTGTTCGGTCTGCTGAACGGGGAGCTCGCTATCGTGGCGACACGACAGAAGGGCTCTCGATTGCGGGGACGGGCGTATGTGGTGCTCGTCCTGTTGTGGCCGGGCTTGCTCCTGCTGGGGCTGGTCGCGGTGATCAAGAAAGGGAAGTAGAATGAACGATCAGAACACCAAGAAGGCTGTCAAGCTCGACGACGCGGAAGGCCTGGACTTTTGCCGCCAGCTTCGCGACCTGCGCCGTGACGCGCGCAAGGCCAGCGAAGAGCTCCACAAGCGGTTCGAGCAGGAAGCCGACGACATGAACGCGGCCTTCGAGCGGCGCAGCAAGGAGCTCTGGGACAAGCTCTACGCCAAGGCCGGGATCGACCCCGAAGCCAACTGGACGGTCGACACCGAATACCTCGACGACCATGGCGTGGCCTTCGTCAAGGAAGACGAGCCGCACCAGCACGGCGGCATGCCCGCTGCTCTGGCGCAGCTGTTCGGCGGGGCGAACGTCCAGCTGGTCGAAGAGCCGGTCGAAGAGCCGACGCTCAACTAACCACCACTTCGCGGAGGGGCAGCCGGGGGAGCGTCAATCGCCCCAGGGCCACACGTCCCGGCTGTCTCCGCAGGAGGGCTCCATGCTCAAGCGACTTCTCACCTTTCTCGGCTGGCTCGGCTGGGCCGAGCCCATCTACGGCAGCGGCCGCCATGGCGAGCGGACCCTCTACCTGGCGCGCGTTCCCCTCACCCCGATGACCCCCTGGGGACAGCTGCTCTGGCACGTGTTCTACCGGGGCGATGAGGACCCCGACCCGCACGATCACCCCTGGCGCTTCTGGACCTTCCCGCTGCAGACCTATCTCGAAGAGGTGCTGCAACACGATGGTACGATCACCATCAACGCGGTCCAACGCTGGCGCTGGCACTTCCGCGACTTCACCTACACCCACCGCGTGATCGGCCCTGTGAAGCACGGCGCGTGGCCGCTCCACACGCTGGTCTGGCGCGGGCCCTACATCAAGGGCCGCCGCTGGGGCTTCTGGGTGAAGAGCAACAACCCGGTGCTGGAGCACATCGGCTGGTACATCCAGTCCAACCCCTGCACCAGCATGCGCGACACCAATCACCTGAGCGACCGCTGGCGCATGAAGGTGCCATGGCGGACCTACCTGTACGGCGAAGAGCAAAAGGAGCCCCTGTGATGGCGAAGACGACGTTGAGGCAGCAGCTGGAGCAGGCCCAGGCCGAGCTCCAGGGCGCGCTGCAGAAGCTCACCCTGGCGCAGAGCGAGGCCAAGGCGAGCAGGGAAACCGCCGACCGGCTGGCGACCGAGGTCAACGAGCTTCGGGACCAGCTGATGGAGGTCACGCTCGATCGCGAGAACATGCGGGGCTACCTGATGCGCGCAGCCGAAGACGAGCCTCAGCCGCCCATCGTCCCCACCCCGGAGCGCCGTTACGCCTCTGGGCCCGCCAACAGCATCGACTACAGCTACCAGGACTTCGACAGCCGCCATGGCTACCGGAGCTCGAACGAGCGCCCCAGGCGCTGGTACCACCGCTAGAAAGGGAGCACCTATGATCATCAGTTTCCAGAACGACGGCGAGATTGACATGCGCGCCGTCACCACGATCGGCATCAGCGCCAAGGAGGGCGACAGCCCCATTGGCTACTTCGGCTCTGGGCTCAAGTACGCCATCAGCGTGATCCTGCGCAGCGGCGGCTCCATCACCGTCTGGTCTGGCCTGCACCGTTACGTGTTCGCCAAGGCTCCGGTGAAGGTGCGCGACCAGGAGTTCGAGGTCATCACCATGACCGAGTACGGACCCGGCTGTGAGGTCGGCCGGGAGCCGCGCGAGCTCGGCTTCACCACCCGCCTGGGCATCAATTGGGAAGGCTGGCAGGCCTTCCGGGAGCTCTACTGTAACACGATCGACGAGCACGGCGAAACGATCATGGACCGGGAGGGTCACAGGCCCAGGGAGGGCGCGACCACCATCCATGTGCAGGGCGTGGTCGACATCGAGAACGCCTACACCAACCGGGGCGGCATCGTGCTCACCAAGGAGCCTGACTACCGGCTGGAGGGCGTCGATGTGCACCCTGGCGAGAGCAATCACGTGTACTACCGGGGCATCCTGGCGGCTGAGCTCCAGCAGCAGGCCTGCTTCTGCTACAACGTGCTCACCCCGCTCGTGCTGACCGAAGACCGGACGATCAAGTTCCCACACCTGGCACACCAGGCCATCGCCCGCTCGATCATCCGCTGCGAAGACCCTCGCTTCCTCAAGCAGTGGCTCACCTCAGCGCGCGACAGCTTCGAGCACAAGCTCGATCTGGCCTGTACCGGGGAGCGGCCGTCCAAGGCCTTCTTGGACGCGGCCGAAGAGGTGGCGCGCGCCGTCGAGCTCCCCTGCAACCTGGCGGTCCAGGGCCTGCTCGCTCGCTACCGGGAGGCCCCGGCCGTCCAGCCTGCGAAGCTGACCCCGGCTCAGGAGCGCCAGCTGGAAGAGGCCAAGGCGATCGTTCACGCCATGGGCTACGACATCAACAAGAGCCCGCTCATCATCGTCGAGCACCTTGGGGTCGGCCGCCTGGGCACCGTGCTCAACAAGGCGATCGTACTCAGCAAGCGGTGCTTCGACATGGGCGTGAAGACCGTGGCCGGGACGCTGATGGAAGAGCACCTTCACCTAGAGTACGGCTTCCAGGACAACAGCCGCGACTTCCAGAATTACCTGATCGACCGGCTGGTAACGCTGGCGGTCGACGGGGTCGGCGCGGTCGGTACCGCCGCGCGGGTGTTCGATGACGAGCCCGCATTTTAACCACGAGAGGTAACGCTTTCTTAACGAATATCAGCCATGGTGGTCTTCAGAAAAGGAGACCACCATGTACGCTGAAATGTCCTACTTCGACGGCTATCACTTCTCGCACATCGCTGCGCATGAAGAGCACCAGCGCCTGCAGCGCATTGCCAAGCAGTGCCGCCAGGCTCACGAGCGTCGCCAGCGCGGCCGCCGCAACGGCAGCCGGTTCGCCGACGCGGGCCGCCGCCACCTCACCCTAGTCCATGGCTGACTTTTCAGAAAGTGCGATGGACTGGAACCTGCGCGTTCCGGCCGCGTTTAGGCGGCGAGGGCAGAAGACAACCCTCGTACGTTAGAAATGGAGTGAGAAACATGCAGACCAAGACCAAGCAGGAGACCGCTCTCCAGATGCTCAAGCGCAAGAGTGGCGCGACCGTCGAGCAGCTGGCCGAGCGCCTGGAGCTCTCCAGCACCAAGGCCGCACGTGGCGTCATCGACCGCCTGCGTGCCAAGGGCACCAAGATCGAGAACATCGGCGACCACCGCTTCAAGCTCGCTGCATAAGGCGACCGTGAAGCGGGGGAGACAGAGCCCCGGTCCCTCACTCCAGGGGCCGGGGCTTTTGGTGATTGCGTTGTCTTCACCTCAAGGGCCATCCTGCCAGCAGAAAGGGAGCTACAATGAGCCATGATCCAGAACCTTCCCGCGACTACCGCGCCTTCGAGGCCGGGGTGCGGGCCGCCTTCAACACCATGGGGCCGCCGCCCTGCTTCTCGGTCAGGGACGACGTAGTCGAGCGCCTGTACCACGAGCACCAAGACAAGTTCGACGCCTCTCGCCTCTACTACGAGGCCCACCTGACCGTGGAGCCAGGTGAGGGCACCTTCGACGACTTCCGCGACACGTTCCAGAGCGACAGCTGGCGGGTTAGTGCCTTCGCCGAAGACGACGTGGACCAGATCGTCGGCAAGTGGTTCATCACGAGCCGGGCGACCAGCCAGGCGCAGATGATCAAGATGGTGCGCGACATGCGCGCCGACCTGGAGGTCAATGGCCTCACCGTGCTCCGGTCGAAGATCGAAGACACGCTGCTCGACACCAAGCATGGAGACGACCTTTGAGCGGTCCCGACCACAGCGCCCTCCTGGGCAAGACCAATCGCGAGCTCCGGATGATGGCTGGGGACGCCACCCACCAGCACTACAAGGGCGGCCTCTACCGGCTGCTGGGGCCGCACCGTGACAGCGAGACCGGCGAAGAGGTCAAGGCCCCCGACGGCTCGGCCTACCTGATCTACGAGCATTGCTACCCGCATGCGCGCGAGCTCTGGCGGCGGCCTGCCTCCGAATTCTACGAGGATGTGCGGGTCGACGGCAAGACCGTGCCCCGGTTCCGGGAGCTCCGGTGATCTGGCCCCCGCAAGGCGCGGTGGTCCACGACCAGGTGGTGGACGGCTGGCACCAGGAACAGGACGATGACCGCGACGATGACGTGGTCAAGATTTGGCACGAGGCGGTCCATGAAGATGGCCGCCGCGTAACCCTCGACTGGTCTCCCTACAACAACATCTCACCTAGGTGCTTCGAGCTCTTCGTCCGCCTGGGCTTCCCGACCCGCTCTGCTGTGGGCTCCTTGGGCCCATTGAACGAGGCCGACCTCAACAGGCTGCTGGAGGAAGCTCAGGAGCGCGCGGAGCGCCGGTACAATCAGGCTCTGAACGAGGCGACAGAATAGGGATTGCGTTGTCTTCTGCTCTGGGGCATGGGAGCTCCAGAGCCACAGAAAAGGAGTACTGAGACATGGCACGTGAACGCGGTGAACGCGCGAAGCCGGTGACCGGCACGATCGATGGGGCCTTCGAGGAAGGCAAGGACGAGGCCATCTGCCTCAAGGACGAGATCGTCGAGTGGAAGGACAACATGGAGGCCAACTCCATGGAGGCCATGCCGAAGTACGATGAGGTCAGCGAAGCCGCCGATGCTCTCGAGAGCGGCACCGACAGTCTCGAAAGCCTGGAGGTACCTGAGTGCCTGCAGGGCGTCGAGGTGACCTACACCGTCGACACTCGGCGCAAGGCCCAGAGCCGCAACGGCCGCATGGGCAACGCCCTCAGCGCGCTCGACGCGGCCAAGGCCGGTGCCGAAGCCTGGCTGGAGGACAACGAAGAGCTCGAATTCATCCCCGAAGACGAGCGCGACCCCGAAGAAACCGACATGACCTATCCCACCGAGGAAGAGGTCAGCGAGCGCGAAGAGCAGCGGTCGGCTGTCGAGGAATTCATCAACGAGCTTGAGAACGCCTACGGCGAGCTCGAAGGCGTCAACTTTCCGGGGATGTACTGATGGCTGACCGTCTGCCTGAGCATGTGCTCAACGACCTGAGGGACGCGCGCTCCAGCGCCGCCCTCGAACGCGCCAGCTTCGAAGGGGTGGGCAAGACCAAGGGTATGCAGGTCATCGTCCGCATCCCCTACGAAGACGGGGAGGTGCACGAGACCGTGTTCGACGGCTCGGTCACCGACTTCATCCGGGACCGGGTGCGGCTGCACCATGGCTCTTGGATCATCGGCCCCATCGACCGCATCCTGGCCTGGTCGCAGTCGACCGACGACGGCTCGATGAACGAGTACGACATTCTCAACCGGCTGCGCAGCAAGTGGCCCAACCCGGCCGTGCTGGAGGAAGCGCACAAGGAGATCAGCGAGCTCCGGAGCCGCAATGCCGAGCTCGAAGACTTCAAGCGCAAGACGCAGGCCGCGCTCAAGAACCTGGGCGAAGACGCATGAGCCGCCTGGGGCCCCACCTCGACGGCTTCCGGCGCGCGGTCGACATCTGGACGCAGACCTGCGGACGCAGCGCGAAGCCCATCGCCTACCTGGGCCACAAGACCTTCGTGGAGGTGCTGAGCGAGGCGCGCGAAGGCTACGCAGACTACCGGCACGACCCCAAGGGCGGCCGGGGCCGCTGGAAGATCATGGGCGTCCCGGTCTACCGGGTCGACGCCGACCACCACTGCCACATCACTGACCACCCCAACCCGGAGATTGACGCATGAAGCTCTCGAAGAATGCCACCAAGGAACAGCGCCTGCAGGCGCATCGTACCAAGATGCACAACAAGCGGGTCCGGCGCGAGCAGCGCCATCAGGAGTACCTGCGCAGCCGCCGTCACAAGGACGTGCAGCGGTGGGCGGCCTGGGTGCGCGCCAACTGGCACAAGTCGATCTGGCCTGCAGCCAAGGTCGAGCGCCGTCGGGCTGCTGCCCATGGGTGAGCGCATCCCTGGGCTCAAGGAGCCGAGCAACTGGAACCCGGAGCGCGAGCGTGTGCTCCGGGAACGCTGGACCGATGGCGTCCCCGCATCGAAGATCGCCAAGGAGCTCGGCATGACCAAGAACGCTGTCATCGGGAAGGCCCACCGGCTCAAGCTGGAGCGTCGCGATGACCCTGTCAAGAAGGGAAGCTCATGGTGACCGAACGTGCAAACTGGAAGCCTAGGGGGCGGCCTGACCCTGGGGTCTGCCCCGCCCGGCCGCTGACCGGGCTGGACCGCTTCTTCGGGGTCAAGGGCAAGCACCACGACTGGCGCTACTCCAGCAGCTGGAACGGCAACAACCGCCGTGTCCTGCCTTGGTGGAAGGGCACCTCTGGCATCGGCCGGGGTGGCTGGCGCTGCTACTGCTGCGGCGAGATGCGCTGGGACGAGCGGGACGAGGACTACGAGCGGTCCATGGCCTACCACCTCCCTGGTGCTCTGCCGCTCTACGCGCGGCGGCTGGAGATGGCCATGATCAGCATCCCTGAGAATTGGTTCATCTACGGCATGGGCGAACAGGTGAAGCCGATCCTGTATAGGGGCGACACCCACGAGCGGCGCAAGCCGTTCGGCTTCTGGGTCGAGCTCCAGCATCGGCGCGGAGGCTTGCTCACCAAGGGCGTTGGCGAGAGCCTAACGCATGCTCTGCAGTCGGCGCTGGACGTGCTGCCTCTGGAGCGGGCCCGTGAAGTATATGGAGACGACGCATGACCGAGCCTGTTCTGCACTATCTGCTGGTGACCGAGCACGACACCGACGGCCGCAAGGTCGAAGACGCGGTGGAACGCTACACTCAGGATGAGTACGAGGTAGCCTTCAAGCCGGACGAGCGGCTGGCGCTTGGCGCTGGCAAGACCGTGTACCGGGAGAGCCGGGTCAAGCCTGGCACCGGCTTCACCTACGCGGACATGGTGCTGGCCACCAGGCGGTGGCACGGCGAGCCGACCGAGGCCATGGTGCGCGCCGGGGTGGACGAGGCGCTGCATGGCGAAGGCGTCCACGGCGGCCGCCGCTGGCCCGACTACGTCAGCGACCTGTGGACCAAGATGCGGGATGCGGCGCTGTGATCGTGGTGAAGGTCGAGCTCCTGAGCGCCGTCACCGGGGACACCACCCTGCTCAACAGTGTGGTGATCGACAATCAGGGCGGGACGGTGAAGCGGCGCAACTACCGCTGCCGCTCGTACCGCAAGCACCTGCAGCCGGTCCAGGCTGTGACCGAACGGCGCAAGGCGCTCCGGGAGGGGCAGGTGCTCGACCATCCATCCGAGCAGGTCTCAGTGCTGACCCTGCTCCGCAAGTCACTCGAAGCAATGGGGTACTGACATGGAGTTTTGGACACTGATCTTGCTGGGAGCCGTGCTGCTCCTGATCGCCTGCCCACCGCGCTGGGACCCGGCCATCCGCCTCAAGGAGTGGATGAACCGGCAGCCGCACAAGCCCCGCCCTCCTGGGCACCTTGAACGCTGGCTGGACTTCATTCCCCAGGCGCGCGAAGACCAGCGCAAGACTGACTACCCCGGCTGCGCCAGGGGCATCATGTTCTGCCGCTCGACCGTGTGCGGCTGTGTCAACGAGAGCAGGCCGCACGACGCCTTCGTAGAGGCGCGGGCTCGGCTGCTGGCCAAGGAGGAAGCCGATGGCTAAGACTGAGAAGAAGAGCCCACACCGGCTGGCGCACCGGGAGCACACCCTGTGCATGCCGGTCGAGCTCAAGACCCTGGGCAAGGGTGACGTGTGCATCCGGCAGGGTGCGCCTTGCATGGTGGTCGACCTGGGCAGCAACGTCCGGACCGAATACGATGTCAAGGAGGATGCTGAGCGCGCGGTCTGGATTTGCAACCTCCAGACCGGCTCGGTGTGGCCGACCAGCGGCAACGAGCAGGTGTACCCGGCGCTGGACGTGATGCTCGACCTGCGCACTGCAAGGAGGGAGTACTGATGGCCAAGCGTTCACTCACCCGTGCTGACCTGCTGCGCAAGATCGACGAGCTCGAAGCGCAGCAGGCTGGCATTCTCCACTTCGCCGACATCGGCCTGGCTAAGGCCGGGACCGACAAGATGGTAGGCAGCGCCGTCATCGTTCGGCTGCACACCCTGGGTGGCTCGGAGATCACCCCGACTTTCGCCATTCGGGACGGCTTGTCCCCGGAGACGATCGCCGCGTTGCGCAAGGACATCGCTCGCAGCTGGGAGCTCGCCACCATGTACGTTCCCTCTGGAGCAAGGCAGGGCAAGGCATGAGCCGCAATAGCCTGTTCGAGGGGCGCGAGCCTCAGGATGGCAAGGTCCGCCGTTTCTTCTGGCGTGTCCGGCACCGCGTCGGCCCTGGCTGGGATAAGCTGAGCGACCGTGAGGTGCGCAAGCTCCTGCGCCAGATGTCGTGGAGGCGGCCGCTGTGACCGAACGCAAACCCCCGGAGCTCACGCTGGTCCACGGCGGCAAGGATATGATCGAGACGCTGGAGGCAGCTATCGAGAACATCAAGGCAGGGCGGGTGACCGGCCTGGTGCTCTGCACGGTGGAGGGCGGCCCCGACGGTGAGGAGCCCTCCTACTGGTGGCAGTGGGCGCACCATGAGGACCTCCCCACCCCGTTCGGCTCCCTCCTGGGCACCCTCACCTGCGCCAAGCACACGCTGCTGGAACAGGGGCTCACGTGAGCCGCAAGCTGCGCCTCCAGAAGCACGAGCGCGCCGTGCTGGACGACCTGAGGCCAGTGGCCCAGGAGCTCGGCCTGGGGGTGCGGCTAGAGCACGGCAACGGGCCCAAGAAAGTGCTGGTGGTCAGCGGGCCCAGGGGCGAGCGGCACAAGAAGGTGAGCTCGTCACCTCGAACCGAGGCCGGGGAGGTGAGCGCCAACCGGACCTGGCTGCGCAGGGCGGCGGCCGAAATTATTTGACAGAAAGTTCACGAGGGGACTTGTCTTTTGTCTCGCTCTGGAAGATGGTGTGCTCCAGAAAAGGAGTTCACCAATGGCTGTCTCGAAGTACACCCTGGCAAATGCGCTGGCGTTCCTCGCTATCAGCGGTGGCAAGCGCAACCTGCACATCGACACCCGCATTGCGATGCATGGGTACACCGAGCTCCAGGAATACAAGATGAGCTTCGGCGACGACCAGGAGCCGCTCACTCTGCATCGGGAAGTGCTGAACGCTGAGGGCTGGGCCCTCGCCAAGACCAGCCGCCTCTGGAAGGCGCACGAGCAGCTGCTCGGCCTCGGCTTCGAGGTGGAAAAGGAGCGGTCGCACAAGCCCTACTTCATCACCTACCGCCGCTACCTGGACGACCAGGATCGCGTGATCACCGCCTTCACCGGGGCCAAGGGCACCGTGTATGCGCAGGACCCTGACGCGACCGAGAAGCGGTGGGAGACCAATCTCATTGCTACCCACAAGAACGGTTGAGGAGAGCACTGATGGACATCGTCACCATTCTCATCTTCGCAGGGATGCTGGCCTTCCAGGTCGGTGGCTACCTGCTCTTCAAGAGTTACCAGGCTGCAGCCGAGCGGGTGCAGCGCCAGCGTGACTTTGCGCAGACCCGGCCTCACGGTGGCCTCGGATCATTCGTCGGCGGCCGTGACCGCCTTGGGGAGGACTGAGCCATGAAGGAGGAGTTTCTCGGCCGCAAGGAGGGTTGGCGCTACACCTACACGGTGACCGGCACCTGGCCTTTCCCGCTGGACATGTTGCGCTACGATGATGCGCAGGGTGCAACCGCTGCTGACCGCGCGCTGATCGAGCGTCTGAGCCAGGACAACGCGGACAGCCTTGATGACCTCAAGCGCAAGAGCCGCATCACCCTGGTCGGCAAGAGCCGCCCGACCCCGGCGCGCTGGCGCTCGTTCCTCTGGACTGTGGAGGGCTATGATGACTGACTACCGTCTGCTGACCATGCGTGAAGGGCGGCTGCACCGCCGCCCTGAGCCCCTCCAGGCCACGAGCGAGGCCGAGGCAATGGCTGAGGCCGCTGCCCTGGTGGACCAGCGCGAGGAGGCTGGCAGCTGGCCTGAGGGCTGCGACGCGGTGCTCGCTGGGCCCCCGGCCGCTGAGGGCGAGCCGAGCCGCCACTGGACCTATACCGATGGGTGGGAGGAGTGGAGCGATGGCTAAGTGTCCACACTGCAAGGGTACTGGCGTTGCACCTATCAGGCTGCCACAGGAATGCATCGGCTGCCAGAAGAAGATCACTGTCACGTTCGAGACAACCGAGGAAATGCTCGCCACCGAAGGGCGAGTGTGGTGCAGTGAATGCAAGAAGGAGGGCCGTGATGGCTGAGAAGCACCTTCAGTTCTCGCACAATGGCGAACACACCATCTACCACCAGAAGACGCCGAACAGCATGCGCTTCGCCTTCCTGGTGGTGAGCGAGTACTTCGACACCCCGAACGACGAGGTGACCAAGTGCCTGCAGTTTATCTGTGACAAGCTGAACGAGGAGAAGGGCTCATGATCACCGCCAAGCCTGGGACCTGCGAGGAGGCGAGCATGTTCGCCCCGCCAGGGTGTTACCTGCCTTGTGGGCAGCCTGCTGTGAAGCGGGTCCACCACAAGCGCGACCAGCGCACCTACAACATGTGCGAGGCCTGCGCCGACCACAACCTCAAGAACCGGGGTGGCGAGGATCGCGGGCCGGTCAGCGCGATCGAGAAGTGGCCTGGCCTCAAGAAGGCCGCGCTGGAGATCGCCTACGACAATGGCATGATCAACCGCTGCTGTCCTGAGGACGACTGGCTTAGGTCGCTGGACCAGGTGCTCGGTGCCGAAGGTGTCTATGACGCGGACCTGGAGCGGTGGTCCGACTGGCTTCTCACGCTGAGTGAGGACGACCTGCAGACCGTGGCGGCCGGTGAGGAGACCGAGATGCAGGCCATCATGATCAACGCCCCGCCCTCGGAGAGCGGCGAAGGCGGACTGGACGGGCTGCTCAACGACATCTTCGAGGCACCGGAGCCGGAATGCTATCGGGCCAATCTCAAGGAGTTCCTTGGCGGTGAGTGATGACCCCAACGATCGGCTGCACCGGCCGGGCGGCCACAAGCCACCGAAGGTGGTGGTACTCCACAACCCTGGCAGCGACGGTTGGGTGCTCAGCATGTTAAGGCGCAAGCGTGAGCTCGTGAAGAGGATGCTGGACAAGTGAGCAATCCCGTCTGCGCCTATTACGGTCACGCCTAGAGCTCGTGGGGCCTTTGGGAAGCGGAGCCCCTTGGGCCTCTGCTCATTGCGACGATGCTCAAGCCACCGCCCCCTGGGCAAGAGAAGGTTCGCCGCCAGCGGGCCAGGGGCTGTGCGCGGTGCCACTCGGTCGAGTGGGAGGATGGCGATGGCACGAGGCAGGCGAAGCCGTTCTGGTGAACCTTGAGCCCAGGTAGGTCGAGCACGCTCGACTTGCTGTGTTTCCAGTCGAGCGCAGAAAGGCCCACAAGCCCAAGGGGTTAGGGCGCTCTACTCGACTTTTCGACCTGCTCGACTGGTTTCCGGTTCGCTAGGGTTTTCCGGATGGAGCTCTTGAGGTTGTAGTACTCTACTCTCTCTTCTCTCTAGTAGAGTAAGTAGAGTAAGTAGAATAACCCCTGCTAGCGCCACGGAAATTTGCGCTCGACATCCCCTGGGCTTCGGGCCCGAGGTCGAGCCAGTCGAGCAGGGTGTCACCAACCACCTTGCGTCTCAGCTAGCCGCATGGCATACGTGATCCGTCCTTCGCGCATGGGCGCGACGGCCGGGATGGCCTGGCTGCGGACAAAGGAACGAGGCAGATGGCTGCTCCCAGTAAACACCGGCCGGAAACGGCCAAGCGACACGCGGCCCGCGCTGACCAGACCAACTGGCGCAAGAAGCTCCAGGCTGCCCGTCTCAAGTTCGATGATGCAGCCAAGGAGCGGTACCTAACCGTGCTCGCTGCGACCGGCTTCAAGACCCGTGCCGCATTGGCAGCCGGGGTCAGCTGCCAGACCGTTGGCACTCATGCCGAGAACGACCCTGACTTCGCTGAGGCGATGCAGGGCGCGTTGGAGCAGTACCACGCCCGCTTCATGGAGCACTGGGACGAGCTCGTCTACGAAGGCACCGAAGAGCCGATCATCGGCGGCAAGGACCGGGACGAGGTCATTGCCCACAAGCGGGTGTACCCCATCAACCTCATCGCCATGGAGGCGCGCCGCGTCGAGCCCGGCTTCAAGGAGCGCAGCGAGGTCGACATCAAGGGCGGCGGCGGTGTGCTCGTGGTCCCGGCCAATGCGGCCCCCGACGAGTGGGCCAAGATCGTGGAAGGCGAGAACGCCAACACGGTGCAGCCTGACCCGCCTGAGGCTGCGCAGTGAGCACCTACGTTCCCACTCCTGAGGAGCAGGAGGAATACGACAAGCGGTACGCAGAGGCCGCTACCCAGGAGGCCAAGGTCCCGACCCGGCGCACGGTCGACGGCCGGGAGATTATCTGGGAAGCCCAGGAGGGGAGCCAGCGGCTGTACCTCATGTGTCCCGACTTCGAGACCCTGTACCACGGCACACGCGGCCCCGGTAAGACTGACACCCTGCTGATGAGCTTCGCTAAGCACGTTGGCCAGGGGCACGGGGCCGCCTGGCGCGGCATCATCTTTCGACAGACCTACCCCCAGCTGGCGGACGTTCAGGCCAAGAGCGAGAAATGGTTTCGGCAGATGTTCCCCGGAGCCAAGTTCAACCGCACCAAGATGATGTGGGAATGGCCGACCGGGGAGGTCCTGCTGCTGCGCCACATGGCGAAGCCGACCGACTACTGGAATTACCACGGTCACGAGTACCCGTTCATCGGCTGGGAGGAGCTCACCAATTGGCCCACCGACGAGTGTTACAAGTCGATGTTCTCGTGCTGCCGAACCTCCAAGCCGGGGGTGCCGCGCATGGTGCGCGCGACCACCAACCCGTATGGCGTCGGCCACAGCTGGGTCAAGGAGCGGTTCAAGCTCGCCTACCGCTGGAAGTACATCGTACGGCAGACCGACTGTACCGACGCTGAGGGCAATGCCGAGCCGACCCGCACGGCCATCCATGGCCACATCGACGAGAACAAGCTGCTCCTGGCAGCCGACCCCAACTACAAGTCCACGATCATCGCCTCAGCGGCCAACCCGGCCATGGCGGCCGCCTGGCTGGAGGGCTCGTGGGACATCGTCGC
>Ga0224722_1001009_pt1 | contig 16006 bp, 14 predicted proteins | sample Balambano_FR1_Me_FD_161646 | JGI IMG/M metagenome (GOLD analysis project Ga0224722, IMG submission 161646) | Freshwater sediment microbial communities from Lake Towuti, South Sulawesi, Indonesia - Balambano_FR1_MetaG | ecosystem: Environmental > Aquatic > Freshwater > Lake > Sediment | place... | reverse complement strand
GAGTTAGTAAAACAGGCCAGCCAAGCGCTTTCCTCAAGCTCCGCAGCATTGACCACAGCTTGTCACACTTAAAAACCTTTGAGCTGCAAGCCAGCGTAGACAGTGGTCAGTCGTTACGCCAATTGGCAGCTCTGCTCTGTTAGAAATTGGTGAATTATGCTTCCCGATCGCTCTAGCGGCCAATGCCCATGTAACGGAAACCTGCCTGCTCCAAGTCCTTCTGATTCAGGAAGTTGCGTCCATCGATGAGCATCGGAGTGTGCATGAGTCCAGCCATTTTAGCGTAGTCAAGGTTGCGGAACTCTTTCCAGTCTGTTACCAAGACTAGAGCATCACAGCCATCGGCTAGCCGTTCTGGGTCAGTTTCTACAATGACGCCAGATAGGCCGTGGCGCATGCCGCTCTGGGAGACGATCGGGTCGTAAGCTTTGACCCGTGCACCCAAGCGCGTCAAGTTCTCAATGATGGTGAGGGAAGGTGCATCCCGCATATCGTCAGTATCGGGTTTGAAGGTTAGCCCCAGCAAACCCACGGTTTTGCCTTTGAGAATTTTCAGAACTTGCTGCAATTTCTCGACCAACAGCATGCGTTGGCGGTGATTAACACTGACGGTTGCCTTCAGCAGTTGGGCTTCGTAGCCGTAGTCGTCAGCAGTGTGCACTAGTGCGGCCACATCCTTAGGAAAGCAAGATCCGCCCCAGCCCAAACCCGCTTGCAAAAAGCGATGGCCAATGCGGGAATCAAGGCCAATACCTTTGGCAACTTCGGTGACGTCAGCTCCTACACGATCGCAAATATTAGCTACTTCATTGATAAAGCTAATTTTGGTGGCCAAAAAGGCATTGGCCGCGTACTTAATCATTTCTGCTGAGCTAAGATCAGTGACTAGCATGGGAACGGGCGGCAAGGTTTTGTTCTCTGCAACCTGCCGTAGAGTAATTGGTTCATACAGCTCTTGCATCATAGCGATCGCCTTCTCGCTGCTGCCACCCAACACGATGCGATCGGGATTAAAGGTGTCGTACACGGCTGACCCTTCCCGCAAGAACTCAGGGTTGCTGACAACATCAAATTCGGGTTCCTGGGAAAAAGCCACCGTTATACCACCTTCTGGGCTGCCTACTGCTGTCAAAACAGGCTGTTCGGTAGCGACTCGATGATCGGCATAGCCTTCCATTACTAGCATCCTGACCCAGTCGCCAGAGCCGATCGGTACCGTAGATTTATTCACAATCACTTTGTAGTCTGCTTCATTCAGATGCGCCCCAATACCCCGCGCCACAGCTTCAACGTAGCGAGTGTCAGTTTCGCCAGTGGGTAAAGGTGGGGTGCCCACAGCAATAAACAAAACTTGCCCGTGCGTCACGCCAGCTTGCAAGTCAGTCGTGAACTCAATCCGACCTGCCTGAATTGATTCCTGCATGAGTTCGGACAGTCCAGGTTCAAATATAGGGGACTGCCCAGACTTCATTAACTTGACTTTCTCTTCGTTATTGTCAACGCAGACTACTTGATGGCCAATGTGTGCCAAGCAAACACCAGTCACCAAACCAACATAGCCAGTACCAATGACACAAACACGCATGGGATTCTCCTAACTCAATTGGTAATGTGAAAATTAGCTCAAAATTTAACAACAAAGACTCAACAAATAGGCAGCATGGATACTATGCGCCAACAACCAAACTCAACTGACGCAATCTGACGGTGTAGAGTCTGACGGTAGCAGACGCGCCCGAAAATCCGCGATCGTCCGTTCCAACCCTTCCGGTAGCGATACAACCGGCTTCCAGCCCAGCAATTTCTGAGCACGCGTAATGTCAGGATTACGGCGGCGCGGATCATCCTGAGGCAACGGTTCAAACCGAATTTTTACCTCTGGGTTAACCATTTTCCGTATCGTTTCGGCCAGTTGCAAAACTGTATACTCATCCGGGTTACCGAGATTGATCGGGCCAGTATGCTCACTAGCCATCAGGCGGATTAGTCCTTCTACCAAATCTGATACGTAGCAAAAACTCCGCGTTTGAGACCCATCACCATAGACCGTAAGCGGAATATCTCGCAGAGCTTGGGACACAAAGTTACTGACCACACGGCCATCATTCTCTAGCATGCGAGGGCCGTAGGTATTGAAGATCCGAGCTACGCGGATTTGCACATCATTTTGCCGATAATAGTCAAAGGCCAGGGTTTCAGCAACACGCTTGCCTTCGTCGTAGCAACTGCGGATGCCGATCGTGTTGACATTGCCGCGATACTCCTCTGGTTGTGGATGAACTTCTGGGTCGCCATAAACTTCAGAGGTAGAGGCCAAGAGAAAGCGTGCTTTAGTGCGTTTGGCCAGTCCCAGCATGTTCATTGTGCCAATTACATTGGTTTTGATAGTTTTCACTGGGTTGTATTGATAGTGAACGGGAGAAGCCGGACACGCTAGATGATAAATCTGATCCACTTCCAGGCGGATAGGCTCTGTTACATCGTGACGAATCAACTCAAAGTAGGGATGACCCATCCACTTCAGGATGTTTTGTTTGTGCCCAGTGCAGAAATTGTCTAAACAGATAACTTCGTGCCTTGCCATCATTAATCGATCGATTAAGTGCGAGCCAATGAACCCTGCACCACCAGTTACTAGAATTCTCACGATGTCATGCTGCCGTTAAGGGACGTAATCAGTACCAAATATGCTCAACAATTAACCCAGTGCCAGTTGGCAGAGTTTAACTGCGGGATGCGTGTTTGTGAATTGGGTTCCTAACAGAATTAGGACAACAGCCAAAGAAGCCAAGCTAACAGCAACTCACTTAAGCATCATCGCTTGCTAAGCAGCATACTAGCGATAAACTCTTTACTAAATATGCACACGCTTGGCTAAAAGTTAACTGACATCGAAGAGTTTCTCAAATTGTGGGCTCCGAGAATTCACTGAATCTTCAACGCTGAATCTAGGGCGCGTCATCAATTAACAGTCAAACGCTTACGGCATCAGCCTTGTCGCGCCCGCCTCAAAAAACACGCTAGGGGCTGTGGCCTTTTTACTATCAGGACTCTAGCTGGAATTGATGACAGCCCCTAGAAACTTTGACAGTTTTCTATTAAAAGTTACCCAGAGGCTGGCCGTTGAGCATCTTTGGGCATGGGTACCAATAACCTCTGAGCTATCTACAAAGTCCTTATATGGTTGGCTTAGGGTTCTAAGCGTAGTACGGCCATGAAAGCTTCTTGAGGTACATCAACGGTGCCGATCGACTTCATCCGTTTCTTACCTTTAGCTTGCTTTTGCAGCAGCTTTTTCTTTCGGGAAATGTCGCCACCGTAGCACTTGGCCAATACGTCCTTACGTAGAGCTGGGATATGCTCACTGGCAATAACTTTGCTGCCGATCGCGGCCTGAATTGGGATCTTGAACTGGTGCCGTGGGATCAATTCTTTCAGTTTTTCAGTGAGGGCGCGGCCAACCCCGTAAGCTTTGTCGCGGTGGACGATCGTTGCTAGCGGATCAACGGGATCACCATTAATCAAAATATCGAGCTTGACCAGGGTATTTTCTCGATAGCCGATCAATTGATATTCCATACTGGCATAACCCCGCGATCGGGACTTCATCTGGTCAAAGAAATCGGTCGCCACTTCAGCCAGCGGTAGTTCATAAATCAGTGTAGTGCGATCGGTCGTCAGGTACTTCATATCTTTGAACACGCCCCGCCGACTCTGGCAAAGCTCCATCAAGGTGCCTACGTAGGTTTCAGGGGTAATGATGTCTACCTGAACGTAGGGCTCCTCAATTTTTTCTCGGTGTTGCGGATCAGGAAGCTTGCTGGGGTTGTCAATCCACAGGACTTCACCCTTAAGCGTTGTGACTTTATAAACTACCGATGGAGCCGTGGTGATTAGATCCAGGTTGTATTCCCGCTCCAGACGCTCCTGCACAATTTCCATGTGCAGCAATCCCAAGAAGCCGCAGCGAAAGCCAAATCCCATAGCACTAGAAGTTTCAGGCTCGTAATTAAGTGCAGCGTCACTAAGTTTTAGTTTTTCCAGGGCTTCGCGCAGGTCTTCAAACTGGTCAGCATCGGTAGGGAACATGCCACAGAAAACCATTGGTTTGGCTTCCACGTAGCCTGGGAGGGGTTGAGCAGCGGGAGCAGTAGCCAGGGTAATGGTATCGCCGACGCGAGCATCTTCGACGGCTTTGATGGCAGCAGCAAGGTAACCTACTTCGCCTGCATGCAGGTCATCTACTTGAACTTGGTTGGGGGAAAGCACGCCCAGCTCATCAATGACATATTCTTTGCCAGAGGCCATAAGACGGACGCGATCCCCTTTGCGCAGGGTTCCATCCATCACACGGAAGTAAACAATGACCCCACGATAGCTGTCATAGTAGCTGTCAAAAATAAGAGCCCGCAACGGTTCTTGGGTAGTGTCACCGGGTGGGGGAACCTGCTGCACGATCGTTTCTAAAATCGCGTCTATTCCAATTCCCTCTTTTGCAGAGGCCAGGATAGCTTGGCTACAGTCCAGCCCAATCACGTCTTCAATTTCCTTGCGCACGCGCTCAGGCTCGGCTCCAGGTAGGTCGATTTTATTCAGCACGGGAATAATTTCGAGGTTGTGCTCCAACGCCAAGTAGACATTGGCTAACGTTTGAGCCTCAACGCCCTGGGACGCATCTACCACTAGCAGCGCTCCTTCACAGGCAGCCAGCGATCGCGACACCTCGTAGGAAAAGTCCACATGTCCGGGCGTATCAATCAAATTCAGCACATACTGCTCACCGTCTTTAGCTCGATAGTTCATCCGAGCAGCTTGCAGTTTGATGGTGATGCCCCGTTCACGCTCCAGTTCCATGTTATCGAGAAACTGTTCCTTCATTTCCCGTGCTTCTACGGTGCCTGTGTCTTGCAGCAGTCGATCTGCCAGGGTAGACTTGCCGTGATCAATGTGGGCAATGATAGAAAAATTACGAATCCGAGAGACAGGCGCATTAGTCATAGAAGCGGCAGGTAAGGCAGACGTTGAAGGTTAATGACTTAGGTGAATCGGCAAGCTTGGTAAAAGCTGAGGTAAACAGCCTACACGCAGAAAGCGCTAACACCCTCTTTGAGCATTGTAATGCCTCCATCACAGCGGCGGGAGATTCTGGCTATTTGGGTGAGCAAGGAACTGTGTGTCTGATTTGTAATATTGGGAGTAAGACAGTGCATGGATTCTGCCATAGACTGGATAGAGCTTCCTAACTAACAAGTTCCTAAAAGGTTAGGAGGTCGATAGGTCACGTTACACCAGCACGTGCGATCGTCTACGTCACCTCCTAAATCACCTATGCCTGATTCCACTGTGAAATCCCATCACCAGCCTAATAAAGTTGAAGTATCTATCCAGATTGACCCAGAGTTGTTGACTCAAATTAGTCATCTGACCAACGATCCCAGCAAGGTGATTGAAGTGGCTGTGCGCCAATGGCTCAAGCATGAGTTGCGTCGGGATGACGATCTAACCCGTACCTTAGAGCGCAATCCACCCGTGCCACCTCGTGGTGAGTGGAACGATTAGGCAAAGTATTTGATGGGTAATTAAGCGAAGTCAGACGCGGGGTTTTGCCCAGGCTAAGGAAGTCGTGTAGGCTGGTACTACAAAATCAGCCCAGTTCGGTTCGATGAAGGTCGTTTGGGGCAAACTAGGTTGGTTGACCCGCTGTTCTGTGATGTTCTTTAAGTCGAAACGTTGACGCATGGCTTCTTCTGCCAGTCCCCAACCTTGTTCTATGGATCCTTCAGAGGGCGATCGCTCATCAAAAGCGGCGATGCCTTCACTTGTGCCATGCCCAGAGCAATACCAGCAGGCACTACGCCAAGTAGCGAGGGACATTCGCCGTACACTCAACCTACAAACTATTTGGCAGCAAACTGTAGAAGGGATTGGTCGTGTTTTTGGTAGTAGTCGCTGCGTTATCTGTTCCTACAATACCAGCCCTCCAAAGCTGAAAGTAGTGGCCGAGTACACTCCTCAGGCATCCTCCTGCTTAGTTATGGGGTTAGAGTTTTCAGCCGAAGATGACGATCTCATTGTGGCGGCTCTCAAGACTTTCCAGCCGATCGATATGGGAACAGTGTCTGCCCCTTTGTCTCCAACTCTGGAGCCCGTTGAACCTGCAATGCCTACGTTGGCCAGCCTTAAGGATATTCAACAACACTCATTATTGGTTGTTGCTACGGGGTATCAAGAGCAGGCCAATGGCTTAATTGCTTTATACCAGGACGATGCACCGCGGCACTGGACTGATGCTGAGTACGATATGCTGCGGGAATTTGCTGACCAAGTGGGAACGGCGATCGCCCACGCAAAGTTGATTGCTGCTAGCCAATCTCTTGCTGCCGATTTGCAACGTGCCAACAGTAATCTACTGCAAAAGCACCGAGAGTTGGAAGAGGCCAGACGGCAGGCTGAAGAAGCCTCACGCTTGAAGAGCGAGTTTTTGGCCAATACCTCTCACGAACTACGCACGCCGCTGAACGGCATGATTGGCTTTTTGAAGCTGGTTATGGATGGAATGGCCGATGATCCCAAAGAACAAGCAGAGTTTATCGATGAAGCCTATCGCTCGGCGTTGCACCTACTCAACATCATCAATGACATTCTCGACCTAGCCAAGATTGAAGCAGGCAAACTGCAAATCGAACTTAGCCCAGTCAAGTTGGACGAACTGTTGCAGGATGTAGAAGACTTCACCCACGGTCAAATTCATCAAAAGCAGTTGAGCTTCGATATTCAAACGCCACAAACCGATGACGATATTATTCTCTACGGCAATTACCAACGACTGCTGCAGGTAATGTTGAACTTGGTAGGCAACGCTATCAAGTTTACCCACGAAGGGGGCATCACGATTAGTGTTGAAATTCTCAAGAAAAAAGTGGTTTTTCAGAACCAAGAACTGCCTGGTATGGTGATGGTGCGGGTAGCCGATACGGGCATCGGTGTGTCGCTGGAAAAGCAAGACAAGTTATTCCAGTCGTTTAGTCAGGTAGATGGCTCACGCACCCGCCAGTACGGTGGCACAGGGTTGGGATTAGCCATTTCCCAAAAGCTGGTGGAAGCTATGGGCGGTGTGGTGAACTTTTACAGTATGGGTGAGGGGTTGGGATCAACGGTGACCTTTACAGTGCCGCTTTACCAGGAGCCTGTTATGGTGGTGTCGCAACCAACTGAGACGATGGATTTACTTGTTTGACGGCAGCCAGCCGCTGTGCAGCTTGAGATGTCGTTGTGCCATGACTTCCTGAAACAAAACTGTGGGTAGAGCTTGTTCTACTGTCCATACTCCCGGTTGGTGCAAGTGACCTGCTAGCAGGAGTTGCACAATGCTGCCAGTACCTATGCCTGCAGCGATCGCAGTGTTGGTGTGGGTCAGAGTAGAGCAATAACTGGCGGGATGGCCATTCTTATGTCCAGTAACGCAAGAGCGAATAGCCACACCAATTCCACTGAAGCGATCGGTGACTTTGGTCATGGCATAACTGACACGAGATAGAAACTCAATGACAGCCGGAGTTTGCAACAGGCGAGGGTGCCAACCATGAGCCACACTCCAAGTAAGGTGATTGTAGAAATCGGGAGCTGAGCCAAACTTGGTCACCACGGTTTGGGCAGGGAATGCCTCTGGCAGGGTGAAGGTTTCTGGCATGTCGAACCAGTACACCCCAACGCGACCATAGGGTGGCGGAAATTCAATCAATTCGCGATCGCTATAGGGTTTGACTGTTTGCCACTGGCCGCCAATCCATGCCTGGAAGGGCTTTTGCAATCCCAGGAAAGTTGTTCGCATTACAGTTAGCCCAGCCCCACCAGAGCCGCCAACCACATAACTGAGATGGATATGGTCGGTCTGATCCAGTTGTTCTACATCGTGCCGCACCATGCTGTTGGAAATACCTGGGAAAATGCCCGTGTTGACGATCGCAGTAACTCCGGCAGTTTCAGCCGCAGCACACAGTTTCACTACCTTGCGGGTGTAGGAGGGATGGTCACTCACATCCACGTAGTTCACACCAGCGTTAATGCAGGCTTGCAAAACGTCAGTATCACGGTAGTGAAATGGCCCAGCACAGTGCACCACTACATTCTTAGGCTGATCAGCAGAGGTTTTTAGCGCCTGGATGGTAGCTGTGACCCGATCGCGATCGGCCAAATCCAGTGCTATGGCTCGCAAAGGTGCATCTGGATTAGGTAGCGATGGGTTGCGTCCAGTCACTGTCACAGCAGCCTGGGTATAGGCGATCACATCTGCTGCGACTTGCTGCCCAATCCGGCCGCGCCCGCCCAAAATCAATACCTGACTTGCCATAGACTTTGCCTGTGTTGCCCTTCTATTCAAGCATCACCTGAAGCTAGCTGCGGGGAAAGATGTAGTCGATCGCCGATTTAAAGGAGGCACGGGCATCTGACCAAGTTTGGGCAATCGGCTGTTGGCTTTGCAGAAACGCACGAGCACAGTTACGTCCCGGCATACCAGAAATGGATCCGCCCGGATGGGTACCTGCCCCAGTTAGAAACAGCCCTTGAATCGGGGTTTTGTAGTTGGCAATTTCCGGCAACGGACGCAAAAACACCATCTGCTCTAAGGTCATGTCAATGTGATAGTAGTTACCTTTGTAGGCTCCCAATCGTTCACCCAGTTCAGCAGGGCTTTCCACTCGGCGGGCGATCGTGGCCGTTTTGACGTTGGGGGCGTACTCGGCCAGCTTGTCGATAACGCGATCGGCAACGTTATGTTTAAGGTCGTCGGTCCAGCCGGTACCGCGATCGCCAGTTCCTTCTAGACCTGCAATTTGATAGGGCGCAAAAAATTCGATCCACAGCGTATGCATACCTGCCGGAGCCATAGTTGGATCCAGTACCGTTGGCTGCACAATATACATAGAGGGGTCACTGTCAGGAATTTTTCCCAGCATTGGTTCTGTATGGGCAATCTCCACGTGGCGAACCGAATCAGCAATCAGCACGGAACCCACGAGAAACTCATCTCGGTGCTGATGCTGCTCAAACCGCAATGGTTCTGACATGGCTAGATCAATTTTCAAAATCGTTTCGTTATTGTTCACAATCCGCCGCGTCAGGCGATCGGCAAGCATTGGATCCGCTGCTTCCAAATCAGCGCGATCGACACACTGCAAAAATAACCGTTGGGCATCAATGTTAGAAACAACCCCTTTGCGAGCACGATATTCATGCCCAGTCACAGTTCGCACCCCCACCGCCCGTCCTTCATCAATCAATACCTTTTGGACAGCCTGCTCCGTAAGAATTTCTCCCCCCAATGACTTGACCAATCTGACCAACGCCTGCACCAGTGCGCCTGTGCCGCCTTTGGGACGCGCCATGCCAGGGTTATGTCGCAACGCCATCATAATTGCCCCAATGCCCAAGTTCTTTTGGGAGGGGGGAACGCCCAGTTCTGCGGCCAGCCGTGCCATAGGGGCTTTCACAACCTCAGAATCAAACCACTCGTTTAACAAATCTTCTGCGCTGGTTAACATTGTGCGTAGAAAGTCCAGCGCTTTGTTGGGTGACCCAACGATCGAAACCAGATCCCGCACTCGACTGGGGTCAAAATTGCCTGCAATGTCCAGTAACGACTTAGGTGGCGCGTTGAACATAGGCGTCATGGCGCGTACAATTTGCAGCCAATACTGAATAAATTCAGCGTATTTGCGGGCATCCTGCGGGCTATAGAACTCGATCTCGGCACAGGTTTTCTCTAGCGATCGATGTCCCAAAAAGTAGTGGCCATTGGGGTTAGGGCAAAACACCACCGGGTCACAAAAGAGATACTCCAAGCCGTACTTGGTCAGATCCAGTTCTTGCACTATCGGCCCCAAGTGAATAAATTCGTGATCGATCGCACATAGATTGAATTTGAAATCGGGATGGTCTGGAATAGCGGCTTCGGTGGTTGCAGCGCCTCCCGGCACCGATCGTCGCTCCAACAGCAGCACACTGTAACCAGCCTTGAGCAAGTAGGCCGCGCAAACTAGGCCGTTATGCCCCGCGCCAATCACAATGACATCGTAGTCTTGCATGCATCCTCAAAAGATAGGCTGCCTCTATTGTCTAGTGAGGTTCAATACCCAGGCCAGTTTCTTCAGCAAGGTATTATGAGCCTGTCCAATCACACCTAGCTGCATGATATCTGCCCCTCAGCCTGCGATCTTGGCTCTTGACTTTGATGGTGTTCTCTGTGACGGTATGCAAGAATACTTTGCCACAGCTTGGACGGCCTACTGCCGGATTTGGCAGCCCGCCAGTGACATTCCCCCAGAGGGATTGGCGGATGTGTTCGCTCGGCTGCGCCCTGTAATCGAAACAGGCTGGGAAATGCCGTTAGTGATTTGGGCAACCCTGCAAGGCACCCCAGAGCAAGCTATTTTGGCTGATTGGCCTGCGATCGCCCAGCAGCTACTCACTGAACAAAACTTGGATGCAGCAACAATGGCCGCAACTCTAGATGGTAGTCGAGATGAATGGATTGCGAAGGATTTGTTGGGTTGGCTGGCCAAGCATCGATTCTATCCAGGGGTATTGGCACGGTTGCAACAGGCGCTGTCTGAGAAGATCCGAGTAGTGATTATCAGTACCAAAGAAGGACGATTTATCAAAACACTATTGCAGCAGGGTGGGTTGGAACCGGGGGCGATCGAAATCTTAGGTAAAGAGGTGAAACGTCCCAAGCATCAAACATTACGAGAACTGCTGCACGCCAATGGCGCGCAGACACCCATTTGGTTTGTGGAAGACCGCTTTAAAACCCTGCAAGGCGTGGAACAGCACACAGATTTAGCCAATATCCAACTATTTTTGGCCGATTGGGGTTACAACACTGCACCAGAACGAGCAGATGCCGTGAGCAGTTCCCGGATTCACCTAATTTCTCTAAACCACTTTGGGCAAGATTTTCCAGCATGGCTGGGGGGCTAGTCCTATACACGCTGCTGGATTAGGGTTTCGACAATGCGAGATAGGCGATCGACCGTTTCTACCTGCTGTTGTGTGGTTATCGCTAGCTGACGGTTAGTCTCTGCTTGCTCACGCAGCGTAGCTCTGATTTCAGCCATGTCAGCACGGAATTCTTCCCCTTGTTGCTGCATTGCGGCTCTCATTTCGACCATGCCAGCTCTCATTTCGGCCATGCCAGCACGGAATTCTTCCCCTTGTTGCTGCATTGCGGCTCTCATTTCGACCATGCCAGCTCTCCTTTCGGCCATGCCAGCTCTCATTTCGGCCATACCAGATCTCATTTCGGCCATACCAGCATGGAATTCTGTGGAAATCTCCTGGAGCGAGAGGCGAAGCTCTACCAGGCTTTCCGTGAGGCGACCAACTTGGTCAGTCAAGATGTCAAGTTTTTCGTTCGAGTTGCCGTTCTCATGCATGCCATTGTCTCCAGCGATCGCCGCGTGCATTGTATTCTACGCGATCGCCCCAGATCTTTTAATAACGCCCAAACCCTGATGGCGGTTGCAATACGGTAATTGCACCTGCAATGCTAGAAGCCCCTAAGCTACCCTATAAGTACGCATTCCAGTTCTCTATAGAAGACTCGAAGTCTGTGCCTGTTTGAGGAGATCGTAAATTTATGCCATCGTGGCAAGACAACTTTAATCGCTTGACTGGGCAAAGCCGCTACGTTGTGTGTCGTCTGTTTGTGCACTTAGCAGGCAACGACGTTGCAACCTTCTTAGGCGTCCTCAACAGCGCTGCGCGACAGGCGATCGCGGCAGAAGGCGACCTGCAAATAATGGGTGAAAGCCTGGTAGACATTTGCCAAAGCTTGCTGCAAAACGACCTTTACTGGCAGTCTGCGGCAAACGAAGGGGATGTATTCTGGCAGGAAGGAGCCGCTGCTGAATACGTCGACAACCTTTTCACTGATTCTGCCCAGCGCTACAACAGCGGGGTAATGTTGGGAGATGTTAATGACCCAGACGATATCCTCTCAATTCCAATTACCCAAAATGTAGTGGTAATGATTACTGTGGCTTACACCGGAGAAGTGCCGGATTTAGAAACCGACTTGGCCAATGTTAGCGCCCTCAAGGAAGGACTGAAGGCCATCATTGACCTTCACTACGGCGGGCGGTTACAGGCCATCCAGGTACACTTTTCCCCAGCTCAACTAGGAGATGCGCTAACCTCGGATCAGTTGCTGGTGAATTTCCCAGAATTGGTGCCGTTGTAATCAACAGGCTATTTTTCGCGGCTCACGTTTGCTGAAATGGCTTTTTGTCAAGCCTAGAAAAACTACTCTGCATACCTGCCAACGCTACTCAACAACTTTGTGATGACTCAACCTAACTCTATTGCCATGAATATGCTTCGTCGTGTTCTGCTTGTTTCAATGGTGTTAACCATAGGATTTACCACTGTAGCCTGCGGAGGCTCTCCCTCTGCTTCTAAATCTGATAGCTCCTCTCAGCCACAATCAACGGCTGCCAGTCAACCCAATCAGGCAAAGCTTTCTGACGGCGTTTATCCCATCCAGCAAGCGACCTATAACGATGGAGATGGTGAGTATAACTTGATGTTGCTAGATACCAAGCCAGGAGAATCTTCTGTACTGCGAGTTAATAATCTACCAATGGCTCGCTTGACAGATGAAGAAATTTCTGGTGGTAAGAAGAGCTATCTCAAGGTTGAAAATGGCCAGCCTTCGATGCACTTGGCCGAGGATTTCAAGATTGAGTATGTGCACAATGTGACTGAAACGGCAACCAACTCCCAAACAGGGCAAGCCGAAACAGTAGTGGTGCGTCAGGAATCTAGCTTTTGGTCGCCTTTTGCAGGTGCTTTAGCTGGTCAAGCTTTGGGTAGCTTACTATTCACTCCTCGTTACTACTTGCCTCCGGTTTATACACCTGGGACTACGGTTTTGACGGGTTATGGTGGTTATGGCTCTTCCTACGACCAAGCAGTAAGCAGCTACCGCCAGAAGTACAACAGTGCTCCAGCAGAAGTAAAGAATCGTCAAACCTTCCGTACGACTGGATCGCCTGCCTCCCGTACTTCGACCACCACTCGTCCCTCTACTGGCTCTACCCAGCGATCGACGGGCTCAGGCTTTGGTTCCAGCACACTGCGCCGTAATCCTGCGAGCGGCAGTAGCACCTACAAACGTCCAGCCGGTAGTGGCTTTGGAAGCCGTACTGGTAGCTTTGGCCGCAGACGCTAGTATCTAGAGTCTCACCTCACAGGTTAAAACCAGACCAACGTAGAAGGGGGTTATTTCATACCCCCTTTTTGCTAGCATCGTTCTAGGCGAATTTCCACCTCACGCTCAACGTATTCCCATTCATGGCTAGCGCGCATCCGCACCAGCAATTCATCAAAGGCATGCACATGTTCTGGTGCAAATTCAAACCAGGTGAGAAAGTCGAAGGGTTCGCCCAAATCGCGACAGTGAAGTAGCCGCCGTGCCACACCTGGCAGGTATTCTAGGCCGACAGCCGTGTGGTGCGATTTTTCTTCAAAAATTGCGCGGCGTTCATCTTGTGCCATATCCCACCACTGAGCCGATTTTTTAATGGGAATGAGCACTGCAGAAACTGCTTCCGATCGCCCCAGCCCTGGCTGCACAGCCCGCAGGGTGTCGAGTTCATCTCGCTTAGCGTAGCGGATGTTGCTGGAGAAGCTGTGGAGAATCCAGGCACTGTCGGGCGGCAACTCAGTGACTACGTCATTAACAATATTGAGCCGTTCTACGGATTCTAGGCTGGTACCAGCAATGCCTTGCACATTAACCACGCGCCATTGCCCTTGTTTGCCGCCTACAAACGAGTATCGGTTAGTCATCGCAATAACCTGGTTCTGGAAGGGTTTTTTGTTAGCTTGCTGCCATTCCTCTGCGACAGGGGAAGGGAAATGCCTGCTACTAAGGTAATACGGCTACCAGAAAGGTTTGGTTGGAATGGTTGCTTTTCTCAGACGATCGCCGCTTCCAGGGTGTTAACAAAGTCAGGATAGGACACGGCAGCGGCGTCGGCACGGTGGATGGTAGTGCTGCCGTTGGCGGCAAGGGCAGCGATCGCTAAGCTCATTGCAACACGGTGATCGGTGCAACTATCTACCTCAGTGCCCGTGAGGCTAGTTTTGCCAATAATTTCCATGCCATCAGGCAGTTCCGTAATGCGGGCTCCCATAGCGTTGAGTTGGTGAGCCATGACTGCGATGCGATCGCTCTCTTTGACTCGCAATTCTGCTGCATCACATATGACGGTGGTGCCCTCAGCAAAGGTAGCAGCTACCGCCAAAATCGGGATTTCGTCAATTAAGCGGGGAATCACATCCCCAGCAATCCTGCAAGCTTGTAGCGTTGGGCTGTAGCGTACCCGCAGATCGGCTACGGGTTCCCCAGCGATTTCATGGCTATTTTGCTGGGTAATGTCAGCTCCCATCGCTGCCAGAGCCTCCAGAATACCGGTACGAGTAGGATTAACGCCCACTTGTTCAATCACTAAATCTGACCCAGGCACGATCGCTCCGGCGACCAGCCAGAATGCGGCTGAACTAATGTCCCCAGGAACAATGACCGTTTGTCCCTGAAGATGGGCTGGGCCGGTTACAGTGGCGCTTCGGGTTTCAGGATCGACCATCACGTCGGCACCAAAAGCACGCAACATTCGTTCGCTGTGGTCGCGAGAACGTGCTGGTTCAGTCACGGTAGTTTGCCCTTCAGTGAGTAACCCAGCTAGCAGTAGGCAAGATTTGACCTGAGCAGAGGCAATGGGAGAGTAGTAGTGAATAGGACGCAGAACTTGTCCTTGAACGGCCAGAGGTGCTAGTGCACCGTCTTTGCGACCACCAATCTGTGCGCCCATTTCACGGAGAGGTTGGACAACGCGAGACATGGGGCGCGATCGCAGCGAGGGATCCCCCGTAATCGTGAAAAACCGCCCTGTATGGGATGCCAAAATGCCCAGCATTAGTCGCAGCGTTGTGCCAGAGTTGCCTGCATTGAGCACATCCGTAGGCTCTAGCAGTTGCCCTAGTCCAATGCCCTGAACCTGCACTTCTTCAGTGTTCAAATTGGAAATCTTTGCCCCCAGCGCTTTGAAGCAGTCGGCAGTACTGCACGGATCTTCTCCCAACAGCAGACCTCGGATAATGGTTTCCCCTTCGGCAAGTGCCCCCAGCATCAATGCTCGGTGGGAAATAGATTTATCTCCAGGAATGCGGATGCGTCCCTGGAGGGTGATGCCATGACTAGGTGGAGAAATTGTCAATGTGTGATGACAATCTGTGTAATTTAAGACAATTGGCGGTGGAACCACGATAGGGATCAGATAGACTTGGGTCTGCCTAGACATCCTATCGCTTTCTTTAAGCACGGTGTTGGTATCAGCTCAAAATCGAGCGGATACCGCCCATTTGGGTTCACCCCGGGATGATTTACTGTAGTTATCTATGATCACTCAATATCGTCGATCAGTTTGTGTCTCCTTTAGCTCGGATGACTGGCTGATTTGCTCTGAACTCGAAACCACAGCAACCCTTTACCAGAAAGAACCCGATCGCTTTCATCTGCTGTTGACTGAGCCGCCGGTGGATGCAGGAAGTCCCACTACCTGCCAATCTGCTGTCATTACTACTCCTCGCCTACTGTGGGTGGATTTTTCTCCCTATCGAGCCACGGTCACTATGCAAGGTAGCAGCCGATTTAGCTACCGTCATCGGTTTGAACCAGGCGTATTTGGCCTCAGCCGCTACTGCCTCCAAGATGAGCAGTCGGCCTTAACCCAAGAATTCTTGTTGCGAAACTTTACTCGCAACCTGCATATGAAAGGTCATCCCTATCCCCAGTTTTTATTGCTGGAGTACGATCTGTGGACCGATCGCATGCCCCTAGGGCGCTATCTGTTGCAGGTGGAAGTGCAGCCATAGATGCTGTGGTGAACGCAGCTCTGCAGGATACTACCTGCAGAGCTGCGTTCACCACAGCATCTATGGC
>Ga0224722_1001008_pt1 | contig 16006 bp, 13 predicted proteins | sample Balambano_FR1_Me_FD_161646 | JGI IMG/M metagenome (GOLD analysis project Ga0224722, IMG submission 161646) | Freshwater sediment microbial communities from Lake Towuti, South Sulawesi, Indonesia - Balambano_FR1_MetaG | ecosystem: Environmental > Aquatic > Freshwater > Lake > Sediment | place... | reverse complement strand
ATCGTCTCCAAAACGATAGGCTGCGGGTTCGATTCCTGCCTGCCCTGTTAGAGAAACGAAGTAGATGACATGTAGGGGCGTCCTCGGGACTATCCGGGACGCCCCTATGAATGTCGAGTGGGATAAATAATGGCAAATCAAGACGTCGCTGAAAAGAAGCCCTCTGGTGGTGGTTTCCTCGAGCCATTCCGCGACTATTTTCGCGAGACGATTGGCGAGTTGCGCAAGGTGCACTGGCCTACGCGGATGGAGGTGCGTAACCTCACTCTGGTAGTGCTGGCAGTGACCTTCGCTATGGCGGCCTTCCTGGGCGCGTTCGACGCTGCCTTTGAACGCCTGATCCTTGAAATTCTGGCGCAAAACATCATCGCCATCGCCATCGCCGTAGTCATCGTGCTGTCCATCCTGGTGCTGGTGCTATATGCCAGCCGGGGAGATCGCCGCTAACCTCGGGTGCAGGATTACGAGATGAATTTTGAAAGTGTAGTTGGCCCGGAAGATCCGGCGGATGAGCCTGTGCGCGCGACTGTAGATGCCGATGCTGCCGAGGATGCAGCGCCCAATCAGCCGCAGGTTGATACGCCAGTGATGGATGTGCCTGCGCCGGAGGCTGAAGTTGAAGTGGAAGTTGAGGTCGCGGCGGTGAACGTGGTCAGTGAGACCCCAGCCGCGCAGGCATCGCCCACTGGGGCTGTGTCCGAGGCCACAGACGAGGCTGAGGCGGACGTGGTCAGCGCTGTGGTTGAAGAGGCACAGCCAGCCGCCGATGCCGACGCAATTGCGACGATCGTTGAACCATCGCACTCAGCGGACGTGAATGTCGCGATCGAGCCTGAGGTAGGGCTCGAACCCGAACCTGTGGCCGAAGCGGTTGGTGTGGCTGAGGCCGTGGCCACGGATGAAGAGTTCGTCATCCAAGTCCCCAAGCGCAAGAAGGCCGCGCCGAAGGGAGACAAAGCCGACAAGCCCAAGGCCCCGCGCAAGACCGCCCGCAAGGCGGAGAAACTGCCCGATCCGGGCGACGGCAGCGGTTACGAAGCGCCGCAGACGGCAGAGGGCGGCGATGCGACTGAAGACGCGCACTGGTATGCAGTGCACTGTTACTCCGGCTACGAGAACAAGGTCAAGCACAACCTCGAGCAGCGCATCGAGACGATGGGCATGGCCGGCAAGATCCTCGAAGTAGTCGTGCCGACCGAGGACGAGATCGAGGTGCGCGACGGCAAGCGCCGCACGGTTGAGCGCCGGGTGTTCCCGGGCTATGTGATGGTGCACATGAAGATGAGTGAAGAGTCGTGGCACGTCGTGCGCAACACGCCCGGCGTCACACGCTTCATCGGCATGGGCAACCGCCCGCAGCCGCTCAGCCCGCAGGAAGTGAATCAGATCCTCCGCCGCATGGAGGCCGAAGCTCCGAAGATGAAGGTCAACTTCCGCGTCGGCCAGAAGGTGCGCATCACCGATGGCCCCTTCTCGGACTTCATGGGGTTGGTGGATAAGATTGATGTGGAACGCGCCAAGGTGAGCGTGTTGGTGTCGTTCTTCGGCCGCGAGACGCCAGTCGAACTGGACTTCTTGCAGGTCGAGAAGATGTAGTTGAATTTGTCATTTGCCATTTGTCATCTTTCATTTGACCTGGCTTGACTGGGCGATAGAAATGAAAGATGAAAGATGTGAAATGACAGATATTGTGTGGGAGAGCGTAACGCTCGTTTGACCACAAGGAGCAAAAATGGCAAAGAAGATCAAGTCAACCGTCAGTATTCAGATCGAGGCAGGTAAGGCCAGCCCCGCGCCGCCCATCGGCCCGTCTTTGGCGCCGCACGGCATCAACCTGATGATGTTCTGCAAGGAATACAACGCCCGCACGGCGTCGCAGACCGGCTACATCATCCCGGCCAAGATCACCGTCTTCAGCGATAACTCGTTCACCTTCGTGCTGGGTACGCCGCCCACGGCGCAGCTCATCCGCAAGGCGGCGGGCGTCGAGAAAGGTTCGGGCGTGCCGAACCGCAACAAGGTCGGCAAGATCAACAAGTCACAAGTGAAGGAAATCGCCGAGATGAAGATGAAGGATCTCAATGCGATTGACCTGGACGGCGCGATGCTCCAAGTGATGGGCACAGCCCGCAGCATGGGTGTTGAGATCGCCGACTGATCGTGGGAGAGCGCGCAAATGCGGCTCGATTGCACCACAAGGAGAACATGATGGCTAAAGAAGGCAAGAAGTACAAGGCAGCGGCTGCCAAAGTGGACCGCAGCAAGCTGTACTCGACCGCGGAAGCGGTTGCGCTGGTGAAAGACACCAGCTTTACGAAGTTCGATGGCACAGTGGAGTGCCACATCCGCCTGGGTGTGGATCCACGCCAAGCCGACCAGCAGGTGCGCGGCGTGGTCGTGCTGCCCAACGGCCTGGGTAAGACCGTGCGCATCCTGGTGTTTGCGCAGGGCGAGGGCGCTCGCATCGCCCGTGAGGCCGGCGCGGATGTGGTGGCCGACACCGACGAGTGGATCAAGAAAATCCAGGACGGCTTCACCGAATTTGATGTGGCCATCGCCACGCCCGACATGATGGGCAAAGTGGGCCGCCTGGGCAAGGTGCTTGGCCCGCGCGGCTTGATGCCGAACCCGAAGGCTGGCACCGTCGGCCCGGCCGAGGACATCCCGCGCGTCATCAAAGAAGCGCGCGCTGGCCGCGTCGAGTTCCGGCTCGACAAGACTGGCAACATCCACGTTCCGGTTGGCAAAGTCAGCTTCACCCAGGATGCGCTGAACGAGAACCTGTCCACGTTCCTGGAGGCTGTGAACAAGGCCAAGCCCTCGGGTGCCAAGGGCGTCTACATGAAGCGCGTAACTGTGGCCTCGACCATGGGGCCTGGCGTGCGCGTTGACCCGAACGCCGGAGCGGCCGTTGCAGAGGCCAATTAGCGACGAGCAGTTAGCATGATGTGACTGCGACGCGTGGTATAGTCCGCGCTCGTTACTGCCGGTGACTGCAGGCCTCCGCGCAAGCGGATATAAACCGAGCCCGCATAGGTGGACGCACAAAGCAAACAATCAGGCGATCGGAACGCCACTGGCGTTCCGATCGTTGTGTGAGCAAAGCGTGCGCCTCGACCCGTCACCGGTCGAGGCGCGTTTTATTTTTCTCATTCTCCCCTCGGAGAGGATGGGTGAGGGAGGTGAAGACACTTGGCAATTAACAAAGCGAAGAAAGACGAGATGCTGGCCGAATATGTCGAACTGATCGGCAAGAGCAAGGCCGTCATCATCACGCAATATGGCGGCTTGAAGATGCCCGAGCTGGACAAGGTGCGCGGGCAGATGCGCAACTCGCAGGCGGAGTTCCACGTAACCAAGAACACGCTGGTGAAGCGCGCGCTAAAGGATGCCGGCTATGACGTGCCCGAAGAGTGGCTGACGAGTTCGACTGCGATGAGCTTCTGCTTCAACGACCCGTCGGCTGTGGCCAAAGAGCTTGGCGCGCTGGCGAAGGAGTTCGAAAAGCTCAAGGTCGTGGGCGGCGTGCTGAGCGGCAAGGCCATCACAAAGACCGACGTGGAGGCGCTGGCCTCACTGCCGTCGCTCGACGTGATGCGCGCACAACTCATCGGCGCAATTTCGGCCCCGGCCTCGAATGTAGTGAGTGTGCTCAACGCGGCCATTGGCGGCGTGATGTATGCACTGCAAGCAAAGATTGACAAAGAGACGCCCGCAGAGGCGTGATAAGGAGAACTAGAAATGGCAGATTTGAATGGGATCGTTGAACAGTTGAACAGCCTGACGCTGCTGGAAGCGGCCGAGCTGAAGAAGATGCTTGAGGAGAAGTGGGGCGTGACCGCTGCCGCTGCTCCGGTGATGATGGCGGGCGGCGGTGCCCCTGCGGGCGCTGCGGCTGCTGCGCCGGTGGAAGAGAAGACCGAATTCGACGTGGTGTTCGACGACATCGGCCCCAAGAAGATCGAGGTCATCAAGGTCGTGCGCGCCATCACCAACCTGGGTCTGAAGGAAGCCAAGGATCTGGTCGAGGCGTCCAAGTCGGTCGTGCAGACCGGCGTGTCGAAGGCCACCGCCGAGGACACCAAGAAGAAGCTCGAGGAAGTCGGCGCGAAAGTCATCGTCAAGTGACGCACGTCATGCCGCTTCAAGCCGTGCGCGTTCCATCAACATAGACCACATCAAGCACATCCGGAACGCACACAGCTTATCGTGGACGTGAGGGCGAAGCATTCGCAAGGGTGCTTCGCCCTTACAATGTACCGGCCATGACGATGACTTCGCACACCTCGCACTTCGACGATCAGAAGCGCCGCTACGCCGAGTTGCTCATCAAAGTCGGCCTCAACCTGCAACCCAACCAGTGCCTCACGATCACCAGCGAGATCGTGCATCGGGATTTTGTGCAACTCGCCGTGGCTGAGGCGTATCGCGCCGGAGCAAAGTATGTGCACGTGGATTGGGGCGACCCGCTGAGCGCCAAGGCGCGCCTGCTGAACAGCGCCGAAGACACCCTCGACTATGTGCCGGAGTGGGTAATCGGCCAGTTCCGCGAATACACGAACGACCGCTGGGCGCGGCTGTCGTTGACGGGTGAAGAGTTTCCCGGCATCTTTGACGACGCAGACCCCGCGCGCATGCGCCGCGCCGGTGTGGCTCGCGCTCGCCAGCTTCGCTTCTACTCCGAGGCGATGATGTCCATGCAAATGCAGTGGTGCGTGGCCGCATTGCCCACACCCAACTGGGCGCGCAAGGTGTTCCCGGAGCTGCCGGACGACGAAGCTGTGTCGAAATTGTGGAGCCTGATCTTGCAGACCGTGCGGCTCGATCAGCCCGACCCGGTGGCAGCATGGCGTGAGCATGACCGGCGGCTGCAACGCATCGTCAACTTCATGGCCGAGCGGCAGGTGCGCGCGGTGCGCTTCCTCGATTCGACCGCAGCAGAGGACGGCAAGCCCGCCACCGATCTCACCATCGGCCTGACCGACGCGCCGGTGTGGGTGGCGGCGGGCAACGACACCGCCGTTGGCGCGCGTTGCTTCCCCAACATGCCCACCGAGGAAGTCTTCACCACGCCGCACCGCCTGCGCACAAATGGCTATGTGCGCACGTCCAAGCCTGGCTTCCCGCTGCAACGTGAGGTGGACGGCGCATACTTTCGCTTCGAGAACGGCGAACTGGCCGAGTTCCGCGCGCGCAAGGGCGAAGACACGCTGGCGCAATTCTTTCAGATCAACGGTGCGCGTCATCTGGGTGAGGTGGCGCTGGTGGATGTGCGCTCACCCATCAACAAAGCTGGCGTGCTGTTTTACAACACGCTATTTGACGAGAACGCCGTGTGCCATTTTGCCTTTGGCAAGGCTTATGCCGAGGGCATGGCCGGCGCAGATGCGCTCAGCTCCGAGCAGCGCGTCGAGGCCGGCGTGAACGAGTCGGACACCCACTGCGACCTGATGATCGGCACGCCGACGATGGATGTGATCGGTCACTGCGCCGACGGCTCGCAGGTCACGCTTATGGAGCGCGGAGAATTCGTCCCAGCGGTCGTTGGGTAAATGGTAAATGGTGATTGGTAATTGGTTGTTGGTTAACGCTCATCAACCAATAACCAACAACCAACCCGCAGCATGTGGCAACGCATCACCGACGCCCACACATGGGATGAGGCCTTGCGCCAGTTGCCCTGGCCGCATGTGCTGCAATCGCGGGCTTGGGGCGACTTCAAATCGCGCTGGGGTTGGCGTGCCGAGCGATGGCTCCTTGCTGACTCGGGCAATCATCCGCGCGCCGCTGTGCAACTGCTCAAACGCACCATCAACCGGCTGCCGGCGTGTGTGCTGTATGCGCCGAAGGGGCCAGTCGCGATTGACCTCACCAGTTACGAGGCTGCCCTCAGCCACATCGAACAACGCGCTCGCCACCACCGCGCCCTGTGGGCCAAAGTGGATGGCGATCTCTTCACCCTCTCCTCTTGGGGGAGAGGGCAGGGTAAGTGGCCCTCCGAGGGGCCAGAGGGGACTGACCTATCACAGCTGCGTTCGCTTCTCGTCAAACGCCACTGGCGCTACTCCGCCTCACAAATCCAATTCCGCAACACCGGCCTGAGTGATGTGCGCCACAGTGATGCCGACCTGCTGGCCGCGATGAAACCCAAGACCCGCTACAACGTGCGCCTGGCCGAGAAGCGCGGCGTGACCGTGCGCGTCGCTGCGCCGATCGGCGATGCCGACGCGCATTTGCTGTATGCGATGTATGCCGCGACTGCGCAGCGCGACGGCTTCCTCATCCGCGACGAGGCCTACTACTTGGACGCGTGGCGAGCCATGAGCGCCCTCGGCCTGATCGCCGAACGCGAGGGCCAAGCGCTGGCTGGTTTGGTGATGTTCATCTTTGGCGGGCGGGCGTGGTACTTCTACGGCATGTCGCGCAACGAGGGCCGCGAGCACATGCCGAGCTATGCCTTGCAATGGCACGCCCTGCGCTGGGCGCGTGACCATGGCTGCGAAGCCTACGACTGGTGGGGCGCGCCGGAGCGCGAGGACGATGACAACGACGGCATGGCCGGCGTGTGGCGGTTCAAGCAGGGCTTCGGTGCGACGTTCAGCGAGGGCATCGGCGCGTGGGACTATGCGCCGTCGCCGCTGTTGTATCGGGCATACCTGGAATTTGGTTCGCGATTCATTCGCTCAGGTTTGGCGGGGTGATCGGTGTTGGGTTGGCTGTAGAGACGCGATGCATCGCGTCTCTACAGCTCCGTGAAGCCTGTGGACGTCACCGCCTCAACAGTGGCAGATGAACCGGCCCGATGACCACGATGGTCACTGAACCGACCGCCGTCGCGCCCTGGCCGTTGCTGACAAAGTAGCTGAACGTGTCCACGCCCGCAAACGTCGGGGTAGGTGTGTAGATCACGCTGCCGCCGCTGAGTGTCGCCGTGCCATGCTGCGGCTTGCTCACTGAGGTGATCGTCAATGGATTGCCGTTGGCATCGGTGTCGTTGGCCAGCACGTTGAGCGTCACCGCCACGCCCTGCCTGGTGATGGCGCTGTCGGCGACCGTTTGGATCGTGGTGCTACCGCCTGGTGTCGAGCCCGGCGCACCGGGCCGCGCGATCTCGAATGCGCCTACGATGGTGAGCGGTTGCGGCGTATAGCCCCACACCGTCTCACGGTATTCACCGGCCAGCACGTTGGCGTTGCCCGGCTTCGGCGCACCCGTGATGCGGAACTGTCGCATCAGGCTGCGCCCCGCAGCGAAGAGGCTCACGCGTTCGGACTCCAGGGTCAGGTTAGCGCCATCGTAGCTGCCCTGAACCAGCGGGCCAACTTTGACATCTGTCGCGGTCGCCGTCTGAATGATGTGCTCGACGCTGAACACCAACGTCCGGTCCAGATTCACGTAGCCGCTGACGGCGTTGCCGTTCTGGTTGAGCACCAGGCTCAGGTCAATGGCACCGAGGCCGGATGCGGGCGCGGTTGGTATCGTGAGTGCGTCGCTGTAGACGCCGCCCACCGTGAATTTCAGCGTGGCTTGGCCGGTGTAGGTGCCGGCGATGGCGTTGGCGCTCGTTTGTCCAGGCATGGCTGGCGCGTGCGACTGTGTCGTGGCCGCGCTGGCCGCTGGTAGCAACGCGCCTGGACGGAACACGGCCGTGCCCGTCGCGCCGATACCTGCGATCAACATCAGCCCGACCATATTTGAGAGTAAACGATTGTTCATCGTAATGTCCTTTGCAAATGTCATTCCGAGTTCGAGATTGCCGCGGGCAAGACGACGCGGCAGAAACGAGCGTTCGTAGGGCGCGCTCTCCGTAGCGCGCTGTTGTCGGGTCACAAGGATCGCTACGGAGAGCGATCCCTACCAGCCAATGGGCATGTTTCTGAGCAGCGCAGCGAGGAATCTCTTTCTGATGGAACGGAGCAAAGAGCGAGATGTCTCGCTACGCTCGACATGACAGGTCAGAAGTCCGCCCGCACGCACTGCGCCGGCCGCGGTTGTGCATTGCTCTGCCGTGTGGCATGCACTGTGCTGATCTTGAGTTCGAGGTCGTTCAACTGTTGCAAGTCCAGGTCGGGCAAGATGCCGTTCGGCGACCCGGCGTAGACCACCACCTGCCAACCGTTCGAGGCGAGCGGACGACCCAGGAAGGCCGGTGTGCTATAGCCTGCGGCCGTGTTGCCGCGTTGGCCATTCACGTCGCCGTTGAACAGCCCGGACACTTCGTCGCTCGATTGCGTGTTGGGGAAGTCCAGACCCATCAACACCGCCGGTGCGATCAGCCGATAGTCGAACTGACAGCCTGCGAACGAGGTCAAGCCCACCTGACCGCTCTGGCTCACCCGGACTTGACGAAAGCCCAGATTGCCCGCCTGTGCCGTAACCAAGTTGATGCCGAAGCCGTTGCTGCTGAGCTTGGGCTGGCCGATGCCGGCCACCTTGTGCAGCCAGTAGTAATCAAAGCCCTGCTGCAACACACTCTTCAGAATGCCGTTGGGGTCGGCCGTGAGTGTGAACGAGAACACCAGCGTCGGCTTGCCATCGCTGCCCAGAGTAGTGTTGCTCGACACCCATTGCCGGAAGCGCCTGGTGCGCTCGGTCTGAATCGCATCGCCGGTGAAGCCTTGGCCTTGCAAGAACCTGTCGCTTAACCCCAACACATGCTGCGCCACCGAGATAGTCAGGTCGCTCTGGTTGGTTTCGGCATCCTTGATGCTGCCCGGCAGGTTGTTGATCGTCACGTCCAGCCGGGTGAGGAAGTCTAGGATGTCGTTGGCGTTGCGCGCCTTGTAGATGTCGGAGATGCGGAAGTTGCTGGCGGCCAGGCGCGCGGTGTACTCATACTCGGCCCGGCGGGCGGCCAGGTAAGCTAGGCGCGCTGCCGTGTCCAACTGCGAGGCCAGCAACAGCCGCAACGAATCGCGGGTCATGCGATACGACGGGTCGTTGGCGGGCAGTGACTTGGCGTAGGCGTGTTCGCGCTTGCTCTGAAAAACATCATGCCCGGTCTGCCCCACCACGCCGTTGAACTGGGTGAGCTGAGACTGAAACTGTTGAAACGCGATATCAATCTCGCCCTGGGCCTCAGCCAAATCAAGGAAGAAGTTGCGGATCACGGCATCGGAGTTGGCGTCTTCAATCTCCATGTCGCTCGCGGCCTGCTTCATGATCTGGGCCGGGCGCAGACCAGCTTCCACAAACGCGCCTGCGTTGACGGTGAAGTCGGGGAACTTGACACCGACCGAAATTGAGCAGCAATTCCCCGCGGCGATGATCGCCTCAATAGCCCCGGTCGCCTCAGCGCCAGTGTAGATCGCCGATTTGACTTTGGTGTTGCGCCAACTCTCGATGCCGGCGCGTTTCACTAGGTTGTCTTTCTTTTGCATGGCCGCCTTCACACCCAGCCAGGCCACCCGCAGGTCCTGGCGCGAGGTGCGCATGTCGCTGACCAAGATCAGCCAGTTGCTGCCATCGGGCCGAGGGGGCTGTCCGTCTGTGGTGCGGTTCATGCACGCGTCGAACGTGTCGAGCATGGGATCGCACTCGGTGGTGTTCTTGATCATCGCCTCGATGCACGAATACCAGGCAGCATCGGGGTCGGGCTGGGTGAGGAAGTCCTTGAGATCGCAGCCTGCCAACACTTGAATCTCGTTGTCCACCTTGTTGTTGGTGGAGAGGATCGCCTTTTGCAAGTCCTGCTGATTGAGGTCGAAGAAGCGCCCGGCAGCCCCGGCCTGTGCCTGCGTGCTCCCGGCCAATTGCGCCGCTTCTGTCGCCTGTTCCCACAGGCCTTTGTCGGTGCTGCCAAACGCAGTCTTGTAGGAGCGCGCTGGGGTGAAGCGAATGTCGAACCCGAACACGTTGCGCCCAGCTTTCATCTCGCGCGCCCGATCAGCGTTGTCTTGTAGCGTCTGCGCAATTTCAGCCGAGGCGGCTGCTTCTGGTCGAACGCCCTTGGCATTGCAAAACGAGCCGCCGCTGGAGCCAGTCGTACCCACACCCGACATGCCGATGAGCTTGACGTAACCCTCAATTGATGAGTCGCGATAGGTGCCAGTGGCCTTTTCTTGCGCGCGTGGGATATCGCCGGCTTGGGCGATGTCGAGGTAGCTTTGGCGCACGGCCATGTGGTGCTGCGCCGTCATCTGTTGTTCGGCCGCGCGCGAGAGCAACGACCATTCGCTCTGGGTGTAAAAGTCCGAGAGGTAGCACCCGCTCCCCAGCCGATAGTTCAACGCCTCGTTCAGACCCTTTTGAGCCAGCTCAAACTGATTGCGCGCCGCGTCGAGCTTGGCGACTTCCTTCTTGACGTAGACCTCGCCGCCCAGCAGGTTGCTGCCGAAGTTCATGCCCAGCGCATCCACCATGAACTGCTGGCCGAAGATCATGCGCATGTAGGCCGCTTCGCGCACGGCCTGGCGCAGGCGCATCGGGAAGTCGCACCAGTCAACGATTGGGTCAAGCACCAGCCCAGTGAACTGCGGGTCGGGCGGATTTGGGTTTTCTTTGGTGGTTGCGCCACACAGCGGCGCAGAAAAGTTCGGCGGCGTGATGGTGATGAAATCGCCATCGGCCCGCATGCGCGCTTCCGGTGCATACACCGCCAGCACGCCATACAGGTTGCGCGCCTGGCGCAAGTCAGCGTCGGCCATGTCAATGCGCTGTTGCAGCGTCATGGTCACGATGGCCGCGCTGGGGTCGTCGTAGGGCTCGCTGAAGCCAGCGTTCACATCGAACTGGCGCACCAGCTTGTTGAAGTTGTTGGTCTGCCGATACGGCGAAATGTCCTGCCGGAACTTCACGCTGCGGTCGAGCAGCGCCCGCGCTTCGGCTTCGAGCACCTTGTAGTCGGTGTAGAGCAACGGGCCAGACGGCTCGGTGATGGCCTGATCAACGACCGGCGCGGTGGGCGGTGTCTCGCTGATGGGCACATGAACCGCACTAGCGTTGCCCACCAGCAGAAAGCTGGATGAGCAAAACTCCCCTAAACCGTTCGGGCCGCAGGCCGCGCGGACCACTTGCAACGTGACCCCCAGCAGCACAGTTGTGGTTGCGACCGCAGGGATGATCCATTTCAGTCGAGTGAACATGATGTTGCCTCTCCGAAGCAATTCATCCGCGAATGAGCGCAAATCTTCGCTAATGAATTCGCGTTTATTCGCGTGAATTGGCGGATGAATGTCTGCATTAAGCTATTCATCGCTTCGCCTCTTTCTGTGCGACCAATGCATTCAACGCATCCAGCGTGTCCTGCGGGATGTAAGTGCCCAGTTGCAGCCACACCAGAATCTTGCCGACCTTGGCCGTGTCCGAGCTTTGCATGGCATAGCCGATGATCTGGCCGGCTTTGGTCGCCTTCATGGCTGTGCCGGGCTTGCTGCCGCTGGTGAGGGGATCGCCGACGGCAATCGGCCCGTTCTCCAACGAGAACTTGGTCGGCACGCGCCCGATCATGGCCACCACGGTTTTCTTGTCGGTGATGAGATTGGCGTTGTCGCCCGCGAGCCTGGTCTTCCCTTGATCGAACACCAAGCCTGGGTTGCTGGACACCACGCCGACAATCGTGCCCTCATATGGTTTGCTGGAGAGACGCACGGCCGGGAAGGCGCGATCTTCGGGGACGAAGACGACTAGATCGCCGGGTTCAGTGCGCCGGTCTGCCGCAAACGTTTCGGCCACGTCCTGGTTGCAGTAGACGACATTGGTGACATTACCAGGGTAAACGCCGCACCAGCCGCTAAATCCTGCCGCTGCCACCCGGCCAGATGCGTTGATACTGGTCGCGTTGATGCCAGTTGCGTTGATCTGGGTGGTATTCAGCGTTGGAGAAACGTAAATGCCGCCACCGTTTACCACCCGCATGATCTGCTGATTCCCACCCTCATTGACAAAGTTCCACGCGCCATCTGAACCGGCGTAGATACCCCACGTGACGTTGCCCGCGGTGTTGACAAACCGCACGCCAGACCCCCATCCCGGCCCAGACGACACCAATCGCAGCGCACCCTCGTTGGTGCTGCCTTTGTTGATGACGAGGCCATTGACAGTGGCGTCCTTCACCAGTGTGGTGGCCGTTGCGGCTTCCATCGCCTGCATGGCCCACGGCACGGGGAAGAGGCGTTGGCGCGGCAGCATCTCCGGGTCGGGCGCAACAGTGATGCCGAGATACAAGCTGGCGTTGTTGAACACGGTCGTGCTGATGGGCACGGCATCGCCCACCACCACACTGAAGTTGCCGTTGCGCACGACGGTGTTGGCGAATGTTTCGCTGTGCAGGGTATTGCCCGAGGTAACCGCGTCGTAGATGCGCAGGCTGAGGATGTAGCTGCCGTTGGCGAGGTTGCCATCGGCCAGCCGCAGTGTGCCCTGGTAGCTGAACGCGCGCGGAATGTTAGCAACATCGGGCGCGGCCAGGAATTTGGCCATGCCGCTGGCCGATACGACGCGGCCGTGGCTTGTCGTCCACGTCATAGCCAGCGCACTGGCGGCCAATACGGACGCGGCGATGAGCCCTGTCTTCAAATTGCGACTGTTCATGGTTGAATCTCCTCTTAATGGCTAAATTGGGGTTACAGATACGGTGTGGTAGGGGCGAAGCATTCGGGCTAGTGCGACATTAAGTCGGTTGTAGACCCGAATGCTTCGCCCCTACGCAAGACAAATGCATCCTGCGCCATCATGACGTGTCCGGCGGTTCGTTTTTGCAGTGTGTGCAGGTTGCGTGCAAAAAGGCGAGCATCCGATGCACATCGGCAAAGTGATGGCGCTCACCAGGTTCGGTCACACTCTCCAGCATGGCTCGCCAGCGCCACGGCGCACGCGCCGACTCGTCGCGCCACAGCCGCAGCAGATACGATTTGTAGAGGGCACTGCCGCCGCCTACAATCAGCTTGCCGTCGTCATCCATCGCAGGCAGCATGACCAGCCGTCAATAATTCATCATTAACCAGATCGGGTTTCACCGTGTCACCCTTGCGCCTCGCCTTCCTCGGCCCACTGGAGATCGTTCATCCTCAACGCGGCGACATCACGCTCACCAATCGCAAGGCGCTGGCGCTGCTTGCGTATCTGGCAACCGAAAGCAGACACTCCCACAGCCGCGAATCTCTGCTCGGCCTGCTGTGGCCCGACATGCCTGACGCCGACGCGCGCAACAACCTGCGCGTCACCTGGTCGCAATTGCGCACCAAACTCGGTGACGACTACCTGCTGAGCACGCGCCTGGATATGCAGTTCAATCTGCACAGCGCGCATTGGTTGGATGTGACCGAGTTCCACGACCTTCTGGAAAGCTGCGCAATGCATGCGCACAGCCATGTCAGCCGAAACGATTGCCCCGACTGCATAGCGCGAATGACGCAGGCAGTTGCGCTGTATCGCGGCGACTTCGTGGTGGGTTTCTTTCTGGATGGGTGCGCCGAGTTCGATGAATGGCTGACGGTGCAGCGCGAACGGTTCAGAAACCAGGCACTGGCATTGCTGAGTGAGTTGGCCAGCCATCACGAACGAACTGGTCAGTATGCCGATGCCGAGGGCCATGTTCGCCGCCTGTTACAGCTCGACCCGTTGCGAGAAGACGCGCATCGCCAATTGATGCGACTGTTGTTGGCGCAGGATCAGCGCACAGCGGCATTGGCGCAGTTCGAGGTATGCAAGCGGTTGTTGGCAGAGTCGTTGGGTGTGGAGCCTGACCCGGATACGCTCGCCCTCGCCGCCAGCATTCGCAGCGGGTCGGCTGAGGCAAGCCAGACAGGCAGGCACAACCTGCCCACCGCCCTCACCCGCTTCTTTGGGCGCGAGGCGGAAATAGCGACATTAACGCAACAACTCGGCGATGGTCAAACCCGCCTTGTTACCCTCACGGGTTCGGGCGGTGTGGGCAAGACGAGGCTGGCCTTGCGCGTGGCCTACGACCTGTTGCCGAACTACGCCGATGGTATCTGGCTGGTGGAGCTTGCGCCGGTCAACGATGAACTTGCAGTGGCGCGTGCGGTTGCGGCGGCGTTGGGCGTGCGCGAGCAAGCCAATGTGCCAACGCTGCAAGTCTTGTGCAATGTCGTGCGAGCCAAGCACATCCTGCTGGTGATAGATAACTGCGAGCATGTGTTGCATGCCTGTGCGAGCCTCATCACCCAACTGCTGACAGTTGCGCCACGGCTTACCGTGCTCACGACAAGTCGCACACCGTTGCACATCGCAGACGAGCGCGTGCATCGCGTGCCATCCCTGCCCACGCCAGAAAGTGCGAACGGCGTGCAGCCCTCGCCGGGGTTGTTGATGCGGTTTGAGGCAGTTCAATTGTTTGTGAACCGCGCTTCGTCGGCCCACACAAATTTTGCGTTGCAGGCAGCGAATACCCGGGCCGTGGCGCAAATCTGTCGTCGGCTGGATGGCATTCCGCTGGCCCTGGAGTTGGCGGCGGCGCGGGTGAAGGTGATGCCGGTCGAGGCATTGGCCCAGCGATTGGACAGCCGCTTTAAGTTGCTCACATCGGGCGATGCCGAGGCGTTGCCGCGCCACCGCACCCTGCACGCATTGGTGGGCTGGAGCTACGACCTGTTGACGAAGCCCGAGCAAGCTGTGTTGCGGCAGCTCTCGGTATTTGTGGGCGGCTGGACGTTGGAAGCCGCCGAGGCCGTGTGTGTGGATGGCGAGAATGCCACCGTTTTGGATAACTTGATCAACTTGGTGGATCACAGTCTGGTGGTGTTTGGCTATGACGCACAACAACAACGCTACACCTTGCTGGAGACCATTCGCCAGTTTGCCAACGAACGGTTGCAACAGACCAGAGAGGAACAGGCCGCGCGCGCCAGACATGCCCGCTATTACGCGCACCTCGTGGCGCAGGCAGTGCAGCAAGCCAACACCCCATCCCATCAACACGCGCTAAACCAAGTGGAGTTGGAACGCGCCAACATCTTTGCCGCACTCAGTTGGGCGATTGGGCACGCTACGGACATGGCGCTCGACCTTGAAAATCATTTGGGTGGCAAGTTCGATTTTTGGGAGATGCGAGGTTATTTTGACGAGGGTCGGCATTGGCAGCGGCAAGTGCTGGCCGCGACCCAAGACCAGCCCAGCACAGCCCGCGCCAAAGTGCTGCTGAATGCGGCCAGGCTGGAGCGCGCCAAGCCCGATTACGCCCAAGCGTTGGTGTATGCCCAGGCCAGCTATACGCTGAGCGACGATCTGGGCGATGCGTTTGGCAGGTTGGATGCGCAGATGGAAATGGCGGACATTGGGACTATGCAAGGCGATATAGCAGGCAGCCAGACATTGATGCAAGGTTTTGTGGCCGAGGCCGAACGGCTGGGTCATCAACGTGCCGTGTCGCGTGGGTTATATGCGATTGGGTTGAACTATTTTTATTTGCATGACTACGAGCCTGCTAAAAAGCTATTCGAGCAATGCCTGCGTTTGTACCGCGAGCGAGGTGATGCACTGAGACAAACCGATGCGCTGCATCTTCTGGCGGTGATCATGGATGCGCAAGGTGATGCGGCTGGTTCGATTCCGCTATACGAAGAATTAGTAGGAACGTATCGGGAATTGGGCTACCGGCGCAGCATGGCATTGGTGGAAAACAATATGGGCTGCGCCCTCCTTAGCCTGGGCGAATTCGCGCGCGCGCGACACTTGTTCGTGGAAGGGCTATTGATCCGGCGCGAAATGGGGTTGCAATTGGGCTATGTGTATTCCTTCATTAACTTTGGCCAGTTGGCTGCATTTGAGGGCAAGCATGTCCGCGCTGCACATATGCTGGGTGCGGCCGAAGCATTGAGCGATCAGATTGACTTTTCATTTGCCACCGCTCAGGATGACTTGTATGTGGCTGCTGTTACATCTACGCAGACTGCTTTGGGCGAGGCACGGTTTAAGTTCGAGTGGTCGCGCGGACGCGGCCTGACGGCCGAACAGGCGATTGAACTTGCACTGCATGAACCAACGTGAGCGACAATTGGGCATCATGCGTAGACAATTCATTGCTGGCAACTGGAAGATGAACAAG